>LUMM01000455.1_pt1 | contig 10878 bp, 25 predicted proteins | sample 729971 | NCBI WGS metagenome assembly LUMM01 (sample SAMN03860263, study PRJNA289734) | marine metagenome | biome: seawater column; feature: ocean; material: water; isolation source: Red Sea water column Station 22 - depth 50m | place: Saudi Arabia: Red Sea | collected 2011-10-15 | depth 50 m | reverse complement strand
ATATCATTTAAGTTCCTCAAAATACAAAATATTTTTGTCAATGTCAAGAACTTTTTTTAGTTTGTAATAAATTGTATATCCTCGTTTAGATTTGCTTTCTTAATCTTAGCATCTACAAACTTATAAGGTTTAGTTCCTGGACTTTCCAATATATCAATACGATTTACAAATCGTTTATTCATTGTGTCTTTAACTTGGTAAACTCCGTCTTTTCCGTCTGTTCCACTCAACACAATAAAATCACCATAGTCTAACCAACCACCCCAACGCTTTAAAAGGTTTCTACTAACAGCAACATATTTGTATTCTGATGCTTTATGTATTGTAATCTTAGTTCCGTCTGCTAAAATGTTTGGTGTTCTATCTGTCTGATGTCTGACCGGGTGATACATTGTTACCGTAACATCAAGTCCGTCTAATTTATAACCATTTTCTAATTCATCAATTCTTAATTGTAATCTAACTCTATCGTCTTCAAGACTATCAATTGTTTCCATATAGTATTCACGATATTCATTGAATAGTTTATTCCAAACCAATCCATTGAACATAACAAAAAATGTTAAAAACGCCATAAAATACTTATTCATAATATTCTCCTGTTGTTTTACTATCTTAAATATTAATATATGTCAATTTCGTCATCAGTTTCAAATTCTTCAAAATCTACATCACCTTTGATAACTTTAATTGCTTCTTCTACCAATGACCAATCTTCTCTCTCTACTGCGTCATAAAGTAGTTCTAATACTTGTTGTTTGTCAATGTCCATTTATAACCCAACCTTTCTCCAAATAAGGAATAGCTTTTTTATACTTCATTGTTAAAGTTTCTTTGTCTTTTGTAATTGTAACCTTTTCGTTTCTACCAATCTTTACTTCGGTTCTACGAAAACTTTCTCTTTTAAATTCTCTATCGTAAATAGTCTTACCATTTAAATGGTCTATCTCGTGTTGAACACAAACTGCTTCTAATATTAATAAATCATTATCAACTTGATTATCTTTTTCTGGTCCAAATATCATTGTTCCTTCAACATTATCTGCTTCAACTTCAATTCTTTCGTATCGTGTTAATATATCATTAGGATATACTACAATTTGTTTTGTTTCCATATAACCTCTATTTAAATTTCTTTACTATTTTTTTGGCTTCTTCTAATTGTTCTTTGGTTAAATCAATGTCCCAGGCAATATTATCTCCGTCTTGCATATAAACCACTGGTTTAAACTTTTTATCTTTTTTAAGTTTTAAAGTATCTCTAATTTCTTTGTAGATTTCCCAGTTTGGAATATGCATTTTCCATTGACCTTCTCCAATACTCCAAGTTTTTATTTTACTTTTCATAACTTTCCTTAATAAATGGTTGTATCGCTAATTCCTTGTGTTTAGCTTCCACCATCACATCTACCTCTTTTCCATAAGTATTAGGAAGTTGATTTATTATGTCAGAATGTGCTTGTGGTTTAATTGACTCATCTAACTGATGTTCTGCTTTTGATTCTGAATAATGGACAATTGGTGTGATGTCTTTTGGCCAAGTTGACATAGCCATTTCTAATGCTTCTTGTTCGGTTTGTCCACCAGTATTAAACTTAAAGTGGTGGTAATCAAACACAATTGGAATACCAATTTTTTTGTATAAACCCTCGTATAAATCTTTTACTGAATACATAGATGCTTTGTCGTCGTTCTCTACGGTAAGTCTTGTTTGAACATTCTCTGGTAGTCGTTCAAAGTTTTTACAAAACCTATCCATAGCACTTTCTTTATCTCCATAAACACCATTACAATGTATATTCATTTTGTTGTAATGAGTTCTTGACAAACCCATAAAGTCCATAATATCCCCGTGTATTGATAAATCTGTAATAGTGTTTTGAACTACTTGTTCGTTTGGTGATACCAATACATTAAAAGGGCCTGGATGAAATGTAAGTCGTTGTCCGTATTTAGTTGCTAGTAAACCACAATATTCTAATGTTTGTTTGATGTCATCTATTTGTGGAACACTATCCCAATCTTGATAATACTCAGAAGCCCAGGGAAATGTTTCTGATGACATACGAAACAATTTAATATCATTGTCCTCGTTCCATTGTATAATTTTGAATAAGTCGCTACAATTTTTTAGAATCAACTCAGAAGTATAATCTAAACCTTTCTCTTGGAAAGTTCTTTTAATCATAGTTCTGTTCATTGTAATTCTATCATTGTCCGAACCATAGTCTTTCGGATAAGACAACTGCATATTTACACAACAATAACCTAAATTCATACCTTTAATATAACCTTTTTATTTTTATTTGTCAAGAGCTTTTTTTAAAAAATTTTTTAATTGTAAAATTCCAACAAAAACATATGGTTCTAATGACATACCAATCGCGTAAGCTAGTGGTAAAAACGCTACAACAAATGGTATCCACCAAAATAAATATGCAAGTAAATATACTGCATACATAATGAATAATGTTGGAATAAATCCAATTAATATAAATTTAAAGTCTTCTTGTTTTAAGTTTAATTTCATACTATCCTTTTTCTATAATGTTTTTAATTTCTAACAAATGATTAATTCTGTATTTAGAATCTACATCTTTATTATATTCTCTATCAAATACAATAAAGTTATCTTTGTCTTCTCTGTTTTCAACCCAATGTTTGTGATTGACGGGTGAATCATCAATTAAATAATCTATATCGTGTATCCATTTAAATCTACTTTTTTCAAATATAACTTGATTTGGATTTAAACCATACTTACCTAACCAAGTTAAAGTGTGATGAAAGTTTCCTTTGAATTGAGATGTTACGATAATCAACTCGTGTCCGTTTTGTTCTGCCCATTTTTCAAGTGTCCAAAAGGCTGGAACTACTTCTGAAAAAGGAAGTGCTTCTTCAAAACATTCTCTTGAAAATTTATGTTTATAAATTTCTTTTAGTTCATCTCCTGTTAATCCGGTTATATCGTTTTCAAATTTCCAAGACGATATAATTTCCGGAAACACAACATCAGGGTGTTCTTGTCCAACAACCTTTTTAAAAGCTGTTATGAAGTCTCTTAACACTCCGTCTACATCAATTCCTATTCTCATTATCTCTCCCCATATAAACTATATGTTTCTATAACTGGTTCTACTTCTACTCCGTCATCAATATAGATGACACCTTTTTTTGCATCAATACGAAATTCTGATACTTCGTATTTCATATAGATGTGATTTAAACACTCTGTTAAGTTTGTGTATAATACATCTGAATTTTCTATTCTCCACCTATCTCCTGGTGGTTGTCTAAATGCTATTTCTTTGTCTGCCATAATCTTACTCCACTAAGTTTGTTACTTGAATTAATATAATTGCTATTGCTAATAAAATACATATAAAAGTTTTTAGTGTTGGTATCTCGTCTAATATAGCCCAACTCATAATACCAAACACAATTGTTCCTACTCCGAATCCTATCATACGCATATTCCAAGTGAAACCAAAATACTCATAACATAATTTTGTTGCTATAAAAAAAGCATATCCAACCGGTATTCCAAATATCGACATTAAATATGGATTGTTCCAAAATGCACTTTCAGTCCATTTGAATTGTGCATTCAATTGATACCACGCCAAAATATTACTTAAAATTAATATTACGATTGCTAAAAAAAGCTTGTTCATTTATTTTTTTCCCCGATATTTACCTTTGGTAATAACAAAAAGGAAGAATGATATACCCCGTCAACTACCAATTTTTTTCACCACATAATTTACTATTTTTTCCCCAACATTTACTTTCGTAAACTTTTCCATACCTTCAAAACCTGGTGCAGAATTTACTTCACAAATTGTATAAGTTCCGTCATTGAATAATAAGTCTACTCCTGCAATATCTAAGTTTAATAATCTAGAACACTCACCTGCTATCCACTCGATATCTTCATCAACTTGATAAGGAATCGCTTCTCCACCTCTTGTGATATTGGCTCTAAAGTCTCCGTCAATGGATTGTCTCATCATACAACCAACTACTTTTCCGTTTACTACCAATACCCTTAAATCTTTTCCGTAAGAATCCTGAATAAATTCTTGTAATATAATATTATAACTTGGTTTGGTTAGTTCTGCCATTTTCATCAGTTGTCTAAATTGTTTTCTATCTTCAACCAAGAACACACCACTACCATATGAACCACTTAAAGTTTTTACTATCATTGGATACTTTAAATTCTTCTCAACTAGTTCCAGATTAATAGGGTGTTTTACCAACATAGTTTTTGGAACTGGTAGATTTGATTGTCCTAAGATTTGTTGTGAATATAATTTGTCTTTAACAGCATCAATACTCTCACTACCATTAATCATTACAACACCTAGTCTTTCCATATGTCTGATAATAGCTTTAATAAAGTAAGTTGTTCCAGAACCTGTTCTTGGTAATACAAAATCAGGTAATTTTCTTGGTTTACCATCAACGATAATAGATTTCCTATCATCTCTATCTACAAAAATATCTACATCTTTTGGATTAACTACGCGAATATCTACACCTTGTTTTTCAAATTCTTCAACAAGTCTTTGAACTTCAAAGTTTTCTCCTAATTGTTTCTTGTGTATTATCCAACCATTCATAACTTATTTCCATTTATACCTAATTTAATCGCTGTCTTTTTAATTACATTGTCGTAATAATCTTTAAACATTAATTCTTCTCTAATAACTTTCCACTTACCTTTTAACCATATTTCTCTAATGTATCCGTCTTGTTCTAAATCAATATGTTTGTTTGGTGGTGTGCTATGCCATATAACTACACCAACTGAATATTTTAGTTTTGGATTATCTAATAAAGTTTCCATAGTTTGTCTTTGACCATATGGTAGTTCTAAATTCTGTTCCTTAACTTCTCCAATGAGAACAAACTTTCTATCAGCTTCTCTAACTATATCTAAATCTGTAAATGAAGTTTTACCATTCTCAAATCCTCTAAACAAAACTTTTTGTTGATCTATATTTAACCAACTCTTATTCATTTATTTTCTGTTTCCCATTGTTCACCGAAATGTCCTATCGGTGCTCTTATCTCATCTTCTATATCATACTTTCTTGTTACATAATATAATAATATAGAACCTGGTTCTAACGCTTTATATCCGTGATAAATACCTGGTGTTATCTCTAACACTCTTGGATTTTTATCTGAAAGATATTCAAACCTACAACCATCTTCTTCTGTTGCTAACCCTACTTTAAACGAACCTTTTAAACACACCCAATAATCTGATTGTAGATTATGTTTATGCCATGCAACAATATGACTCGTATTGTTTACATACGAAACATTTACTTGTCCGTCTAAAAAATCAAAGACATCTAATAGTCTTTGTGCTCTGTCGTCTTCATTATATTTCATTTCAATACTAACTTTCTTTGTTTTCTATTTAACATATGTATTGTGGTTAAGAAGTTTACACAATTTCTTTTTGTTGTTAAATTAATTTTATTTGTTTTAAATAACTCAGATAAAAATTCTAATGACTTGTCATAACCACTTTGGTTATAAATATCTTTACACTTAACAAAAACATCAGAAAACTTTTTGTGTTTAAAAACAACTTTTTCTTTTTTAACAATAGGTTTAGATTGTGGTTTAGGTTCTGGAAACTTCCATTCTCTAGCACTAGTGTTGGACATTTTACCACCAACCTTAACAGCTCTTCTATCTAATCTATCTAAATTGTTTTTCGTTTCTTGTGAAACCGGTTGAACATAAGCTCCTGTCTTGTGTGGATATACAATATGTGCTGAATAAGCTTCTATTGATGAACACTCAACACATTCACGATACCCAAGATGAACTCTTTCATCAGGTATTTTAGTATCACATTTTATACATTTATTTATCATAACATTTGTGGGAGCACAAGGACTCGAACCTTGAACCAAGAGCTTAAAAGGCTCCTGCTCTACCAAATTGAGCTATACTCCCAAATCGTAAACTAACTTACCATTGTTCTTTACCCAAGTTAAACTAAATCCAATGTGATTAGATGAAGCACTCATCTTACTAATCTTAGTTTTAGCTTCTGTAAGAACTTTATCAGTATCAACTTCATAAACTTGTTCAAGTGTTATTCCGTCATCTTTGTTGAAAGAACCAAAGTAAAACCTATCGTTTCTTTCTATTCTGTGTAAGTTGTTATTATGAATTCTGTCCAACTGAAATGACCCACCTTTCTTACAAGTAAGATACTCGTAAGATTTAGATTCTGTTTCGTCATTATATGCATCTGGTCCGTGTTTAGTCCTATGAACATAATGATTTAACTTAGAACCCATTACTACCTCTTTAATAAAACCAGGTGTAAGTAAGTCTTGAGTAAAACCTAATTCGTTTTTTAGTTCGTTTAGTTCCGTAATCAAACCAAAGAACTTATTCATTTTTTCATTTTGATTTTTCATACTTATAATATAACATTTATTTTGGTGTTTGTCAAGAGCTATTTTTCCCTAATCTTATTTAATAACTTTCTAATCCTCATCTCTCTAAACCAAACTTTATCTTCTGAGTGTCCTGGATTTTGTTCCGTCCGATATAATCTCTTTTGTAATTGGTGAATCTTTCTAAATAATTTTGATTTGTATTCATACTTCTTACTCATTGTATTCTCCTATTTAAAGCGTGATTTTATTTTAAAGTCTTTTGGCATTTCATCTTTTGGTAGTTTGTCTAGTTCTGTTTTTAATTTTATAATACTTGGTATTTGAACTACATAAGTATCATCAATAATACTGAACTTGCAGATTTTATCTGTTTTACTACAAATACCTATTAAATCGCCTTCTTTGGTTTCTATTAAGTATTTTCTATCTGAAGGTAATCCATGCATATTCATATACTCACCACCTAAACTTGGCATTGATTTAAAAATACCTGGTTTAGGCTTTCCACCATATTCCGAAACATATGTTAAGAACCTATCCATTAGTTTCTATGATATGCGTTTGGTTCATCATATTCTACCAACCCAGTCATATCTGATGATGAACGAATTTTTTCTCCTAATCCGTCTTCCATTCTAATTCCTAATTTACCACAAGTTTTAGATTCTGGAACTTCACCAAGATGTCTATCTCCACCATTACAAAATGTTATATCTGCCATTGGTTTGAATTGAGCTATTAACTCTAATGATTTACATACTGATTTATCTTTATCTACGGACATCAATACTTCGTCAACCATATCTAAATGAAAGATAATATCTAATCTATCTCTTTCGTCCATAAACTCATCACCTTTTTTCAATAAACATTGTTCACGATTGTTTACAATAACAACCAATGTATCTCCGAGTTTTTTAGCCATCTTAAAGTATTCTAAGTGTCCTACATGCAACGGGTCAAAATATCCACTACACACTACTACTTTTTCTTTTTCCATTATTACTCCTTTATAATAAGTATTTCGTGAGAATCTTTCTGATTACCGATTCCCATTTGTTTTCTGTTTTTACCAATTCTTGTTTCACCAGTTCCCATAGAATAATTCCATTTAGGAAATACTTGGTGAAAATCTTTATACCATTCTCTAATGGTTTCACAATTATTATATGACAAAACAAAACTACCTTCGTGATTGTATAACATATCTCTTAATTTTTCGTGGTCAAATCCGTCGTGATGAACCGGTATATTCCTCATTGGATAAATACCATTGAACATCTTATTGTCTTTGTCTTGTTCTAAATAATAAGGTGGGTCTAAATATAATAAATCTTTTTTGTGTTTTGGTATTGAGATTCTATAATCTGCTTGTTGAACTGACAAATTGGGGCACTGAAAGTTTTGTATGTTTTTGCACATTTGTTTCCACTTATCTGCTTGTAAATAAACTGAACTACCCCAACCTAGATAACCCGGCCCATAAGAAGTGTTGTGGTTAAAGTAGTAAAGAGAAGCTCTTTCTAAATCAGATAACGATATAATATCTTCTCGTTTGTAAGAATCTGTTTTCCAATCTTTCAACATATCTTGTGTTTTATCTAATGACATAAGAATTTCTTTTACTTCTTTGTAAGTCTTGTCATCAGGGGTAATCTTGGAAAGTTCTTCTGATAACTCTGTCGGTTGTTTCAAAAGAACCTTCCAAAAATTAACCAACATATCGAACACATCATATCCAATAACTTCAATATCCAATTCATTAGCCCAACGAACCTCTAACGAACCACCACCAATAAATGGCGATACTATTCGTTTAGGTTTAGGCCAGAAAGGAATATAAGTTGAGATAAATCCATACGCTCTGGACTTACCACCTGCATATCTTAATGGTGTTCGACTATGTTTCATTATTTATTTTCTTCAACTGAAGCTTTACGATACTCCGTAACTAACTTTTTTACTTCACCAATCGCTTTACGAGCTCTCGTTCCAGCGGCTTTGTTTCCAGTATTTACATTAGTTTGATGATTTGTTTCGAATTCTGTAAACAAATCGTTCAGTTGTGAATATAACTCATCTAATTTACTCATTGTATTCTCCTTAAGGTTTGAGTTTTAGTTTTTCCTTTTCTTATGAGGCGTGTGTAGGAATCGAACCTACGAACAATGGTTTTGCAAACCACGACATTTCCATTCTGTCAACACGCCGTTGTGGTAAGTGATGGATTCGAACCACCGTATCTCATACGAGAGTCAGATTTACAGTCTGATGCTTTTAACCGCTCAGCCAACTTACCATTGTAGCCCATAGGGTAATCGAAACCCTGTTTTCTGGATGAAAACCAGATGTCCTAACCACTAGACGAATGGGCCATACTTATAGTAGCTTTGTTATGTCCTTGAAGAATAGCATTCAAGTCTTGTTCAGACAAGGTGTGGAATTATTTAATCGGTTTTCCAATCATTTCCGAACTACCTATAAGTGTTTGTGGAGCTGACTGGATTCGAACCAGCGACCTCCGCAGTGCAAGTGCGATGCTCTTCCAACTGAGCTACAACCCCGAGCTTGTGGTAGGACTCGAACCTACGACTGGTTGATTACAAATCAACTACTCTACCAACTGAGTTACACAAGCGAATGTTTTACTTAAATCTTGAATCAATCCAACATTTTCCATAGTATAATATTCCTAACCATATAGTAAATAGTATACCATCAAAATATCCAATTGAATTCCATATTTCTACAATATCCATATTAATTCCAATGAAGTGCTATGTAACCGGTTAATACGAATGCTATTAAAAAATAAAATTCAGGATACATCATCTTTTCTACCTTAACCCTTTCTTCTCTTTTTATATTTACTTAAAGTTTTCTTAGGAACTGGTCCTAAGTGTGTTTGTGGTTTAGTTCCAAACTTGGTATTCTTTCCTCTACCTTGTCTAGTTTTCTTTTCACCATTACCAACTCTACCATCTGTTGTAATTATTGCCATATTCTCTCCTTATAATTTATAAAAATCTTCTTCTGTGTAGTTATTAGTGAACGAACCTTCTCCGTGAACTTTCTCTGCGGCTTCACGAGAACTATAATGTTTTACAACAGCTCCTGGTAGTTCGTGTGCTTTTCTTGTTTCCTTTGGATTGAAAGCTCTATTACTTGGTGGTAATTCAATGTGTCTACATACTACTTGTTTAACGGTACCTGTATCTTCACACTTTCTTCTTAATCCTTCTAGATTAATTCCTTGATTTCTTTTTCTTCTTGGCATTTTTGCTCCTCGTTTTTAGTTTAACTTCTGAAGTTGTCTTTTCTCTATGACACTTCTTACATAGTGTTTGTAGATTGTCCAAAGTATAATAACTCCAATCTAAATCTTTTTCTTTCACACCCTTTTGTTCTACCAATGGTCTGATGTGGTCTGCTTCCCAATGTAAATCAAAGTATCCACATTTATTACAAATACCTTCATCACGATTCCATAGTTGAGCTCTTTGTTCTCCACTATGATAGATTAATAAGTATTCAGTTGCACAATCTTCGTGCCAACTTTTACGGGTGTTAATCGTATCTTCTTTATCATTCAATATAACATTACCACACCACCTACAATTACCTTTGGTCTTGGTATAGTAATGTTTTGGTTTTGGTGGTTTACGGAAATCTCCGTTCCACTTCTCTTTTCTCTTTTTTCCAAATGTCTTCTCGTGTCGTGAACTCCACCTACTTAACGGCACATAAACTCCTTTTTCATTTGTCTGTATTGTTCGTTCTCTCTTGCTAGTTTCCAATACTTTTGAAAGATATTAGAACTTGTAAAGAACCTTTCTACTGAATGGTCTTTTGGAAGTATCTCCCACTTACCATTTTCTCTTGTCCATTTCTTTCCACTACTATGATTCCAATATCTACGAGCTCTTGTGAACCCCATATGTAGATATTTCTTAGCCATATCAGCCCCTACAAAGTCTTGGTTTTCCAAATACTCTAAAAACATTTGGTATATCTTTCGTGATGATATTGTAGCTTCCTCTACGGTTTTAAATCTCCAATGTATATGTAGTTCAGATTTATAAGGTTGACAAATCAATACACCTTGTTGTCCACGACCTACTTTATATAGATGTGGATTCTCACGATAATCAATATTAGGTTTCCAATGATACTCTTTGGATTTAAATCCAACATACGACGGACGCGGGCCGTGGGGGCCGTCATAAACATCTGCCTTTGCCTCCCGAACCATTTACTTAAATGAACCCTTTATATCTTCATACCAATTCGATAACAACACCCATACAGCTAGTCCTACTATTAATAAGACAAAAGCACTCACTATCCATTGTATAATGGTAAATAATAAACTAAACATCTATAACCTCTTTTTTTTATTCATAATTCTTTATAACTCGGGTAATAATAAAACTATAACAGC
>LUMM01000319.1_pt1 | contig 11002 bp, 12 predicted proteins | sample 729971 | NCBI WGS metagenome assembly LUMM01 (sample SAMN03860263, study PRJNA289734) | marine metagenome | biome: seawater column; feature: ocean; material: water; isolation source: Red Sea water column Station 22 - depth 50m | place: Saudi Arabia: Red Sea | collected 2011-10-15 | depth 50 m | reverse complement strand
TGGTAAAAATATCCATGCACTTGATCCTCAATCAATCCCAACTACAGCAGCAGTAGCTGCAGCAAAGTCTGTTGTTGACAAATTAATTGAAAGACAAAAAGAAGAGCAAGGAACTTGGCCTGAAACAATAGCTTGTGTTTTATGGGGTACTGATAACATCAAAACTTACGGAGAATCACTGGCACAAATCTTATGGTTTGTTGGGGTAAAACCAAAACCAGATTCTGTTGGAAGAATTAACAAACTAGAATTAATCCCTTTAGAAGAATTAGGTAGGCCAAGAATAGATGTAGTAGTTAACTGTTCAGGAGTATTTAGAGATCTATTTATCAATCAAATGGCATTAATAGATCAGGCAGTCAAATTAGCAGCTGAAGCTGATGAACCATTGGAATCTAATTTTGTAAGGAAACATTCACTAGAACAAGCAGAAAAAGAAGGCACTTCTATCAGAGAAGCTTCAGCGAGAGTATTCTCTAATGCAAGTGGAAGTTACAGTTCAAATGTTAATTTAGCCGTAGAAAATTCAACATGGGAGGAAGAAAATGAATTACAAGAAATGTATTTATCACGCAAAACATATGCTTTTAATGCTGATAATCCAGGTGAGATGAATCAAAAAAGAGAGGTATTTGAGTCAGTAATGAAAACAGCAGATGTTACATTTCAAAACCTTGATTCTTCAGAGATTTCATTAACAGATGTAAGTCATTATTTTGATTCGGATCCAACAAAATTGATCAAGACATTAAGAGATGACGGGAAAGAACCAAGTAGCTACATAGCGGATACAACCACTTCTAATGCTCAAGTTAGAACACTTGGAGAAACTATCAGATTAGACTCAAGAACAAAACTTTTAAATCCTAAGTGGTATGAAGGTATGCTCAAATCTGGCTACGAAGGAGTTAGAGAACTTTCTAACAGACTTAATTACACTCTTGGTTGGAGTGCGACAAGTGGTCAAGTAGATAATTTTGTATATGAAGAAACTAATGAAACATTTATAAATGACGAAGAGATGAGGAAAAGATTAATGGATCTTAATCCTAATAGTTTCAGAAGAATTGTTGGAACATTGCTAGAAGTCAATGGTAGGGGATATTGGGAAACTTCAGATGAGAATATAGAACAGTTGAAAGAACTATACCAAGAGGTAGAGGATAAAATCGAAGGAGTTAAAGAATAATAAATTTATTATTTTCTGTAAATCCTATCAGCTACTTTCAGGATTTGATAATTTAGTTTGACGTTGTGAACTCTCACAATGTCAATATTAAATTGAGAACAAAGACAACTTATTGCAAGTGTTCCTATATCCCTTTCTTTTGGATTTTTCTCATTCAAAATTTCTCCTATAAATCTCTTCCTAGATGCACCTATCAAAATTGGCAAATTCCATTTTTTAAATACATCTAAGTTTCTCAAGATTTCCAAATTATGAATGATATCCTTTGAAAAACCAATTCCAGGATCCACTATTATATTTCTTTCAGATATATTTTTTTCTAAAGCATTCTTTATTAAATTATCAAGCGAGCACTTAACATCACTCAATACATTCTGGTAATTAGAGAGTTGATTCATATTTTGACTATTACCACGACTATGAGTTATGACGAATGGACAGTTGAATTTTGATACAACATCCAAAATTTTTATATCTCTTCTTCCTCCCGTGACATCATTTATCCAATTAGCACCATTTAAAAGAGCTTCGTAAGCCACTTCAGAATTAAAAGTATCAATAGAAATTAAAACATCTGGAAATTCAGATTTTATTAATTTTAGATATGGGATCAATCTTTTTATTTCTATACTAGATCCAACTTCTTCAGCCCCAGGTCTCGTACTTTGAGCACCAAGATCAATAACATCAACACCATTGCTCAAGAAATGATTTACTTGATCTAAAACTTTTTTTGAAGAGTTTAATTCCCCACCATCACTAAATGAATCAGGAGTTAAATTAATAACTCCCATAATTGAAGTTTTTTGGCCCCAGCCTTTTGGCCATGGATTTTTCTTATTGATAATTTGCAATTCTCGCAAAACTATTCGGATCTAATGAAGCCCCTCCAACTAACACCCCATCTATATCACTCATTGACATGATTTCGTCAATATTATTAGGTTTAACAGATCCTCCATATTGAATAATTACATCATCAAAACCTATTAATTTCCGAATCAAAGAACATATCTTATTAGCGTCTTCTGCCTCACATGTTTTACCAGTGCCAATAGCCCATATTGGTTCATAGGCAACAATTAAATTAGATGGATCTGTATTTTCTAATCCTTGTTCAACCTGTCTAGTAATAACTCTATCAGCTTCTCCTCTCTCTCTTTGTTCTAATGTTTCTCCTACACAAACTATTGGAGTAAGTCCACTAGATTGAGCAAAAACTGCTCTTTTATTAATTTGTTCATCACTTTCACTAAAATATTTCCTTGGTTCACTATGTCCAACGATTGCATATGAGACACCATGTTCAAGAAGCATTTTTGGAGATATTTCTGCAGTAAATGCTCCTTGATCTTCCCAATGAATATTTTGACTAGAAATATCTAAATAATCAAAATCAGAATGATCAGAAAAGGTTGAAATAGCTGTAAAAGGTGGAGCAATAACAACTTTACGATCGTCTTTTATGTTTTTTATTAAAGGAATAAACTCTTCTAAATAGGATTTAGCTTCAGCACAAGTCATGTGCATTTTCCAATTACCAGCAATTACAGATTTTCTCAAAATACTATCTCCAAGAAAAATATACTAATACAAAGTGAGTTGAATAAGCTAACTATTCAAAAATTAATTCATTTTTTAGAAATATTACTTTATCTCCCTTGTTTAACTTCCTTCCTCTCCTAGTCTCAATTACACCATTAACCTTAACAGAACCGGATTTAATAAAAATTTTTGCTTCGCCACCAGAAGATACCAAATTTTTCCATTTTAAGAATTGATCCAATTTCATTGTTTTTTATACCCAAAGATATTGATAAAGTAGGATAAACAATTAAATATATAATATCTTGAGACTAATACCACCAGTCAGACCATATTCAAATAGGTTTATCAAGGGTTTTATATGCATGCTTATTTACGTAGCTTGTTGGCCTTTATTAGCTTATTTAGCTGGAAACTTAATCCCAGCAATTGGGTCAGGTGATCTCTCAAAAGTTTCTAGCATAATAATTAAGTCTTTATTTGTATTTTTAGTTCAGAAAACTGCTCAATTTGGACAGGATGTATTCATAGCAAAACCATCTTTAGAAATTAGTGAAGTGATGAGAGGAAATTTATTTAGCAGAATTCAAAAAATAAAGATGAATTCTGTTGAAAATATTTCAGCCGGGGACATCACATATAGACTTACAGAAGATGCCGACAGGGTAAGCGAAGTTATTTATAAAACAGCTCAAGATACTATTCCATGCACTTTACAGTTGTTAGCGGTAATAATCTACATGTTTTATTTAGACTGGTCACTAACAGTATCAACATTCGTTTTAGCACCATTGATTATTCTTTCAGTTAACAGTTTTGGAAGAAGAGTTTTAATAGCATCCGAAAAAAGTCAAGAATCAACAAGTAATTTAGCAGGTTTAATAGGTGAATCTATAAATGGAATGTCCACGATAAGAGCTTTTGCTGCAGAAAATTGGATTGAGAAAAGATTTTATAAAAGATTAAGTACAAATAAAAAAGCAAAATATAAAACATTAAAACTACTTGCATTTCAACATCCAGTTGTAGGATTTGTTGAAGCATTTGGAATATTAGCAATATTAGGTTTAGGAGCCGCAAGAATCAATCTAGGCCTTCTAACAAGCGAAGAATTTAGTAGTTTTTTTGCAGCAATATTAATGCTTATTGATCCAATAAGCCATGTAAGTACAAATTTTAATGACTATAAACAGGCAGAAGCCTCAATAAAAAGGTTGAAAAACATAAATCAAGAACCTGTCGAAGATGATAAAGAAAATTTACGAAGAATATCCAATTTTGAAGGCAAAATAAGTTTCAAGAAAGTAAATTTCGCTTACAAAAAAGATAATCAAGTACTTAAAAATATCAATTTAGAAATTAAAAGAGGGGAAGTCACAGCATTTGTTGGAGCTTCTGGAGCTGGTAAAAGTACAATGTTGGCTTTGATATTAAAGTTTATAACTCCAAATAATGGAGACATTTTTATAGATGATAAAAATCTCAAAATATTAAATACAAAAGATATTAGAAAAAACATTGCATTAGTACAACAACAGCCTTTTTTGTTTTCAGGAACAATTATTGATGTAATAAGAATGGGCAGAAATTTCACCAAAGAAGAAGTTATAGAATCAGCAAGAAAAGCAAACGCTCACAACTTCATTCAAAAGCTTCCTGAGAAATATGAAACTGAGATAACTGAAAGAGGATCAAATTTCTCAGGTGGTCAGATCCAGAGGATAGCAATTGCAAGAGCAATACTTGGGAACCCCTCAATTCTTCTTTTAGATGAGGCCACAAGTGCGTTAGATGCAGAATCAGAATCTGAAGTACAAAAAGGACTTAATAGAGCTATGAAAGATAGAACAGTTATTGTAATTGCTCATAGATTAGCCACTACTCAAGAGGCCAATAAAATAGTTGTTTTCGATAAAGGTGAAATTATTGAAGTTGGGAAACACATTGATTTAATAAATAAACCTGGAATTTATAAAGAATTATGTGAAAAACAATTGATTAAAAAATTATAGTTCTATTTTATTTATTAAAAAAGTAAATCCATGAGCGAAAACACAAATGATTCTGCAAATCCAGTTTTAACCTTTGAAGGCAAAAAATATTTAATAAATGAACTTTCTAATGAAATAAAAGAATCTATAAAAGTACTACAAATAGCGGAGACACAACTTAAGATGCATCAAGATACTCTCAAATTACTTTCAATTAGTCGAAACTCTTTAGTTAATCAATTAAGAGAAAAACTAAAAAACTTAGAATAAAATTTTAATAATTATGGATTTCTTGTAGAGAGTAAGTATTAATTTTATTGCATTGCAAAGCTTTGATCGCCTTAATGGCTGCCTTTGCTCCAGGAATAGTTGTAAAAGTTGGAATATTATATTCTAAAGCGGCACGTCTTAAATAAGCATCATCATGAAGAGCCTGTGAGCCAATTGGAGTATTAATTATTAATTGAACAAGTCCCGAACGAATTAGGTCCTCAATATTTGGTCTTCCTTCATGAACTTTTAGCACTTCTTCAACTTGAATTCCTAAATTCACCAAATATGAAGCTGTACCTTTTGTTGCGATTAATTTAAATCCTAAATTCAAAAGTTCTCTAGCAACTTCCTCAAGATTTTTTTTATCTAAATCATTTGTAGATAAAAAAGCAACTCCTTCTGAAGGAACACCATTACCTGCTGCCAATTCCGACTTGGCATAAGCAATTCCAAAATCTTTAGCTAAACCCATTACTTCTCCAGTAGATCTCATTTCAGGGCCAAGTAATGTATCAGACCCAGGAAATCTTTTAAAAGGTAAAACGGCCTCTTTTACTGCCTGATATTTTGGAGAAAATTCTTCTGTGAAATTAAGATCTTCTAATGTAAAACCTTGCATTAACTGAGTAGCTAATTTTGCAACTGGTTTACCTATGGCTTTTGAAACAAATGGAACTGTCCTGGATGCTCTTGGATTTGCTTCGAGAATAAATAATTTATTTTCTTTATTATTTGTATTTATTACTGCAAATTGCAAATTAATTAAACCAACAACATTTAATCTTTGTGCAATTAATTTAGTCCAGTTCCTTACATTTTCTATTGTGGATGTTGAAAGAGAAATGGATGGTAAGCAACAAGCTGAATCTCCTGAATGAATTCCTGCAGGTTCCACATGTTCCATTAGGCCAGCAATTACAACCGAACCCTCTGAATCGCATAAAGCATCAACATCTATCTCAATTGCATTATTCAAATATTGATCAAGAAGGATTGGATGATCAGGTGATACCTTAACTGCTTCAGAAATGTATCTCGATAATTCATTCTCATCTTTAACAATTTCCATTGCCCTTCCACCTAAAACATAAGAAGGTCTTACAACCAAGGGGAATCCTATATTTTTTGCTACTATTTCTGCTTCATTTTGATTACGTGCAATACCGTTTAAAGGTTGTCTAATACTTAATTCTTCAAGAATTTTTGTAAATTCCTCTCTATCTTCTGCTAAATCGATAGATATTGGAGAAGTCCCAAGAATTTTTGATCCAGTTCTGATCCCATCATTAGATTTAAGCCATTCAAATAAAGGTAATGATAATTTCAGTGGAGTTTGACCTCCAAATTGAACAATCAAACCATAAGGATTTTCAGCTTCTATTATGTTAAGCACATCCTCCAAAGTTACAGGCTCAAAATATAAAATATCGCTAGTATCATAATCTGTTGATACAGTTTCAGGATTACTATTAACCATTATTGTTTTATAGCCATTTGTAGAAGCTTGATATGATGCATGACAACAACAGTAATCAAATTCTATTCCCTGACCAATTCTGTTTGGACCTCCTCCTAAAATCATAATTTTTTTTGATTTACTATTTTCTGAAATCTCGCTATCAAAAATTTGAGAATTAAAATTAATGAAAGATTCTTCGTAAGTTGAATAATGATAGGGAGTTGAGGATGAGAATTCTGCTGAACAAGTATCAACAGTTTTATAAATTGGAATTATATTAAGTTTTTTTCTATATCTTCTTACTTCAAAAAACTCAGAATTAGTTAACTTTGCTATCTGTTGATCTGAAAAGCCTAATTGTTTAGCATGTAACATCAAATCCCTATCTAGAGTATAAAGTTCCTTATCTTTCAAAAAATCATTTTCAAAATTAAAGATATTACGTAATTTTTCGATAAACCATAAATCTATATTTGTAACTTCTTGAATATAAGTATTAGTTTTCCCAAGCTGCATAGCTTTTTTAATTAGGAGAATTCTTTCAGATGTAGGGTTTCTTAAACTATTTTTAATTTGACTCTCATTTTTAAATTCATCTTGTGAATCACATTCCCATCCAAAAACACCTACTTCTAATGACCTTAATGCTTTCTGAAATGATTCTTCAAAAGAACGACCTATTGCCATTGACTCACCAACAGATTTCATAGCAGTGCTTAAAGTATTATTTTTTTTGTAATATCATTAATAATCTCATCAAGCGTATAGCCAACAGATAATAACGCTGCAATCTTAGCTATGGGAAATCCAGTTGCTTTACTAGCCAAAGCAGAGGATCTACTTACACGAGGATTCATTTCTATAACAATTACTTCTCCATTAGATGGATTTATTGCAAATTGAATATTACTCCCTCCTGTTTCAACTCCCACCTCTCTAATAATCTTCAATGACAAATCCCGCAACCTCTGATACTCCTTATCTGTTAAGGTCTGTGCAGGAGCTACAGTAATCGAATCTCCAGTGTGGACACCCATTGGGTCTAAATTTTCAATACTGCAAACTATTACTACATTGTCAGCAGTATCTCTCATTACCTCTAGTTCAAACTCCTTCCATCCAATGAGTGATTTTTCAATTAATATTTGATTACTTGGACTTTCCTCTAAACCTGATTTATAAGAGGATAAGAACTAATTTTTTTTGATACCTCCATAGCTTCATCTAGGTTAGATGCAATACCAGATGGACAAACATTTACATTTATTTTCTCCATCGATTCTTTAAATAATTTCCTATCTTCAGCTTTATTAATAGCTCTTAAATCAGCTCCAATTAATTCAATATTATTTTGTTTTAAAAAATCTGACTCTGATAATTTAACCGCAAGATTCAAAGCGGTTTGACCTCCCATAGTGGGAAGAATCGCATCAGGTTTTTCTCTTAGAATGATCTGAGAAATGTTTTGCTTGCGATTTCAGGATCAGTCATTATAGAAGCAGGATTTGAATTTATTAAGATAATTTCATAACCAGCTTTTCTTAAAACTTTGCAGGCTTGCGTTCCAGAGTAATCAAATTCGCAAGCTTGTCCTATAACAATTGGTCCAGAACCTAGAATCAAAATCCTTTTAAGATCACCTCTTTGAGGCATAATTTAAACCTTCATTTATTTCATGCTACTTATAAATCATCAGATGTTAATCAAGTTACTTGAAAAGCAACATTTGTTTCTATAGTATTGAAAGAAATTAATTTTTTATGAGCGAACTTCAGCGACTTAAAAGTTTGTTGCCTCCAGAGAATGAAAGTTGGGTATTTATTGAAGCTGCTGCTGCTATAGACCCACCTTTAATAACACTTGAGGAAATTGGTCGTGACGAAGTAGAAATTCAAATAGATTTAGATGAATGGGATAACTTTGCTATTGACCATAGAAATTTATTATTTTGGCACGAGGTTGGGAAAATCCAAAATGACGCAATTCCTAGAGATGGATGGGAAATGGCAGCTCTTGCCATAGGACTTGGAGGGGCGATAGGAGAGTTGTGGGTACAAGATGGGTTACTTTTATTACTTGCTCTGGGTTTATCAAGTTTTGCAGGATATAGATTATATTTAAAAAATAATTCTGAAAAAAAGCTTCAAGATGCTATTTATGCAGATGAAAGAGCTATAGATCTTGCTTGTAGATTTGGATACAGCATTCCAAATGCTTATAAAAGTCTTGGAGGAGCATTAAAGGAGTTAATAGAAAAGACACGAAAAAAGAAAAAAAGAAGTTTCTTTGAAGATAGATTAGATGCCTTAAGAAAAAGTGCAGAAAAAGCAAGATCAGAATTATCTCAGCAAGAAGGCTCAGAAAAATCAGTTTCAAGTGAAAATGTTTATGGACAATAAAAGTTTGGTTTTAATAGCAGCCAAAGCATGTGATGAAAAAAAGGCAAGAGATATAAAACTTATAAAAATTGACAAAGTATCATTTATAAGTGAATGGATTTTGATTGCAGAAGGATTATCTGATGTACAAGTTAGATCTATAACTAACTCTGTAGAGGGAGAACTTAGAGAGAAGGCTAAAATTGAACCGATACGAAAAGTATGACCTTGAATCATTCTGGAGTAATGGGGATAATCTTAAATTTCCATAATTGTCTTATATGAACGAATCTAAATGTCCTGTCCCTAGAGAGCAGCAACCCACAAATGAATTCATAGAATTATCAAAATCTAAAATTTTTTCTTGGCCAAAAACAAAAAAGTCACTAATTCTTATATTGATAAAGTTCTGGGTAGGAGCTTTTGTTCTATTTCTTGTTATTTCTTCAGGTAGTGTATATTTCAAAACGTCCCTTTTAAAATATATTCTATTAAGTTTTTTTAGCAGCTTATCAATACCTCTTTTAATTTCAATAAGATTATATCTAGGTTGGAATCATATATTTAATAGATTAATATCTGAAAAAGTTGAATACGAGGAATCCGGTTGGTATGACGGTCAAGTATGGGAAAAGCCATTAGTTTTGAAAGAAAAAGAATCACTTATTGCCTCAATTGAGGTAAAACCTATTTTAAAAAATTTAATTCAAATTTTTTCTATTATTTCAGTCTTAGCTTTGTCTGGTATTTTGATTTTTCAATATAACAATTTCTAAATGAGTTCTAATTTTAAAAACCTCTACACTTCTAACAATCCTCCCTTACAAGCAACCTTAATGAGAGGATCAAATATTGAGTCGATCCACAAGATTCATGCTGTTATTACTGATAAAAAAGGGAGGGTTTTAATGTGCGCAGGAAATCCAGAATATAAAAGTTTCATAAGGTCAGCACTAAAACCGTTTCAAGCAATACCTTTTGTTAGTAGTGGAGCTGCATCAAAAATCAATAATGAATCAAAATCAATTGCTTTAGCATGCGGGTCACATAGTGGATCAAAACTTCATTCAAGGGAAGCATTCAAAATTTTATGGGAATATGACATTGACATTAATAATCTTAAATGTCCAAAATCAAAGACAAGTCCATTAGAACATAATTGTTCGGGTAAACATGCTGCTTTTTTAGCTACATGCAAAAAAATGAATTGGCCATTAGATAGTTACTTAAAGGGTGATCATCCTCTTCAAATAGAAATATTCAGAATTGTTTCTGAATTACTTGAAATCCCGTCATCTGAAATAAACGCAGAACGTGATGATTGTGGTGCACCCACTCTTTATTTAAAACTATTAGAAATGTCGAGGTTATATTCACTTCTGAGCAGTTCCGAAAATGCTGAATTAGAACAAATCAGTAGAGCTATGGCAATAAACCCAATAATGATAAGTGATAACAATAAATTTGATACAGAAATAATTAAAGCTTCTCATGGGAACGTTATAGGTAAAGGTGGAGCCGAGGGAATACAGTGTCTATGTAAAGTAAATGAAGGTATAGGTTTAGCTTTAAAAGTAGAAGACGGTTCAAAAAGAGCAAAGCATGCTGTTAGTCTTCACTTACTAAAACAGTTAGAGTGGATATCTGACTTAAGAATTCAAGACATCGAAGAAAAAGTTTTTAATTTTCCTGAAGGAGTGCGACTTGAAGTTAAAGGTAAAGTAAAATTCCAAGAATCCTAAAAAACAGGAAAAATAACCCTTTCAGATGTATGCTATGTATATGACGCGGGGTAGAGCAGTCTGGTAGCTCGTCGGGCTCATAACCCGAAGGTCGGAAGTTCAAATCTCCCCCCCGCCACCAACTCTGATTGAATCAATAATCTCCCTTTCGGGAGATTTTTTTTTGTCTGTCGTACCTCCATGAGCAGTCGCTCCATGAACTGCGATGGCCCCTGGGACGCCATTGTTGTTGGCTCGGGAGCGAGTGGCGGCGTGGCCGCCATGACCCTGGCTGAAGCAGGAGCTCGGGTGCTTGTGGTGGAGGCAGGACCTGACCTCAACAGCACGCAAGCCTTCGGGGCTGAACCGGGAAATCTGCTGCGTCGGATCGTGGGCCTGACCAGCGGCAGCCATCGCCAGCAGTCCCAGCATCCCGGCTACTGGAA
>LUMM01000154.1_pt1 | contig 11003 bp, 9 predicted proteins | sample 729971 | NCBI WGS metagenome assembly LUMM01 (sample SAMN03860263, study PRJNA289734) | marine metagenome | biome: seawater column; feature: ocean; material: water; isolation source: Red Sea water column Station 22 - depth 50m | place: Saudi Arabia: Red Sea | collected 2011-10-15 | depth 50 m | reverse complement strand
CAATAGATCTATTAATTGTTGTCGCTGGAACCAAGGTTCCTCTTAAACTAATTAATTTATCCTCCTCAATGTATCCTTCCAATAAAATAGATATTGCTGGACCAATTGCATATAATTCTTGAATTTTCATTAGTTTATCTTGATTAGTAAAATTCATTTCAAAATCTGTAAATCTAATCCCCTCTCCTGTAAGTAAGTCTGCTATTCCTTGAAGAGATGCCAGAGCCAACAACTTGGCTAGCGCTGGAATTTCTTTAACTTTAAAATTATCAATTACTAATTTAGAAGTTGAAACTCCATCTTTTTTCAAAGAGTAAAAGTCTAAATATCCCTCTCTATCATCTTTAAATCCTTTAAGGCTAAAATATCTGCTTCATCTACTTTGTTATTAATAATATTTATCTTCCCTTTTAAATTCTTAACAAAGTATATTTTATCAAAGTAAACTTCTTCAAAATTTAATCCCATACTTACGTTATTTTCAAAAAGATTGTTTTCTTTTTTATCATTGGCATCTAGTAAATTCGAAATTAAAGAATTTGCATTAAATGAAGTACCATCAATTAAATATTTTTGGCCTTCTACTTTTTTTATATTGTAATTATTTTTTTTATTTTCTGTATCTAAATAATTAAAATTTGCCTGATCAATTTTTATTATTTGATTAGAATCGTTAAGAAATAAATTCTTAATTTTAATGTTATTATTTTCTTCATTAATAATAAAGTTATTTATATTTAGATTTTTATTATTTTTTATTTCTCCATTAATTTGAAGATTCATTTTACTTTTATCTTTTTTTTTATAATTAATATTATCAATTTTAAATTTTGTATTTTTTACATTTAAATTAGTATTAAAACTTATTTTATTTTCATTTTTCTCAATAAAATAATCAATTTCTTCAAAATCTTTATCGATTTTAAATTTTCCAGAACCTGAAAAAGTTAGATTATTATTTTTAAAATTAATTTTTAATTTTTGATTATTAAAATCAATTTTTTTATTATTTTGAGGGAAGAAAATTTTTAAAAAATCTTGCTGCTCTAAAACTATATTTTTTAAAAATAATTCTGAATCTATACTTAAATCCTTATCTTTTTTATTTATAAAATATTTAATTTCATCTACTTCTCCAGTATCTAACTGAATTTGTCCCTCACCGTTAATTGATAAATTTTTGTCCTTATAATTTAAATTTAATTTATGATTATCTAGTAAAATTAGATCATCAACTTCTGGAAAATATTTATTAATTATTTTTAAATTTTTATATTTTAGCTGAGTAATATTTATATCAGAATTTAAAATAATATTTTTAACTTTGAATTTTTCATCTATTTCCAAAGAAAATTCATTATTTGTTTTAAATATAGCATCATCAACAATTATATTTTCAAAACTTAAATTTAATAATTTTAATATATTTGAATTTAAACTTGATTGATCGTTTTCAACAATAGCATCAATTAAAAAGCTATTTTTTTTCTTTTTAACGTTAAGTTTTTTTGAAATAAAATTTACTTCTTCTGCTTTAAAATTTATTTCATCAAAATGATAATTATCTTTTTGAAAATTGAAATTAAAATTTATATTTTTAAAATTACCCCTGTTTAAAAAATTAATACTTGCATCTTTTATCAAGCCTTCAATGATATAATCATTTTTAAGTTTACCATTTTCATCAATGTTCAAACTCAGATCTATAATTACATGGCCTTTTTTTACAATTTTTTCTAATATAAATAATTCGGGTTTGTTGGTTGTTGTGCGAATAAATTTAATTAAATCATTTAATAATATAGACTTAGTTTTTACCTCTATATTTGATGATGAAATCTTATTTTTAATTAAAGAACTGAGCGAAACTTGCGTTTTAATGCTTTCTAATGCTAAAGGTCTTTTTGCAAAATATACTGTGGTACCAATTGTTTTTGCATAAATTTTTAGTTTAAAAGGATCTAGAGTTAATTTAATTTTTTTTAAATCTATATCTATCTTTTTATTTATTAGTAAAATTCTTTTTTTAATTTGATCATTAAATTTATCTGTCTCTATACCTATGGTGCTAAGGTAAATTGTCAAAATAACAAACACTGACAGAAGTAGTATAAAATATTTTAAAATATTATTTTTCATTTAATTTATAAAGCGATTGTTCCAAAAACTCGTCAATATCACCATCTAATACTTTATCAGGACTAGTGCTTTCAAAACTAGTTCTATTATCTTTTACAAGTCTGTAAGGTTGAAGAACATAAGATCTAATTTGATGCCCCCACCCTATTTCAGATTTAGAACTTTCAACATTTTGATTTTCTTCCTCTCTTTTTTTAATTTCATAATCATATAATCTTGCTTTCAACATATTCATGCATGTTTCTTTATTTTTATGTTGAGATCTTTCATTTTGACATTGAACAACAATTTTTGATGGAATGTGTGTTATTCTAACTGCGCTATCAGTAGTGTTAACGTGCTGACCGCCTGCTCCACTGGAACGATAAGTATCTATTCTTAAATCTTTTTCTAAAATTTCTATATTTATATTTTCATCTACAACTGGATAAATCCAAACACTTGCAAAACTTGTGTGCCTTCTTGCTCCGGAGTCAAATGGAGATATCCTAACTAATCTATGTATTCCCGACTCTTTTTTTAACCATCCAAAAACATAGTCACCATCTATTTTAATTGTTGCAGACTTTATTCCAGCCTCGTCACCTCTATGTTCGCTAATCAAACTTGATTTAAAATTTTTTTTATCAGACCATTTTAAATACATTCTTCTTAGCATATCAGCCCAATCTTGACTTTCTGTGCCTCCAGCACCAGCATGTATTTCTATATAACAATTTAAAGGGTCTGCTTCATTAGATAAAAAACATTTAATTTCATTTTTTTTAACTTCACTTCTTAAGTCTTTAATATTTTGGAGAACTTCTTTTTGAACTTGTAAATTCTCTTCTTCAAACGCCAGTTGATTCAAATCATCTAAATCTTTAAGTTTTTCAACATTATTATTTAAAGAATTAGTTAAATCTTCATAAAATTTCTTTTCTTTGATTACTCTTTGAGAATTATTTTTATCTTGCCAAAAATCGGCACTTAGCATTTGTGAATTTAAAGATTGCAGTTTTGAATGGATATTGTTTTTTTCAAAGATACTCCTGTATTTTTTGATTTATCTTTTCAATCTCTTCTTTTAAATTTTGATAATTATTATCCATTAGTAAAACTTTAATATATTATTTGAATCTAATCTATCTGAATTTGTATAAAGTACTTTTCCATCAACCACATTTTCTTTTTTAAAAACCTCAATAATAGTATTCTTTGAGTTAAATTTTGCTTTTTGACCTGTTAAAGGGTCAACAACCATCATCACTGTACCTTTAGCAGCCTTAAATGGTCTTGCATCATTTTTGTTAATAGAATCACTTATAAAACTTTTGAATATTGGCAAAGCCGTTTTAGATCCTGTTTCATATTTTCCTAATGGAGTTGGATTATCTGAACCAACATAAACACCAACTAGTACATTTGAGGTAAAACCTATAAACCAAGTATCTGTATTTTTATTTGTTGTTCCAGTTTTACCTGCAATATTTAAATTTAAGTCTTTTAGTTTTTTAGCTGTACCTCTTTGAACAACTCCTTCTAAAATTGATGTCATTTGAAAAGCTGTTTCTGGAGAAAAAATTTGCGTATAGTTATTTTTAATCTCTGGATAATCATTGGTTAAATAAGAAATTTGATCACAATTAATACATTTTCTTTTATCATTATTAAAAATAGTATTTCCCTCACTGTCCTGAATTCTATCTATCAGTATTGGTTCAACAAGTTTTCCTCCATTAACAAAAACTGAATAAGCAGATGTAAGTTTTAATAAAGTTGTTTCAGCAGATCCCAAAGATATGGATAAAAGTTCTTCTGGATTATCATAAATTTTTAATGCTTTTGAAAAATCAACTATTTTCTCTACACCAAGATTTTGGGCTATTCTTACTGTCATTAAATTTCTAGATTTCTCCAAACCAACCCTTAAAGTCGAAGGCCCATAAAATTTTTTTCCATAATTTTCTGGTTTCCACATTTTTAAATCATCTCCTTGGTCTAAAACCAGTGGTGCGTCTAGAACTAATGATGTTGGTGTAAAATTGTTCTCTAAGGCTAATGCATAAACAAATGGTTTAAAAGCTGATCCAGGCTGTCTTTTAGCTTGAGTTGCTCTGTTAAATTCACTTTGTTTAAAACTAAAACCACCACTTAGTGCTAAAACTCTTCCAGTAAATGGATCCATCACAACAATTCCACCATTTACCTTTGGTAATTGTTGTAAGTTAAAAATATTTTCTTTAAGATTTTTAACATAAATAATATCACCAGGTTTTAATAATTTATTAAATTCTTTTTTTGTCCAAGAAATACTCTGATATTCAATAACACCTTCGATATTATCTTCTGTTTCTATTTCTGCTGAAAATTTATTTATCTTTTTGACTATTGCTAATTTCCAATTAATTGAATTTTCTAATTTATACTTTTCTAAATCTTTTTTCCATTCTGAATTATAAATCTTGTTAGTAAGTGGTCCTCTCCATCCCTTTCTTTTATCATATGCTATTAATCCATCTCTAAGTGATTTTGTTGCAATTGTTTGTAAATTTAAATCTATTGGAGTATTGATATTAAAACCTTGTTTGTAAACTTTATCATAGCTCAAAGTTTCAATTACGCTCTTTCTCACATCTTCAATAAAATATTGAGCATCTTCTAAATAAATTTTTTTATTTTTTTTTAAAATTATTTCCTCTTTTGTAAGTTTTTCATACCATTCTGAAGTTAAATAATTATTATCTAACAAATTTTTTAAAACTAAATTTCTTCTAAATTTTGCTATATCTGGATCTCTATAAGGATTATATCTACTAGGTGCTTTTGGCAAAGCTGCTAATAAAGCAGCTTCTGAGTAATTTAAATCTTTAATAGATTTATCAAAATATTCTAAGCTTGCTGCAGCTACTCCATATGCTCCACTTCCAAGATAAATTTGGTTTAGATAAAGTTCTAGAATTCTTTCTTTAGATAAAGCTCTCTCTATTCTAAAAGCTAGAATTGCTTCCTTAATTTTCCTATTTAAACTTACTTCATTTGTTAGTAAAAAGTTTTTTGCTACCTGTTGAGTAATTGTAGATGCTCCCTCTAACCTTTTAGATGATAAAATATTTGAAATATTATTTATTACAGCTCTAATAACACCTTTAGCATCAACGCCTGGATGTTTGAAAAAATTTTTATCTTCAGCAGATAAAAATGCGTTAATTACATTTTTTGGAATTGAATTAAATGGAACAAATACTCTTTTTTCCTGTGAAAAATCTGCCACCAAATCACCATTACCAGAGTAAACTTTACTGGAAACAGGAGGTTTGTAACTTTTAAGAAATTTATAATCTGGTAAATCATTAGAATAAGTCCATAAAACACTTATTATCGAAATTGCTGATAATAGAATAAAAGAAGTAATTAAAATAAAGATATTTCTAAAAAATTTATTCATTTTAATTTCATTATATCTTGGAATTTGTTAAAGATATGGCAAGAAAATTAAACAAAATTTTAAAAATTAAATTACTAATGAAATTAACATTCACAAAATTATGGAAAAAAATTTATATATCGATGCTTCGCATCCTAACGAAACTAGAGTTGTTCTTAAATCAGGCGAAAATATTGAAGATTACGAGTACGAAGGTTTAAAAAATAACTTAATTAAAAATAATATTTATTTAGGCAAAGTAAGTAGAATTGAACCCTCTTTGCAAGCAGCCTTTGTTGATTTTGGAAGAGAGAGGCATGGGTTTTTGTCTTTTAATGACATTCAATCAGATTATTATCAGATACCAAAAGCAGATTTAGAAAGAATTAAAGAGGAGGAAGAAAAAGCTAGAGAAGAACTTTCAAGAGAAGTTGAGGCTAAAGAAGAGGAAAATATTGCTGAAGGAAAACTAGAAATTGATGATCCTATAGAAAAGATATCAGAAGAACAAATAGAAGAAGATTCAAATAATAAAGAAAATATTACTGAAAAAGAAAATTTAGATGATGGAAAAGAAAAAAAGAAAGAGCATAGATTTAAATTTAAAAGATATAAAATTCAGGAAGTAATTAAACCTAACCAGGTAATTCTTGTACAAGTTATTAAAGACGAGAGAGGTCAAAAAGGTGCAGCTTTAAGCACTTTCATTTCTATTGCTGGTAAATATATAGTATTAATGCCAAACACTCCTAAAGGAGGAGGTATATCAAGAAAAATATTTAATCCTGCTGATAGAAAAAAAATAAGATCAATTTTAAATGAAATTGAAATACCTAAAGAGATGGGATTAATTGTAAGAACTGCTGGAAGTAATAAAACAAAAAATGAAATAAATAGTGATTTAGAAACTTTGATTAATTCTTGGAGTCAAATAAAAGAAAATGCAATAAACTCTATTGCTCCTTCTTTAATACATCAAGAAAGTGAAATAATAAAAAGAACATTAAGAGATATGTTTGACGAAAATACCCAAAATATAATTGTAGAAGGTAACGAGGGTTATAAAAAAGCTCAATCATTCATGAAAACAATGATGCCATCAAATGTCAAAAAAGTAAAAAAATATAGAGGAAAAATTCCACTATTTATTCAAGAAAATATTGAACAAAAGTTAAATCAAATTTTTGACTCTGAAATTAAACTAAAGTCAGGAGGATATTTAGTTATTAACCCGACAGAGGCTTTAGTTTCTATCGATATAAATTCTGGAAGTTCAATAAAAGGAAAAAATGTTGAAAGCACTGCTCTAGATACGAATATTGAAGCTGCAGAAGAAATTGCAAGACAAATAAAGATAAGAGATTTGTCTGGTTTAATCATTATAGATTTTATTGATATGCTAAGTTATGGAAATAGGAGGTTAGTAGAAAGAAAACTTAAAGAAAAATGCAGGTCAGATAGAGCTAGAATTCAAATTGGAAGAATAAGTAATTTTGGTCTTCTGGAGATGTCAAGACAAAGACTGAGGGAAAGCGCAATAAAATGGAAAGTTACATTAACAGACGAGTCTTTTGCTCAAAAACTTTTAAAAATTGTTGAGTTAAAAGCTGTAATTAATAAAGCTAAATTTGTTGAATTAAAAGTTTGTGAAAAAATTTCAGATTTCCTTAAAGAAAATTTTGTTAATGACTTAACTTATTTTGAGAAAAAAAATAAAATGAAAATAGATATTATTAGCGATAATTCTTTAATTATACCTGAGTACATTATAGACATAAAAAATAAATCAAAAAAGACGATAGAGCTAATAGAATATTATGAAAAATTAAAAAATTTAGAAACACAAAATAAAGAAGATAAATTTTCAGAAAAAAAAGAAAATAAAAAGATTAATAAAAAAAAATATAATAAAAAAAGGTATTATAAAAAGACTAAATAATTCCTTTTGATGGTGAGGATGGATTACCCATTAAAATTTTATCTATTCTTCCAGATTTGTAAGATTGTCTTCCTGCAATAACAGCATTTTTAAAAGCTAAAGCCATTTCAAATGGTTTTTTTGCTTTTGCTATAGCGGTATTAACAAGCACTCCGTCACATCCTAATTCCATTGCAATTGTAGCGTCTGAAGCTTGACCCAAACCAGCATCAATAATTAATGGAAGTTTGGTTTGTTTTCTAATTATTTGAATATTGATTTTGTTTTGTATGCCTAGTCCTGATCCAATTGGTGCAGCTAGGGGCATAATTGCGTCAGCACCTGAATTCTCTAAACGCTTAGCCATTAAAGGATCATCATTACAATAAACCATAACCTTAAAACCTTCTTTAGCGAGAACTTCTGTAGATTTTAAAGTTTCAATCATGTCGGGAAATAAATTCTTTTTATCTCCTAAAACTTCTAATTTAACTAACTTCCAACCACCTATTTCTCTTGCTAATCTCAAAGTTCTCAAAGCCTCTTTTGAATTAAAACATCCAGCAGTATTGGGTAAATATGTAATTTTTTTTGGATCAATATAATCCATAAGCAAGGGCTTATTTTTATCTGAAATATTAACTCTTCTTACGGCAACTGTTACAATTTCTGCTCCTGAGAGTTTAATTGCTTTTGCGCACTCTGACATGCTTTTATATTTTCCTGTTCCAACAATTAATCTGGAATTAAATTTTTTATTCGCAATAATTAGACTATCTTTTTTCAAATTAACCACCTCCAATAAAATGAACTATTTCAATTTTATCATTTTTATTTAATTTTATTTTATTAATTTTTTTTTTATCTATTATTTCTTCATTAAGCTCAATAGCTACTTTATTTAATGGAATTTTCAGATTTTTTAACACTACAGAAAGGGTAGAATCTTGATTTATAGATTTGATTTTACCATTTATTTTAATTTTTATTTTTTTTATTTTTTTCATCGTATATAAGTGCTGAATGAATAATAAAATAATTATTATTAATGGTCCAAATCTTAATCTATTAGGAGAAAGAGAACAATCACAATATGGATCAACTACGTATGACCAACTTAAAGAGAATTGTTCTAAAAAAGCAAAAGAAATTGGTCTTGATGTTGAATTTGCTCAATCTAATGTTGAAGGAGAGCTTGTTAATATAATTCAAGATGCTAGGAAAAAATTTGATGGTATGATTATAAATGCTGCTGCATTTACTCATACTTCTGTGGCTATAAGAGATGCTCTAGATTTATTTAAAAAACCAATAATCGAGCTACATTTATCTAATATTTATAAAAGAGAAGAATTTAGACATAAATCACTTATAAGTGATGTGGTAACTGGAGGAATTTTTGGATTAGGTGCTGAAGGATATATTTTGGCCATAATTTCATTACAAAAGACTTTGCATAATGAAAATAGATAAAAAAATAATTAAAGAATTAAGTGATTATTTAAAAGAATTTAATCTTACTGAAATAGAGATAACTGAAAAGGATACAAAAATTAAAGTATCAAAAAATAATGTTTCAATAAGTAATCAACCTCAAGTTATTTCGTCCTCATCACCTGCATCAAGTTCAACACCTACTCAAACTCAAAATATTAAATCAGGAACTGAAATTACTTCACCTATAATTGGAACTGCCTATCATGCTCCAGAACCAGGTGCTAAAAAATTTGTTGAGATTGGAAAAAAAATTAAAAAAGGTGATACAATAATGATTGTTGAAGCAATGAAAACCATGAATCATGTTCCTTCAACAGCAGATGGTGTAGTAAAAGAAATTTGTGTTGAAGATGGCCAACCTGTAGAATTTGGTCAAACTATTATTATCCTAGAATAAATAATGTTTAAAAAAATTTTAATTGCAAACCGTGGGGAAATTGCAGTTAGAATTATTAGAGCATGTAAAGAATGGGGAATTCCTACTGTCGCTGTTCATTCCGATGTAGATAGAGAAAGCATGCATGTTAGAATGGCTGATGAAAGTGTATGTATTGGTTCTCATCAACCAGCAAATAGTTACTTAAATATTCCAGCATTAATGTCAGCAATAGAACTTACAAATGCTGATGCTGTTCATCCTGGATATGGTTTTCTTTCTGAAAATGCAAATTTTGCAAGAATTTTAGAAGAGAACAAAATTAATTTTATTGGAGCTTCATCAAAACATATAGAAATGATGGGTGATAAAATCCAAGCAAAAAGAATAGCTAAAGAAAATGGATTGCCCGTTATTGAAGGGTCTGAAGGAGGAGTAAAAGATGTATCTGAAGCAAAAGAACTTTGTAAAAAAATTGGTTTTCCTGTTCTAATCAAAGCTTCAGGTGGAGGTGGAGGTAAAGGTATGAAAATAGTTTATAAGGAAGAAGAATTTGAAACGCTGTTTTCAACTGCAAAATCAGAAGCACAAAAATACTTTGGTAATGATGAAGTATATATTGAAAAATTTTTTCAAAATCCAAGACATATTGAGGTTCAAATATTAGCTGGAAAAAATAGAGCAGTTCACCTACATGAGAGAGATTGTTCGGTTCAAAGAAGGCATCAAAAACTTATAGAAGAAACACCAAGTCCAGTTTTAAATGATGAAATAAGAAAAGATTTATTTGAAAGAACAGTAAAAATGGTAGCTAAAATAGGTTATATGGGAGCTGGGACTGTTGAGTTTATATATGAAGATGGGAAATTTTATTTCCTTGAAATGAATACAAGAGTTCAAGTTGAACATCCTGTAACTGAGATGGTTACTGGCGTTGATATAATTAAAGAGCAAATTTGGATTGCTTTTTCAGGAGAAACAGCTTTGAAACAAAGTGATATAAATCCTAGAGGACATGCAATTGAATGTAGAATAAATGCTGAGGATGCTAGTAAAAACTTTCAGCCTTCGCCTGGAGTTATTACTATGTGTCATCAACCATCTGGTTTTAGAACCAGAGTAGATGGTGCAATATTTCAAGGATATAAAGTAACACCTTATTACGACAGTATGGTTTGTAAATTAATTTGCCATGGAAGAAATAGAACAGAAGCAATACAAAGAATGAATAGATCTCTCGATGAATTCGTAATTGAAGGTATAACTACTACAATAGATTTACATAAAACTTTATTAAATCATGAAAAATTTATTAATTCTGACTTTAATGTAAGTTGGCTTGATAAAGAAAAATTAATTTAAGAATAGCACTTTTTTAACCATATATCGTATACAGGATGGTCAAAGGGCCTAATTGATGGACTGGATGCAAACGTCCAATCATTGAAAACAAAAACCTTATCCTTATCTTTGTTTTTCAAATCAATTACTTGCATAAATGCTGTTACTTCAGGATCGTCATCAAATTTTGAATTTTGGCATTTTAGAATATTTATATTTAAATTTTGAAAAAATAACTCCTTTCCAATTGTTAACTTTAACTTTGTTGTTTTAGAACTTACTTTATCTAAAACTAATATTTCTGCGAATTTTTCACCATATATATT
>LUMM01001317.1_pt1 | contig 11014 bp, 9 predicted proteins | sample 729971 | NCBI WGS metagenome assembly LUMM01 (sample SAMN03860263, study PRJNA289734) | marine metagenome | biome: seawater column; feature: ocean; material: water; isolation source: Red Sea water column Station 22 - depth 50m | place: Saudi Arabia: Red Sea | collected 2011-10-15 | depth 50 m | reverse complement strand
CAAGTCGGCTGGAAGCAGGCAGTCCTAGAACGGGATGAAGGAACATTTGACTGGTCAAGAAATAAACCAATTCAAGACTAAATCAGGTCATATTGTGTTGCTAGAAAAAATGCTAGCGAAGAGAACATTCGAACCCCGACACGCGAGTTATGATCCCGCTGATCAAACAAAACACCAACTCAGTGCCGCTTCGAACCCTCCAAAGAAACAAGTCCCATGGACGCAGGTCCTTTTTCAATCACCCACACCCCCTTTCGCTGGAAGTCCAAAGCTGACCGTTAAACACTTTCAGCAGTTCCGGTTCGAGGCCCCTGGAACTTGAACCTCGGCTGTTATCGAAACGGTTATCCAAAGGCACTTAACCTTCGGCAAAGAAATGCTAAGCTATTGATATAGCTCAAGCCAGGTGTAATTAGGTGAATGGGTAGGTTCGAAGTGCTTTCTGGAAGAATTCTATATTTCCAGGGCTACACGGCGAGCTTCCGAAATAACAAAGGGCGCCTGGCGCGGTCCTGCGCTGTCTCCAATATTAAGGAATTTTAATCCGGAGTTTTCCAACTCCCTGGCGAGGGTATCCTCAGCAAGATTGGGCGTGGCGAAAACAAGGGAATCGGCTTCCACAAAAGAGGTGCTTCCATCCAGGAATGACAAGATCTCGGCACCTTGAGGAGTCCAGCGGGTGATTGCCGATTCTAGGATGAAACGAACCCCCAGCTGAGCCAATTTCTGTCGAAGAGGATAGTCGGCGGCGGTCCGTTGAAGTTCCTTGCCCACCAAAGGATCAGGCGTGATCAAAACCACCTGATGCCCCTCCTCCGCCATTTTGAGCGCGGTTCCGCATCCTTTCCAGTTTCCGCCTTCGTCCAAAATCAACACACGCTTTCCCAGTCTGGCACGGCGGGCCATTACGTCTTCTGCGGAAAAGAAACCTCCATCCTCAATTCCCGGAAGTTGTTCTTTATGGGGAATGGCTTTCTGAAAACCGGTATCAGGAGGATAGGACCCGGTGGCAAGCAGGATGATGTCTGCTGAAAAAGACGAAATTTCTCCCGCTTCCATAGAAGTGTTCAACCTGACTTCAACCCCAAGCTGCTCCAACTGGCGGGCATACCAGTCGAGAAGATCCAGGATTTGCCCCCGTCTGGGCTGCATCCCTGCGAGCCTAAACTGTCCACCTAGCCGGTCTGATGCCTCGGTCAACGTCACTTTGTGTCCCTGTTCCGCAGCCACACGGGCAGCTTCAAGGCCTGCAGGGCCTCCTCCGACCACAAGAACTTTTTGGGGAGATGCTGTTTTCTCAAAACGGTCTCCCCCCCATTCAAATTCACGTCCGGTGGATGGATTGACCAGGCAGGAGATCCAGTAGTCACGGTAACGCCTTCCCCAGCACATCTGGTTGCAGGAAAGGCTGGGACGAATATCTTCAGGCCGTCCCTCCTTTGCCTTATTGGCGAGGTGAGGGTCGGCTATTTGTCCGCGGACGATGGAAACCAGATCAGCCTGATCGGCTGAAAGCACCGCTTCCGCATTTTCAGGGGTACGGACATGGCTTTCCATGGTCACCAGGGCATGACTAACAGCACTTTTCAGGGTCTGTGACAACTCGGTGGCCAGTCTTTCCGGGTAAAGGAAAGTCGGCATCAGCTTGTAGAAATCAAAATAACTTCCGGTTCCGCAACTGACATAATCGATGAGTTGATCACGGTCATGGAGGGCGATGAGCTCTGCCAGGGATTCCCGCTGCAGAGCAACTTCAAAATCAGGTTCATCGCTGACGGAAATACCGATGATGAAATCGTCTCCGCAAAGCTTTCGGATACGGGTGATGATTTCCCTTGAAAAACGGGTCCGGTTTTCCAGCGTACCTCCCCATTGGTCGTCCCGCCGATTGGACCAGGGGGTCCAGAATTGGTCTACAATTCCGTGATAGGCGGCCCAGACTTCGACCCCGTCGAATCCGGATTCCCAGCATCGCCGTGCTGCTTGAACAAAACCCTCAATGGTTTCCTCAATTTCTGCCTCAGTCATGGAGTGACTCCCGTCGGAATCATGATAACTCGGCATTCCCGAGGGGGACCAATTCGGATGATAGGAATTGTCCGCATCTCCATGCTGACCCACATGATACAATTGCTGTAGGATCAGTGCCCCCTCCTCATGAACCGCATCTGTGATTTTTCTGAAATGGGGAATCACCTCGTCGGAGCTATGCTTGAAATTACCACGGGTCAGCACTGCGGCCGCATGAACCGGTACCGGTTCGATGACCAACATTGCCGCTCCGCCCATCGCCCTTTCGCGGTAATAACCCAAATGCCGTTCTCCGGGAATCCCCTGATCAGCCATGTTGGCTGTATGGGCTCCGAAAACGATACGGTTGCGGAGGGTTTTCCCTCTTAGAGCAACCGGTGAAAAAAGGCGTGAAAAGGTTGAAGTTGAATTCATAAAGTCATGCAGAGTCTCAGAGCATCATAAATCGCAGCATGGATATTTCTTGAAGAGACCGCGTCACCGATGCGGAAGAGCCGAAAGGCGCCTTTAGGATTAGTCCTGAGTTCCTGAGGTTTTCCATCAATGAGAGCAGCATAATCCACTTCTCCCAGATTGAGGCTTTCGGGTTTCAGTTCAAAATAAAGATCATCCAAGGGCAGGGTGCCATGTTCCACAACGACCTGATCGACTCGCCTCTCTTCGATCCTTGAAGAAAAGTCCGAACCGATATGCGCTACTAATCCTGATCCGTCCCGTCGAACCGCCTTCAATCTTTTACTGATGGTAATTGTAACACCGCAGCGGTCGAACACTTCCGCATAAGCAACATGATTGAGACCGCCAATGTCCGCTCCGAAAAAACGTTCAGGGGTGATGATTTCCAATTCAGCCCCGGAATCCGCAATCCATTCCGCAGCGGCCAGGCCAGGATGAGCGGCATTGTCATCATAAAGAAGGACCTTTTCTGCAGGTTTGATGCTGCCTCCCAAAAGGTCCCAGGTGTTTTGAACGGGACAATTCATTACGTCGGGGAACTCGAGCCGCGAGCCGGACTTGTCCCCCTGGCTCATCCGATGCTTCAAAAAGAACCACCTCATGCCCTCGCTCTCCCAGCACTCGGGCTGCTTCAAGACCGGCAGGTCCCGCTCCAACAATAACTGCTTTGTAGGATTGTTGTGCCTTGCTCGTGATCACTTGAGGCATTGTTTTTTCCCGCCCTGTCGCCGGGTTGTGGATGCAGAGTGCCTCATGTCCTTCGTAGATTCGATCCAGGCAATAGGTGGCACCGACACAGGGCCGGATTTCATCCTCTCGTTTTTCGATGATTTTACGAACGATGTGAGGATCGGCGATATGAGCACGGGTCATTCCGACCATGTCCAGTTTGCCTTCCGCAATGGCATGCCTCGCAGTAGCAACATCCTGGATCCGGGCTGCGTGTAGGATCGGGATCTTCACTTCACTGCGAACTTCGCCACAGAAATCAAGATGGGGTGAAGCAGCCATGCCCTGAATCGGAATCACCTTGGAAAGGACTGAGTCCGTTTCAATATGTCCTCGAATGAGATTGAGAAAATCCACCTTTCCGCTTTGCACCAGCCTGCGGGCAATTTCGACTCCTTCTTCCCGGGAAAGACCAAGTTTCCAGTCTTCATCGGCAACCATACGCAAGCCGACGATGAAATCAGGCCCGACCCGTTCACGGATGGATTCCAAGACCCTCCAGGTGAATCGTAGGCGATTGTCCAGAGAGCCTCCCCATTCATCCTCACGCTGGTTGGTGGCAGGGGACCAGAAACTGTCGAAGAGATGACCGTAAGCCTCAATCTCGATTCCATCAAGCCCCCCGGCCTGCATCCGTTCGGCAGCAGAGCCGTAATCACGGATGATGCGTTCCAAATCCCAATCCTCAGCCTCCTTGGGAAAAGAACGGTGAGCAGGCTCACGGACCGGAGAGGCGGAAAGCACAGGAAGCCAATGCTCTTTGTTCCAGTTCGTTCTTCTTCCGAGGTGGGTGATCTGCATCATCACTGCCGCCCCTTCTTGATGAACCGCATCGGACAATTCCTGAAGCCAAGGGACGATTTCGTCCCGGAATGCATGGAGGTTCCCGAAAGCTTCCGGACTGTCAGCAGAAACCACCGCTGATCCTGCGGTCATCGTCAGCGCCAGTCCGCCTTTGGCTTTTTCCGCGTGGTAAAGCCGATAACGTTCCTTGGGCAACCCATCCTCGGAATACGCCGGTTCATGGGCGGTGGACATGATCCGGTTGCGTAACTCAAGGTGCTTGATGCGGTATGGCTGAAGCAGCGGATCTGAGCTCATTGAAAATTCTGATTCTTAAGGAACCGGAATAAGTAGGTTTAATAGGTAGAGCGTCCACCACTGAGATCGAAAACCGCCTCCTCGACTTTGAGAAAACGATTACGCGGAATCTTGCTCAACATGTAATCGATGTGTTGCTGACTGATTTGATCAAAAATCCTAGTTTTTGCTGCAGCAGGAGTGATGCAGTTCACCGCGATGTCATAGGACGCCAATTCCTTTCCCAATGATTTGGTCAGGGCGATGACTCCTGCTTTGGCGGCACTATAAGGTGCAGCATTGGGATTCCCATCCTTTCCGGCAACCGAAGCGACATTGACGATCCTGCCGTAGTTTTGCTCGATCATTACGGGGGATACGGTGTGCAGGCAATGAAAAACCCCGGTCAGATCGATGTCAATCACCTGTTGCCATTCTTCCGGAGGATATTCCCAGACTTTGACCGTGGGACCGGCAATTCCGGCATTGCAGACCAAAATATCAATCGATCCCATAGAAGTTTTTGTTTTTTCGGTAGCCGACTTAACCGAATCCAAGTCGGTAACATCAACCACAACCGCTTCTGCCTTGCCCCTTGATTCAAGTGAGCGGGCTGTTTCCTCAACCAGTTTTTGGTCACGGTCCCAGAGGGAAACCGAAGCTCCGGAATCGAGCATTCTTTCCGCAATTGCCAGGCCGATTCCCTGGGCTCCTCCTGTGATAACAGCAACCTTTTCATTCAGATCAATTTGATTCATTTGTGTTCCTCAATTTTTCAAAATTAAAGTGAAATCATTCCATTCATTTTTTGAATGAGTTTGGACCAATCAACTTCCTGTTCTATAAAACCTATTCTTTAGGTTTCCCGGTTTTCAAACCATAATCCGACATTTTAAGCCGAACCCTTTCTATTTCATCCCCGGAAAGTAGCTTTGCTTCTCTTCCCGTGGACAGAATCAGCAAATACTGTTTGGCCAGCGTTTCCACCTCCCCTGCAAGCCAAAGGGCTTTCCCAAGACTCGCTCCCGTGGCAATCACTCCATGATGGGCAAGCAGACAGCATTTCCGGTTTTCCAGGGCTTTCAAAGCATGCTGGGATAATTCTTCAGTTCCAAAAGTAGCATAGGGCGCACAACGAATGTTCGGCCCCCCTCCGGCTGCCACCATGTAGTGGATGGCAGGGATTTCCATTTCCTGGATGGCCAATGCGGTTGCATGATTGGAGTGGGTATGAACGACAGCATTAACATCCTTACGGTTTTTCTGGATAGCCAAATGAAATCTCCATTCGCAAATATCCTCCGGTTGAAGTTCCTCATAAGGGATCCCCGTTGGAGTCAGCAGAATCCCCTCTTTCCATCTTACACTGATATTTCCTGAGGTTCCCTGGTTGATATCCAACTCATTCATCCTGATTCCGGTACGAATGATTTCCTCACGAATATTTAGTTCAGTTTCATCCATGATCTATGATTTAGAAGTAAATGCATCAAAAAATTTAAATAAGGAATTTGTAGAATGCCTGGAAATTTTCAATTCAGGACACCTCAATCATCTAAAGTATGAGAGGTCATTCCAAGTCGGATCATCTCATGTCATGGTACGTTTTCATCGTTCCAATGATCACCTCGTTATATTTTTCAAATTGTTCATTCCAGATTCCTCCCTGATTTGGCTCAAAGTATTCCAGGTCCGCTGAATCTGCGATGATCTTCCTGGCTTGCTCGTGATTTCCTATCTCGCCGAGAGCCATCAATTGGACCATGGCATTACCGATGGAGGTCGCCTCGGCAGGACCTGCGACAACTGGAATCTGCATGGCATTGGAGCAGAACTGATTGAGCAAACGGTTCTTTGATCCGCCTCCGAGCACATGCAGGGTTTTTACTTCCACCCCGGAGACCTTGATCAAAATTTCAAGAAAATAGCGGTACTTCAGAGCCAGGCTCTCATAAATGACACGAAGTATTTCTTCCCTGCTTTCTGGAACATACTGTCCTGATTGACGGCAGAATTCTCTTATCCTCAAAGGCATATCTCCCGGGGGATGAAACTCTGGAAGGTCAGGATCAATGAAGGCTTTGAAAGGAGCTGCGGATTCCGCCATGAAAACGGTTTGCTCGTAACTCACGGGGCTTCCCTCTTCGGCCCAGGTTTTTACCGATTGCTGTACAAGCCACAATCCAGCGATGTTTTGCAGGAAACGATTGGTCCCTCCGTAACCTCCCTCATTGGTGAGGTTCGCTTCAAGAGCCTGATCATTGAGAATCAGTTCATCCAGTTCGATCCCAAGCAGACTCCAGGTTCCGCTTGAGAGGAATGCAGAATCCCGTGTGTTCGATGGCACCGAAACTACTGCACTAGCCGTGTCATGACAGGCAGGAAGGATTACGGGAATCTTTTGGTAATTCCCGATTTTTGTTCCAGGCTTCAGTAACATGGGTATATTCGCAGGATTTGTTTCCAGTCAACCAGTAATTGAAAAGGTCTGCAATTGTCAAAAAAGTATCGCAGGCCTCTAAAACCGGACTCTTCATCTTTGCCAGGTATGCAAGCCGGTAGAGGCCATTGAGTAAAATGGATTGGTTCCCAGTTCTTGCAAAAAGTGTTTTTCTGGAGACACGTTGAAAAACCCATTCCATCATTCCTTCTGAGCATTTATCACGGTAGTGAAGCGGATTACTAAGCAGCTTTCCATGACAGTCGAGCAAGGCAAAATCCACCCCCCAACTGTCGATCCCAAGAGAATTGACAGAATTCGATTTCGCAATCCCCGATTGGATCTCACGCCATAGAGAAAGCACATCCCAATAGGTGGTGCCTGATGCTTCGACAGGAAGATTGGGGAAACGGTGAATTTCTTCCAGGTAAAATTTAACCCCATCGAAATCCATTTTTATGACCCGCCCAGATTCTCCTCCTAAATCGATTGCCAGGACCGAAATTTTATTCACTGATTTTCCTCTATATAAGATTTTATTTTTTACCAAATATTTTTTACTTTTTTTCCATTTGATTTACTTCATCAATCATTTTTTTCTTTAATAAAATCAAAGACAATTGATTTGTATTAACTGGAATCGATATTTCATAAATTTGTTATAACCATAAATTAATCGGCATTAATTTTTCCAATACAATCTTTTTCATTCTCAAATGGCTTTAAAGAAAATTTGATTTTCTATTCTAGATCATATATCAAACTTATATATAAGATTTTAATTGTTTGGAGTAAGTTTATGGAAGAAATCAATCGACCACAATCTTTGAAAGAAATTGCAGCAGAGCGAATCCGCGAGGCTATTGTTGAAGGCCGTCTTAAAATGGGGGAGTCTTTGTCCGAAAATTTTCTGGCGCAGAATCTCCAGGTCAGCAAGACCCCCATCCGGGAGGCCCTTTCACTTCTCAACATGGAGGGACTGGTCAACATCGTACCCCAGAAAGGGACTTTTGTCTTTTCCATGGAAAAGCCGGAGATCATTGAACTATGCGAACTACGTTTTGCCTTGGAATCACTTGCCTTGAGATATTCTCATGAGAGAAACAGAGAACCCTTCCTCAAGGATCTGGAAAGACTATTCAAATTGATGAGAAAAAACCAAAAAAAAGAAAATCAGATGAAATACCTGGAATTGGATGATCAATTCCACAAGTCGTTTTTCAATCACTGCGAAAACCGTTACATGAAAGACACCTACCGGATGATCAATGCGCGGGTCGCGGCTTTGAGGAACTACATTTCCGGAGAAGTCGAGACACAACCTCAACAATCACATGAACAGCATGAAAGCATTCTGGAAGCCCTTAAAAAAAATAATATTGATGAATGCATGAAAATTCTTGAAAACCACATCATCAACTGGCTGAAAAAGGTAGACATTCATCCAGCTTACGCAGATAAGAATAACTAAGTTATCTTTTTTGAATTTCTGCTTTCAAGCAGACAGGAGGGGAAAAAGGAGGGATAAAGGCTGGCGGAAGCCAGCCTCTTCAATCTGATTAACGCTTCATGTTGATCAGGTCAGAAATCATCTCATCTGAGGTGCTGACCGTTTTGGCGTTCGCCTGGAAGGCACGCTGCGATTCAATCATCTTCACAAATTCCTGGGAAAGATCGACATTCGACTGTTCAAGGCTCATGCTTCGGACTTCCCCAAAACCGGCGGTTCCCGGTTCACCTGTAACTTTTTTACCTGAACCCAGGGTTTCCTGGAGAAGGTTGTCGCCGATTTGTGCCAATTTTCCAGAATTGTCAAATTTGGTAAGAACGATTCTACCAATCGGCCGGGTGTAACCAGAATCAAAAACACCGGTCACGGTTCCATCACTCTCAACATAGATGTTGTCTAGGGAACCTGAGGGATTTCCATCTGCGGAAGTACGCAATACATTGTAACGACCTGCAAACTGCGTGATGCCGTCAAGTCCGGTTCGTGGATCGGTAGGATCATCCGGATTGAAACCATCTCCCAGATGGACTCCTAAGATAATCGGCTCTTCACCGTTGAACGGAACTGCAAACTGAGGCACACCACTGGCCGGATCAACTGGTTGTGGAACAAGCCTGGGAGGTCCCGCAGGAAGTGGCTGACCATCAGGCCCAGTTCCTCCTGGTTGGGCTTCAAAACTTCCGCTGGTAGCAGCAATGAGTTTTCCATCATCTGTGAATTGTAGGAATCCGCCTCCAACCGCAATTTGGGTTCCCGGAACCTGTCCTAAGGAAGCGCCATCTAACATCATGTAATATTCCCACTGGTTTCGGACACCTGTTCCAGGGATAGGCAGTCCTGTCGCAGCATCTACCTGCTCTGGCAGGTCAGGACGTTTGCGGAAAGCAATGGTAGCGGTGTGCGTATTTCCGTAGGGATCATAAACGGTGGTCGAGGTTGCAAAATTGTACATCGTGTCAAGCATGTTGGTCGGATCGACCGGCACATCTTTGACACTTGCATTGGCATCCAGGTTTGCTGCAACCCGGACACCTGTTCCATTCGCACCATTTCCAGAAGCACTTGGCGGATCTACCAATCCCAGCACTTTCAAGGAACCAGGCAAGCCTTTACTTTCACCGGTATTGCGGTCCACTTCAAGTGCCTGGACCCGCATTCCCCGAGCGGTTGAAAGGAATCCTTCAACATCATAGGAAAACTGTCCGTTACGGGTATAGGCTTCGGCACCAGTAGCTGGATCGATAACGGTGAAAAAGCCACCGCCTCCAATCGCCATATCGGTCGCAAGCGCGGTGGTCTCAAATGCACCTTGAGAAAATTCCCCGTTACTGACCTGGGTGAAAGATCCACCTTGGGGATACTGATTCCCCATCAGATCTTCAAACGCAACATTATTGCGCTTAAAGCCGAAGGTGTTGACGTTGGCAATGTTGTTACCGATGACCTGCATCGATTTGCCCTGGGTTTTAACACCGCTGGCTCCTGTAGCCAATGATCCAAGTAACGCCATTCGTGATTCTCCGTGATATTAAATAAAGTTTATTTTCAGTTGATTCTAAAAATCCCTTTTCCAGAAAAAATCTGAATCGTATGAATTAAATAATTGATCGTTTCTGATCATAAAAACACAGACTAATCCAGTTGGACCGGCTTAACCTGATCCAACATTTCAAAATTAGGCTTTCTGCTATCCAATTCCTGACGTATCGGTAATGGCAATGCATTCCCATAACGACTGGAAGAAAGATCATCAATTCCTAAGATGTCATTGCCGGGCAACCATTCACCGTTGACCTCAACCATCGGTTTAGCTCCTTCAAAGCGAATTCTTCCGACTTGCCCGGTCTTGGAATACGAGACACTGATATCTTCACCACTTTCGGTTTTGGCGTACACATTATAGTGGTAACTGCCATCCGGCATTAAGTCACCATCGTTATCACGTCCGTCCCAAACAAATGAGTGTGATCCCTGTGCAAGATTTTCAATGTTGTATTTGCGTATGACCTCACCTTGAGCGTCATGAACCATCACCTGTACCCGGTTGGCATCTCCACTGAGTCTGTAAGCTGCGGGAGAAATTTTGCCTTCCGTGATACCGAGAGACTGGGATCCGATCTCAACGTCTTTACCAAGTAGGTTTGCTGAAGTGGCCCGGGAAATATCCTGTTGCAGCGCCATCAACTGTGCTGTCTGGTTATTGAGATTCTGGAGCTGTTCAACAGTGCCCATCGCCGCCAGTTGTTGCATCATATTTTCGGACTTCATCGGGTCCAAAGGATCCTGATTCGCCATCTGTGTCATCAGCAGGTTCAGGAAATCCTGTTTGCCAAGCTCTTTACCACCCATACTGTTGGTGGCTGAAGCATTCCTCAACCCGGTTTTATTGATTTGGATGGCTTGATTAACAGAGCTTGGAGTCATGAAAACCTTTTTCAGACGTAAATGTTTAGAGCACTATCGTTATTCACGATTGGCCTTGAATTCATCGGATCAGGAATTGTTTCCTGCTCCGTTTCTCCGCGTGACCGCGATGCATTTTCCTCACCAAATCCAGAATTTTGCTGATCTCGATCGTATTGAGACGCCGAACGCTGATCGACCTCAATGTTGAGAGAAAGCTGATCATAGGCAAGTTCCTGATCTAGAAATCGGGACTTCAGTGTATCGAAACCGGCTTCGATGATCTGTTTTGCCATCATGTTGTCCACTCGCATATCAACCTGAAGCTCACCACCCGTCTGCCGGACTTTCATGGTGACCTGACC
>LUMM01000230.1_pt1 | contig 11022 bp, 14 predicted proteins | sample 729971 | NCBI WGS metagenome assembly LUMM01 (sample SAMN03860263, study PRJNA289734) | marine metagenome | biome: seawater column; feature: ocean; material: water; isolation source: Red Sea water column Station 22 - depth 50m | place: Saudi Arabia: Red Sea | collected 2011-10-15 | depth 50 m | reverse complement strand
GGTAAGGATAATCACCGGGCAGTCCGTTTTAATAGATCCTTCATCAAGGCCAAAAGGCACATGCCTAGAAGTTGAAAGTGGAATTGCTCGAGTTTATTGTCCTTGTGAAGAAACTGAAGGAATGACACTCGCATTTTTACAATCAGGAGATCAATTAAGGACAGACCTTTTATGTAGCGAAGGTGTCTGCGTTGAAGCACTAACAGATTTGTCGTTTCACAGCAATGTAAATATTGATGAGAATATTGGTTTCGATGCAGTAAATGAATGGACGTTGCAACTCCTAAGGATTAGACACTTAGGAAATGCAGAACAGCGATTACAAGCTTTGTTTTCAATACTAGTAAATCGTCTAGGGAGAAGATGTGGTCAATGGTGTGAGTTACCTTTTAGGTTAACTCATGAAAGGATTGGTGAATTAATCGGTTCTACACGAGTAACATCAACAAGATTAATTTCTAAATTAAGATCATCTGAGTTATTAATAGCTCCTATCGGGACCCAAACAGTCAGTGTTGCCCCTTCTTTTATTGAAACATCGCCGCTATAAAAACATGAAGGAATCACAATCACTTACAAACAACTTGTTAATGGAAGTTGATGTTTTATCGAATAGACTCAGAAATATCAAGCAATCCTATAAAACTACAGAAAATAAAGCATTGAAGGGAAGATTATTTGCTGAAAACAAAAATATTTTTAAAAGAGTTAATGAGATTCATAAAATAGCTGAACTCTTAAATAAAAATAATGAGAAAATTAACTTTTCGAATTTACTTTTTGAAATAACCAAAAGGACATTGAATGAAAATAAATTTGAAAGTAATTTATTTTTTCTTTAAATCACTATCTATTAGTAATATTGCCGAAGGTTGATTAGAAGCAAACTTTACCTTGCCCAGTATGTTCGCAAATTCATCTTCTGATTGTGTTTGAGCCTCTATAATAGGATCTAAAAATACGTTAGTTCTTGTATCTGAAATTCTTTCTGATATGGAATAAAGTTGTTGTAGAGATGAAGTTAAATCAGCCTCCATGTTAAAAGAATAAGAAATCAGCTCCTCTATAGAATCCCATGTTTGAACGGGTGCAGGAATTTCATCTAATTTTACGCTTTGTCCTCTTGCGATTAAGTAATCTGCAAATTTCTGAGCATGTTCCATTTCACCTTGTGATTCACTTAGAAAATGAGAGGCAAATCCATTTAAATCACGTTCTTGAAACCATAGATACATAGAAAAATATTGAACATTGGCATATCTTTCCATTGTTAGATGTTCAAAAATGTTATCCAACAAACTTTTGTCTATCGGTTGAGCAACAGCTCTTCCAGATGGACCAAAATTAATTAATTTCTTTGTTTTTAAATTATTTTCATTCATATTCAACTAAGTATCTAAATAAATAATACAACATTTTGTATAAATTAGTAATTAATAAATCCTTTAAATTAAATTAAATAATATGATAATGAAAATCACTCGCAATACTATAAATGAATTTAGAGTACAGTTTTTCTGAACTGCTATTAACTAATAAAATATATAAAAGTAAAAAAAAGAAATGTAAAAAGAAAAAATGCTCTAATTGGAAGGGAGGGAAGTGTAATTGCCTATAAATAAATTCTATATATATACCTTATGTGCTCCAGGATATAAAAAATAATAACTATTTTTATTTATAGAAAGAGAACATTTATCACCATTATTTAGAAGATTATTAATATCAGTTCTAACCCGCAATATGTTTCCATTAATAGTTACTTTATATATAAGAAATTCTCCAAGAAATTCTTTAGATATTACATTCGCATTTCCAGATTCTGATCTTTTAATTGAAATAAATTTAGGCGAAATTGACATACTTTTAATATTTGCATTTTGTAAAACCCCTGAACTATTTATTTCACCTAAACAAGAAATATATGAATTACCATTTTTTTTGAGATTAATAATATTATTACCCAAAATAAAACTACTAACAAATATGGTCTTGGGATTATTTAGAAGGTTAATTGGTGTATCAATTTGATGTATTTTCCCATCATTCATAACGGCGACTTTATCGCAAATTGACATCGCTTCTTCCGGATCATGAGTAACCATCAATCCGCTTGCATTACAACCTTTTAGGATATTAGGGAGTTCACTTCTCAATTTTAGTTTGACATGCATATCAAGACTACAAAAAGGTTCATCTACCAAAAATTACATTTTCCAAAACAGTTAAGTGAGGGAAAAGTGCATAGTCTTGAAAAACCATACCAATATTTCTTTTCTCAGGACTAAGAATTTTTTTCCTACTTGAAATTTCCTTATCATTTAGAGAAATCCTCCCTTTAGAGGGATATTCGAACCCCGCAATTAATCTTAAAAGAGTAGTTTTTCCGCAACCAGAAGGACCAAGCAACCCTAACAATTCGCCATTTTCAATTTTCAGGTTAATTTCGTTTAATATCCAATTTGAACATTCTCGCTTATCATATTTATGATGCAAATCATCAATTATTAACGCATCATTTTTCACTAAGTTCTTCTTATTCAAATATATTAAGTTAGCAGAAAATATTCACCTAAAATATCCCTTGTATAATTTTATACACCGTTTAATTTTCAAATTTAATGAGAAAGTCCGAAAGAGCAGAAATAATACGCAAGGAACTCAAAAAGCTATATCCATCGCCTCCAATACCCCTTGATCATACAAATGCATATACACTTCTAGTCGCCGTAGTTTTAAGTGCTCAATCAACAGATAAGAAAGTTAATGAATTAACAAAAAGCTTATTTAAGGTTGCAGATAATCCAGAAAAGATGATGCAGCTAGGTATTAATGGCATTTACAAATACATAAAGTTTTTAGGTCTATCTAATCAAAAATCAAAGAACATTTATAACTTATCTAAATTATTGATTGAGAAGCATAATGGCGCGGTCCCAGATTCTTTTGAGAAGCTTGAATCTCTTCCAGGGGTAGGTCATAAAACAGCATCAGTTGTAATGTCTCAAGTGTTTAAAATACCCTCATTCCCAGTAGATACTCACATACACAGGTTGGCACAAAGATGGGGGCTATCAAATGGAGATAACGTAGTTCAAACAGAAAAAGACCTAAAAAAAATATTTCCTGTTAATGATTGGAATACCTTACATTTGCAAATAATCTTTTATGGCAGAGAATACTGTACAGCAAGAGGCTGTGATGGAACAAAATGTTATTTATGTCGCACTCTTTATCCCAAAAGAAAAAAGAAATTTATATGTAAAAAGCCTTAAGAAATTTATATAATATTTAAATTAGTTTTTTAATCATGAAAATAGCAATTACTGGTGCATCGGGGAAAACAGGTTATAGAATTTCCGAAGAAGCAGTTAAGAAAGGATATAAAGTAAGGCAAATCATCAGAAAGAATTCAAAAGTCTCAGCAGGACTAGAGCGTTTAGAAACAATTAGGGTTTCATTAGACAAAAAAGGAGAACTTGATGAAGCTTTAAAAGATATTGATGCTTTGATAATTGCGACTGGAGCGAGAGCATCATTAGATTTAACTGGTCCTGCAAAGGTTGATGCATTAGGTGTATACAGGCAATTAGAGAGTTGCAAAAGAGTTGGTATTAAAAGAGTTATTTTAGTTAGTTCCCTTTGTACTGGTAAATTATTTCACCCATTAAACTTATTTGGTTTAATTCTTATTTGGAAGAAATTAGGTGAAAACTTTCTACGCAATTCAAATTTTGAATGGACTATTATTAGACCTGGAGGATTAAAGGAAAATGAAGATATTAAATCAGAAAATATAAATTATTCAAAAGAGGATACTCAAATTAATGGATCAATCCCAAGAAGATTAGTTGCGCAATGTTGTATAGATTCTTTAAAAAACAAAGAATCCATAAATAAATTAATAGAAGTTACAAGTTCGAATGATAATAAAAAGATATCTTTTAAAAAAGCTATGCAAATGATTTAAAAGATGTAAATATATAAATTAAAACTATGAAAATAAATCCCAAAATTGACGCATTACAATTAATGCTTACTGATTTAAGAACTAGAAATGAGCCAATAAGACATAAAGCTGCATTTAAAGGCTGTCAACCAGAATTTCAAAGTCTTGTATCAAGATTAATAAAGCAGTTAGAGGACGAATTAGTTGCTGAAAAGCTTACTAATCGTGATAGTTAAAAAATTTAGATTACTTAAATGAAATTAAGTTATCCAATTTTGCTTGTTCTGAAAGTTCATCATATCCTCCAAAAAATTTATTATCCAAAAATATTTGAGGGAAAGTATTATGGCTACTTTGAGCCATTATTTTTTGAAAGCTCTCATCATTGTCTATTAAAGTAACTTCATGAGGGATAGATAAAGAATTAAGCAACCTAATTGCTCTTTTAGACCAAGGACAATCCTTTAAAATATATGCTTTTACACGTGATTCATTAGTGATTAAATCATGATTTGAGATATTAATAATTTTCTGTTCAAAAGAAAGTAATAATATATCAGTACCTTTTTTTACAATACATCCCTCCTCAAGATGCCCGCCAAAGACATTACATCCCTCATCTGCAAAACTCAAATGTAAATGAACATCTCCTTTATTAAAATGTCCGTTTAAAGAAACTATCTCTAGATTTCCTTCAAATTTATTTATCTCTTGATTACCTGGGCATTGAATACAAACTGTTCTAAGATTACCAACCACTCCAGAAACATACCCGTATAAATTATTCGATAAAGAATATTCTTTAATTGAATTTATCAAATCAGATTCTGGAGATAGCTTTAGGCTATGAGGCTGCATTAGATATAAGGAATAATTTTGTAATATAAAACATCATCATTCATAAAGAGAAGTTGAGTTTATAATCTTTAGGATTCAGATTTAAATTAAATTTTAGAATCTAGCATTAAAAACCATTTAAAATTTTTACTTAAAATTTAAGCTTGTTGAGAGTGTAATATATTTTTTATATACAAAAACTAATTTGTTATTAAGAAAAAATCTTAAAAATTTGGCATTGAATATTCCCAATTTATTATCGATATCTCGCCTTTTCCTTGTATTTCCATTAATACTTTTTTTAGAAATTAACAGACCTTTTTATGTCTTTATATTGATTATTATTGGAGGTTTAACTGATTATTTTGACGGGTTAATTGCAAGGAAATTTAATCTTAAAACCAGATTAGGAGCTATCCTTGATCCCTTAAGCGATAAAGTATTCTATTTAATTCCTTTGACCTTCCTTTGTAAAAATAATTTTATACCCTTCTGGTCTTTGTCATTAATTTTATTTAGAGAATTAATTATCTCTAGCCTAAGGAACTCTACAAAAGACGGTTTACCAGCATCAATGTTAGGAAAATATAAAACATTTTTCTTTTTTATTTCAGTAATTACCTTCTTTACACCATTAAAAATTAGCTTATTGAATAATTTGGCTTTAATTTTTTATTGGTTAGGATTCATCCTGACTTTTGTGACTTTATTAGGCTATTTAAGAATTAAAAAGAATATTATCTGAATTTTCATCAAACTCCTCACTCTTTTTATTATTAAAATCATTCACAAAACTATCCTTTAGACCATTAAGTAAATCAAAAGTTGGCGCCCACTCTAAATCACGTTTTATCTTAGAGATATCAGTCTGATAATGATTTAATCTAATTGGAAATCCCTTTCGAGACTTAGGATCTAATTTTTGATAATCAAATGTTCTTAAAGAAATCTCATTTTGGTTTAATCCAAGAACATTCGCACAGAAATAAATTAAACCCTTGATTGTTACTCCTTTTTCACCTGAACAATTGTAAATATTATTTTTGGAATTTTCAAAATTTATGCACCTAATCATTACATCAGTTAGATCCGAAACATGGCCTAGCTGAGTAATTAAAGAACCGTCACCAGGGATTGGTATAGATTTTTTAGTAAATAACCTTTCAAAAAACCAATTTTCAATTTTATTATAATTTCCTGGTCCATAAATATAAGTAGGTCTAAAACTTGTAAAAGGAATTTTTTGGTTTTTTAACCAATTTTCTGTCTCAAACTTTCCTTTGTGCCTACTTTCTGGATCAATTGGATCAACTTCGGATAAGGGTAGTTCACAATTATCTTTATAAACACCTGCAGAGCTGACATATATATATCTCTGGAAAGAGTTATCTAAATTTTCTATAAGAAGTTTGGTTTGTTCTAACTCTCGTCCAGAAATATCAAAAACAACATCATACTTTTCATTTCTTAGCTTGACGATATCTTCTGAATTATTTCTATCACCCTTAATTAAATTTGTTTTTTCAGGATTACTTTTATTACCTCTCGTGAAAATATCAATATCATAATTTTTACTTAATAACTTTCCAACCAAAGACTTGCCAACAAATCTAGTGCCACCCATTACAAGAATTTTCATATTCAAAAAATATTTAACTGAAGTAGTAATCTTAAATAGAATTACATATTGAATAGTACTACTAATAAGTAATTAATGAAAAGGATGATTCTATGGACCTAATACCAGCAATTGATTTAATGAATGGTAAGTGTGTAAGGCTTTTTAAAGGCGACTTTAATAAAAGAAAAGACTTCACCAAAGAGCCTCATGAGCAAGCTAAATTTTGGGAAAGCGAAGGGGCAAAATATATACATATAGTTGATTTGGATGCTGCAAAAACTGGATCCCCAACAAACGATAAATCAATAAAAAAGATTGCAAAAACAGTTAACATACCTATTCAAATAGGTGGGGGGATAAGGTCTCAAGAAAGGATAGAACAATTATTTTCTTATGGTATTGAGAAAGTTATCATGGGAACCTCTGCAATAGAAAATAAAGAACTAGTTAAAGACTTATCAAATAAATTTCCTGGAAGGATAATTGTTGGGATAGATGCAAAAGATGGAAAAGTTAGTACAAGGGGTTGGCTTGAGCAATCTAATATTTTTGCCACAGATCTAGTAAAGGAGTTTTCTTCATTTAAAATTGCTAGTTTTATTGTTACAGATATAAATACAGATGGGACTTTAGAAGGGACAAATGAAGAATTCATAAAAAGCATACTTGAAATTACAGATATTCCAGTAATAGCCTCAGGAGGTGTTGGTTCAATTTCTGATTTATTATCGTTAGTAAAATTTGAAAACTCTGGACTCTTTGGAGTAATTGTAGGTAAAGCTCTATATGAAAATAAATTCACGATAAACGAAGCGAATAATGTATTGTCATCAGAGAGATTAAATGACTTTGATTTAAACAGAAATTACTACGCTTAAAAGAGTATAAAAATTGATTTAAGGCTGGTGTTTGCAGTAATTGTTAGTTAATTTTGTATAAGAGATAAGAAATCTAGTCTTGGAATTAATTTCAAAAAAATCGATATTGATTATTGCTCCAAGCTTAATAGCAGAATCTTTATCGCTTAAGTTAACATCACTAGACCAAAATTTAGAAATTAATTTTAATAATGGAACAGGTGATAAAACTCCAGATTTAGTTATATGGAATGTTCTTAATTTCCAATCAGAAGATCTTATAAGGTTAGAATTATTAAAATTAAGAGAAAGATATGATGAGTCAAAGTTTCTTATAATTCTCTCTGGCGAACTTGTTTATGAAGCAAATACCACTCCATCGTTAAATGCTGAAGGTTTTCTTTTAAATCCCAGTGCAGAAAAAGTTCTTGAATCTATTGATACCATTTTAAATGGAGGAAGGGTATTTGATATTGAAAATAATTCCCGAGTTCAATTAAACAAAAATAAGCCTCTCTCTTTTAGTCAAAAAATTCTAACTTCAGGTCTTAAACAAATAGATTCTGAAATTAACTATATATTCAAATATGTCAACTCTGATTCAACACCAGAATTTTATAAATTCATTTTAAAAGGAAGATTAAGAGAACTTATTACTGCAAAATCTTTTCTAATTTTCTTATGGGGTAATTCACTAGAACTTTATACAGAGGCAGTTTACACTGAAAATAAAATTAATCTTGAAAATAAGAACACTGTTTTCATTAAAGATAAAAACACCGCAGAAATATGGAATTTGATTTTAGATAGACTAAAAGAAAGGTATAGCTCAACTAACTTACAGGTTGAATTTAATAATTCATCAATAATTCTCTCTGGGATAAAGAAAGAATTCATTTCACGACTAATTTGCAAAATGTTAGATGAGTTAGATAATTTAGTAAAAAATATTAAGGAAAACTATAAGGAGAAAGATTTTAAAGATGATTTAAATTCTCTTATAAAAGAACTTAAAGTTAATACAATTTCAAATATCACAGACAGTTATTTTCGATTAAAAAAAGGAGGCGAATCTATTTCAATAAATGATTTTATTTATAGTGAGGTAAGTTGCGAAGAGATAGATAGAGAATCACATGAATCAATAATGTTTATTGAGCCAATTATTAAAAATGAAGCTCTTGACTATGATGGAAAATTACTCCCTCTATATGAAACAGAATCGTTTTTGATCCTTGAAAATATTATTTCAAATTGGACAATAAGGAACTGTAATTTATTAGCTTCTGAAATCTTTAATATTTGTTCTTCTTGGCCTGAATTAAGAACTGTACTTATAAATCCCGAATTACAATCGACAAGAAATTTTGAAAGATTTAGAAATAATATTAATAACTACAATCGCTGGCATGACTATATTTATATGCCTATCTACTTGTATGAGAGTAAACGAGAATATATTGATATTATCGATAAAAAATTTACCCGTTACTTTAAAAATGAAAATAGGGAGAAAGAATTAGAGAATCTAGAATGGCTACAAAAACAAGTTACATTGTTAGTTGAGATAAGAGATGCCGTAGCACCGCAGTTAGAAGTTGCTGTAAAATATATCGGTAATCTTTTCGTAACTTTCCTTACAAAGGTCGTTGGCAAAGCTATCGGTTTAGTTGGGAAAGGAATCCTTCAAGGATTAGGAAGATCAAGTTCAAAGTAAGTTTTTAAACTTTAATGAAAATAATTCAATGGATCCTAATAGCATTAATTTTCTTAAGTCCATATAAAGCAAATGCCTCTAGAGATTCTGATAGTTACGATGGCAACATCTTTCCTATATACGCAGGTAATGGGGCTATAGTTCCTCCCCAGACAACTCTTCAGGAATCATTAAAAAATAAAAGAGTCGCAGTTTTATTTTTTTATCTTGACGATAGCTCAGATAGTAAAGCTATGGCTCCGATAATATCTGGTTTAGATTTGATATGGAGAAATAATATAGATATCATTGCTCTAACTACTGATGAATTACAGGATAAAGAAAAGTCTGATCTTAGAAATGAACCTAATTATTATTGGAACGGATTAATTCCACAAACCATTATTTTAAATAGTGATGGTGAAGTTAAATTTGATAAAAATGGAATGATTAATATCGATGAATTAAACAAAGTTATAGGAGAACTAAAAGGAATTGATATAGAAGATACGACATTTTCTGTAGAAAGTTTTAATGAATACAACAGTATCATTTCTGAAAAAAAAGATAAAAACAAAAATTAATTTAAAAAAATGATATTAATAAATATCCTCTTAGTTCTTTTAATTTTTTTAATTCTTTCAGATTTATATATTAAAAACTCACCCAAATCAAAGTTAAATCTGGTACCTATAAATTACAAAATCAAAAAAAAGGATGGTTTAAACGAATTAATTATTGATTTAAAAATAACTAATAAAAGTAAAACCAAAGAGACGATGGTTTCTAATATAAATTTTGAATTAGATTTTTTTAAAAGTAAAGGTAACGAATATTGCCAAAATTTTAATTATCAAGAAGATATTTATATATATGAAAATAATAAAATTAAGAATTTAAATAATTACTGGCCAACAACAATTATCAAGTCAAATTCAGAATTATTTGTAAGAATCATATATAAATTTAGCAATAATAATTTTAGAAAAAAAATAAAATATCTATGGTTAAAAATATATTGGGAGAACTATGGACATTTTGGTATTTCAAATAATAAGGATTGTTTCTTAATTAATTTAGATGGTCAAAAACAAAGGCCGAAAGAAGTTTTTGAAATTCCAATAAATAATAAATATAAAGCTTTTGCTATTAAAACTGATTTACTTGGTTGCTTTGATAACCCAGTAAATACTGTGATTGAATACTGCAAAGGAATTGTAGAAAAAAATGATATTTTAACAATCGGTGAGAGTCCGCTAGCGATTATGCAAAATAGATATATTTCCCCTCAAAATTTAGAATATAGTTTATTTTCGAAAGCTTTATGTTATTTTTTTCACCCTACAAGCAGTCTCGCAACAGCTTGCGGCATGCAATTATTAATAAATAGAATCGGAGTCACAAGAATAACCTTTGCACTATTTGTTGGATTTCTCTTCAAATTAGTTGGTATTAAAGGTATGTTTTATAGGTTAACTGGTTCAGAATCATCCCTCATTGATGATATAAGCGGTACAGTTACACCTTACGACAAGAGTATAGTTATGGGTCCTCTCAATGCGGATTTATTTTGTAAGGAGGTCTCGAACTATCTAAATATAGATGTTGCTGTTGTCGATGTTAATGATCTTGGAGGTGTGAAAGTCTTAGCTAGTTCAAATAAAAAAGTAAATAAAATACTCAAAAGAAACTTAATATCTAATCCAGCTGGCAATGGAGATGAAAAAACCCCTATAGTATTAATAAGAGAAAAAAAGTAAATGAAAAAAGATACCTCTTATTCTTTTCAATCTAAAAAAGGAATGGAAGTAACTTTTGAAGAACTCCATATACGGCACATTAATCTTTTAATAGATATTAAAAATAAGGAATTGAATAATTGGTTTTTAAAGATGGCAATTATCAATACCTTTGATGACTTAAAAATCTTCTTGAATAATCTTAAGAAAAATAAAAATAAATGCATAATTGCTATATATGGAAACGAAATTATTGGTTATTTGAATATTTTTCCTTTAAACAAAAAAGAGACTTGCTTAAAAATATCTAAGCCCAAGTTGAT
>LUMM01000322.1_pt1 | contig 11043 bp, 14 predicted proteins | sample 729971 | NCBI WGS metagenome assembly LUMM01 (sample SAMN03860263, study PRJNA289734) | marine metagenome | biome: seawater column; feature: ocean; material: water; isolation source: Red Sea water column Station 22 - depth 50m | place: Saudi Arabia: Red Sea | collected 2011-10-15 | depth 50 m | reverse complement strand
ATTATAACCCCCACAAGAATTAAAAGAATACCAGAAATAATATTAACTTTTTTAAGTGCCGCTGGCGATCTAAGAAGGTGCCTTACACGATCAACCATCATATTTATTTAAATTAGGAGAAGTGGCGGACCGAGGAGGATTCGAACCCCCGACCCCTTGATTCGTAGTCAAGTACTCTATCCAGCTGAGCTATCGGTCCACGAAACAAGGAATTAAGGTCTGCCTTGCGCTAATGCAAGAGCAAAATTGAGTCACAATAAAACAGATAAATCAAAAAAAGTATGGAACGTAAGTTTTTTGATTTGCCTCAGGGTAGAAACTTCTGGGTCAGTCGTACCATGTTTCGTATCAAAGGATTATTGAAAAACTTTGGGCCGATATAATTGGTGATAAGCTTTTTATTTACTTCACCCAGCGTCGGGTATGCAAAACTAGTACGTGCAACTTTATATATTGATATGCGGTTAGAAATCATAAAAGACCAAAAGTTTAATAGCTCGCCAGCACCAATACCAACAACAGAAGCACCAACTACAAAGTTTCTGTAAATATATATTTCTATCCAACCTAATTTTTTGTTATCAGTAATTGCTCTGTCATTTTCGGAAAAACTGACACGGCTAATTTTCAACTTATGTCCATATTTTTTCGTGGCTTGATCTTTTGAAAGACCAACTGAGCCAATTTCTGGCGTCGTATAGATCACTCGAGGATGGGTTTCAGTCTGGACTCTAGTTTTTAATCCAGTGGTGATAGACTTGAGAACTATTCCAGCATGATAATTTGCAACGTTGGTAAAGTTCTCGAATTGCGCAACGTCTCCAATTGCGTAAATTCTTTTATTATTTGTGCGAAGATATTGATCCGTTTCAATTCCAATATCTGAATAACTTATGCCAGCCGCTTGAATGTTTAGATTTTGTAAATTTGGCTTCTTTCCTGTAGCGACCAGAAGATGACTACCTGTGATTTTGTCATCATTAGTAAGTTGAACCACTAATTTGCCGCCAACTTTAGAAATATTATTAACGCAAGTGTCTTCTTTTAAGCTAACGCCATCTTCTACTAAGCTAACCCTTAAAATTTCTACCTGCTCACGACTAAAGTTTGATAATAATTTTCTCTTTTCAAAGATCGTTACATTAACTCCAAGGCGGGCAAATGCTTGGGCCAACTCAACACCTACAGGACCGCCACCCAACACAAGCAGATGTTCAGGCTTCTTGGTTAAATCAAAGATGGTTTGGTTTGTGTAATATTGAACATCCGATAAACCACTAATGTCGGGAACTGGTGTGTGAACACCTGTGGCTATCACTATTCGGCGAGATTGAATTTCATAAGCTCCAGCAGCCACCGTTGTTTCATTCACAAACTGCCCATACTCTCGGATGACATTTACTCCTAAAGAGCGAAACCTCTCCTCACTATCGTGAGGTTCAATTTCATTAATCGCATCTCTTACAAAACCCATAGCATTATTAAATTGCTTTGGTTTTCGCTGATTACTAAAGGCGATTAAAGCTTTGGAAGGAACGCAGCCGTAATTAAGGCAGTCACCACCCATCTTATCACCCTCAAGTAACACTACCTTAATCCCAAGCTGAGCTGCGCCTGCGGCAACAGACAAACCCCCTGCCCCAGCACCTATTACCAGCAAGTCCGTTTTAATTTTTACGGTCATAGTTGTACCTTGCTACCCTGATAAAAATTGGTGATGCGATGAGAACTATTAGGCATATTAACGGTGCTAAAAATTGAAAAGACCAAAAAACTGATAAATCTGGAGCTTCGCCTTGATCGAAAAATACACCCGCATTTGAGCCAATGAGTGTAAAAACAAATCCCCCAGGTATAATGCCAAAAAATGTTGTCCACACAAAGTTTCTCAAACTGACACCTGCAATCGCAGGCAAAATGTTTGCCACAAAAAAGGGAACAACAGGAATTAATCTTAGAAGTAAAAGAAGGTTTATTTCGTTCACTTTGAGCTGTTTGATTAGATTTTTAAATCTGTCAGAGTTTTCATCCAACCCTCTAAAAGTATCTCTAAATCCCATTCTAACTGCCAAAAATAAAAGTGTGGCACCCAAAGTGGCAGACACTACGTTCAAAATTAAACCAACTTTGAGTCCAAATATAAAACCTCCCGTCACAGAAAGAACGGTAGCTCCAGGAATAGAAATTGTGACCACAAAAACGTAAATAAGTGAAAAGATTACGACTGTAATAAAATAGTTGATATCGCGAAACGTTAAAATTTGATCACGATTTGTGAGAAAGTCTTCAAATGTAATAATTTTAGCACCCAAATGGAATGCAAGTACGAAAGCCAAAGCGATCAATATAACCGGAATAAATTTTTTCATCAATTTTTACTAAAGTTGTCCAATCGTCTTGCTATATCAAGGAGCCATAAAAAAACTTAGTGAAAATATAGTTCAAAACCATGAAAAATCAGAACTTTGCCATCTTTTTCGTAGAATAAATCATTTTGAAGATTAATTTTTATTTATTATAAACATCGATTTGACTTATCGTCTCGATCGGCTTATTAGCAGGGCTTCAAGAAATACACGGTGCGAATCTGAGTTTTTGCACCAAAGTTTAACGGAGTTGAAGCGATGAAGCGCACATTTCAACCTTCTAATCTAGTTAGGAAGCGTCGTCACGGTTTTCGTGCGCGCATGGCTACTAAAGCAGGTCGTAAAATTTTAAACGCACGACGCGTCCGAGGCCGTAAATCTTTAAGCGCTTAAATTCAATCCATTAGGAATGAAAACAGCATATTATGCCCCAGCAGTTAGACAACGCTGAGAATACTAAGACTAATTCGCAATCCCTAAAGGCTGACTTACAAACGTTAACTAAAAGACAAGATTTTATCTTGGCTTCCAGAGGCCTGAAGCACTCTTGCGATACAATGATTGTTCAAACTAAGAAGAACGATTTAAGAACAGTTAGAGTGGGAATTACTTGTTCAAAGAAAGTTGGGAATGCAGTCGTTAGAAATCGAGCTAAAAGGCGTTTGCGGGCGATAGCTCGAGAGATTTTACCTACTTGGGGTCGCGTCGGGTTTGATTACGTTTTAATAGGTCGCCACGGCTCCACAATTTCATCAGAATTTAAAAACTTAAAAAATGATTTCATATCAGCTTTGGAAGCGTTACATCGTAAGTCAGATGGAGAGAATTAATGCGACCAACAGCATATATTGTGTCAATACCTATACGCTTTTACCGCTTGGTAATTTCTCCTCTAATCGGGTCAAACTGTCGATATCACCCGACATGCAGCTCATATGCATTAGAAGCACTTGAAAAACATGGGGCTTTAAAAGGGGGTCGGCTTGCCATAAAACGTATTTTCAAGTGCCATCCTTTAGGAGGTTCTGGAATTGACAATGTGCCAGACTAATTTTGAAATCTTTATGATAGAAAAAATGCTCAAAATTACACCTATCAGCACAAAAGCAAGCGGTAATTAGCCCCAATGTTTGATGATATAAACGAGATACATCCCCTATTCAAAAATGCTCCATCGACAACAGAGTTTAAAAAACTTCGAAAGCGAATAATAAAGAATACCCGTGAGGCCATTGAGCAATATGGAATGATCGAGCGCGGTGCACGTTGGCTAGTCTGTTTGTCAGGAGGCAAAGACAGTTACACGCTTTTAGCAGCCTTATATGAACTAAAATGGAGAGGTCTACTACCCGTTAAGACAAAGTCCCTGCAGGTCGGACGTACTGCGCTCTTTGTTCGAGACTACGCAGAGGTCATCTTTACAGAATTGCTCGTGAAGAAAATTGTAGTGCCGTCGTACTTGGCCACCACAGAGATGACATATTAGAGACCTTTTTTATGAATATCTTTCATGGTGGGCGCCTAGCCACCATGCCACCCAAATTAGTAAATGAAGAAGGCGACCTATTTCTTTATCGGCCGTTGGCACACGTTGCTGAGCAAGACTGTGAAAGGTTCTCTCGAGCGCTTAAATACCCTATAATACCTTGTGATTTATGCGGATCACAAGACGGATTGCAGCGTCAACAAGTAAAGCAAATCCTAGATGGATGGGAAAAAAATTATCCTGGCAGAAGGCAGGTTATGTTCAAAGCTCTTATGAACACGAGGCCATCACATTTGCTAGACCCTCAACTATTTGATTTCGAGGGCTTAACAGTAAAAAAAACAAGCGGTGATAGTCCAAACTAATTAGAAGAATGGAAGTAAAATTCAGAGATTAATACTTGACCTTTTGGTACATACTCTGTTGAAACCGGGTAAGAAATTTGAATAGGTAGCTTATTTAATGGATGATCAAAATAAAAACCTAATTTTAGCATCAGTGCTAAGTTTTATAGTGATAATCACATGGTTTATTTTATTTCCACCACCTGAACCTGTACCGCGTGATGCAGACACAACACAACAGCAGTCTGAAGAGACGGAGTTAGCCCCCACTGCAGACACTAACCAAACACCTTTAGTAAATACTGGAGAAACTGAAATTGCCGTTGAAGCTGAGCGTATTCAAATTGAAACAGAACTGTTAAGTGGTGCGATTTCTACGCAAGGTGGTAGAATTGATCAATTGTCCTTAAAAAAATATCGCAACACAATAGCAGACGACTCTGACATAGTGACTCTGTTAAGCCCTGTCGGTCAACCCGAGGCATACTATGCTGCATTTGGGTGGGCTCCAGCCGTGGGGATAAAAGCGGATCAAGTACCTGACCCCAATACCATTTGGACAATTGTTGGTAATGATATTTTAACACCTTCGTCTCCTGTATCCTTAGTCTGGGACAATGGAAACGGTGTTACATTCATGCGCAAAATTTCCGTTGATGAGAAATATATGTTTACAGTGGAACAAGGCATTGAAAACAGTTCTGGTTCAGAAATTTCTTTGAGACCTTATGGCCTATTGAGGCGACACGGGGAACCAAAGGATATGAAAAACTTCTTTATTTTACATGAAGGCGTTGTTCGTATGTCTGACGGCGAACTGTCGGAAGAAGATTATGATGATATAGCTGACCTACCAGTCTTAGAAAAAGAAGGAACGCATGCAGAGCGAATAGAGGTCCAAAATAGTGGATGGACCGGTTTTACAGATCATTATTGGATGACGACACTTATCCCAGATCAGTCTTCATCTTTCAGATCAACAACTAAGTACTTTGCAGCTCAAAATATCTACCAAGTCGAGGCAGTTATGCCATCTGTAGTTATTGCAGACGGCACCACAACATCGGTGAGCACACAACTTTTTGCAGGTGCAAAAGAATGGGATACTATACGAAAGTATGAACAGGCGGGGGTAACTGGTTTTCTTGACAGCATAGATTGGGGTTGGTTTTTCTTCCTAACAAAACCAATGTTTGCCGTTCTTCATTGGTTGAATGTTATTATTGGCAACATGGGTTGGGCTATCATAGGACTAACTTTGATCATAAAGGCCGTGTTATTCCCATTAGCATATAAATCTTATGCCTCGATGGCAAAGATGAAGGAATTACAGCCAGAAATGGAAAAAATTAAGGAGCGCGTGGGCGATGATCGCCAAAAGCTCCAACAAGAGATGATGGGCTTATACAGGAAAGAGAAAGTTAATCCGGCGAGTGGTTGCCTACCAATCTTAATACAAATACCAATTTTCTTTTCTCTCTATAAAGTGATATTCGTTACACTTGAGCTCCGGCATGCGCCATGGTTCGGTTGGATCAGAGATTTATCCGCACCAGACCCATCCACAATTTTAAACCTCTTTGGCCTGCTACCTTGGGCAAACCCAACAACTCCTGGCTCAATATTAGCAATCATTTCATTAGGAATTCTTCCGATCTTATTAGGTATTTCTATGTGGTTGCAGCAAAAGCTTAATCCAGCCCCTACTGATAAAACCCAAGCTATGATTTTCGCTTGGATGCCTTGGGTTTTCATGTTCATGCTTGGTACTTTTGCTAGTGGTCTTGTAATTTACTGGATTGCTAACAACATGATCACTTTCATCCAACAATATCTAATCATGCGACGGCAAGGATACAAACCTGATGTCTTTGGAAATATTTTAGCAAGTTTTAAGAAGAAAAAAGGTGCAGAGTGAAGTTAGTCCAGATTTGGAGATACCCTATCAAATCTCATGGATCTGAAAACCTTGAAACTATCGATATACTTAATGGTAAAACATTACCCTTAGATCGCAAGTGGGCAGTAATTCACGACCAAAGCGAAGCCGATGGATTAACTTGGGTACCTTGCAGAAATTTTTCGCGTGTGGCTAAAGCACCGCAACTAGCTGCAATATCTGCAAACTGGATATCAGAAAATAAACTTGAACTAAACCACCCTTCAATTGGTGAAATTTGTATCAACCCTGACCATGAATCTGAAAAATTCATCAATTGGGTAAATCCTCTTATGCCTGAAAATCGGGCAGCATCTAAAAAATTGGTAAGATCAGTTCAAACAGGAATGACCGACACTGATTTTCCGTCCATTAGTATCGGAAACTTAGCCAGCCATAGAGAAATCGAGAAACGGCACGGGGAAGAGCTTTCTTTGCTTCGTTGGCGGTGCAATCTTTGGGTCGACGGGTTTGCCCCTTGGGATGAGCATAAATGGATCGGGAAAAGTATAAAGATAGGCAACGTTACATTCAAAGTAGAAGAAGAGATTGTTAGATGTCTTGCAACAACAGCAAACCCCATCACCGGAGTGCGAGACGTAGATACCCTTGGCCTACTAGAAAGTATGGGACAGGATGACTTCACAGTAGCAGCGACCGCTACTTCTGATGGTCAAATAAAGTGTGGGGACCCAGTAGAGGTTTTAGAGTGAAACTTTCATTTCCTATTTTTGAAGAGCTCGACGAAAAAAATAAGGAATTGGGTCGCCTACTATTTTCTAAGGAGATAAGTTTTGTCAAAGGTGTCGTCGACATGGCGGGGCTTCCAAACCCTGACAAAATTGAGATTTGCTTCGCAGGCCGTTCAAATGTCGGAAAATCAAGTCTTATTAATGCTCTAACCGGAAGAAAAGGATTGGCAAGAGCTTCAAATACCCCCGGGCGTACTCAAGAAATTAATTTTTTCTCCATACCAGACGGACATTACCTAGTCGACCTGCCTGGATATGGATACGCGAATGCCCCGATTAAAGTTGTTGAGAAATGGCAGAACCTTCTTAAACAATACTTAGCTGGACGCCAATCTCTTCGCAGAGCGTTTGTATTGATTGACGGTCGGCATGGCATCAAGAAAGTTGATACAGAAATAATGTCTATGCTAGACAGTTCTGCCGTCACATTCCAAGTAATATTAACCAAGTTAGATAAAGTTAAAGAAAAGGATCGTGAAGGCATTCTGCAGCAAGTACGGGAAAGTCTTCAAAAACATCCAGCTGCTTTTCCAGAAATCCTTCTAACATCATCAGAAAAGGGTTGGGGCATTCAAACCCTTAGATCCGTCATTGCCATGTTACCCTAGTTTCAGCTTGCGCCCTTTTATGGTATGGGTAAAAAAGCACTAAGCTTTGGGAAGTAAAAATGAAGAAACAAGATATGAATCGTGATTGGATTGCAACTGCTCGTTCTCTTTCCGAAGCACTTCCTTATTTACAAAGATACGCAGAGGCTGTGGTCGTGATTAAGCTGGGCGGTCATGCCATGACCAGCGATCAGGGCATGGAAACATTTGCAAGAGATGTAGCACTGATGCGACAAGTTGGGATTAATCCAATTATTGTCCATGGTGGTGGCCCTATGATAAATGCCATGCTGAAAAAACTCAAAATAGAGTCCCAATTTATAAACGGCAAAAGAGTTACTGATCAGCCAACCATGGAAGTTGTCGAAATGGTCCTGAGCGGCAGTGTTAATAAAAAAATCGTACAAGCTATCAACGATCAAGGCGGACGTGCCGTTGGTTTGTCAGGTAAAGACGCCAAACTAATAGAATGTGAGCAAACTGATAAAGACTTGGGACTAGTTGGTTCACCATCCAAGATAAATCCATATGTTATCAGCACACTTATAGAAAACGATACAATTCCAGTCATTGCTCCATTAGGATACGGTCCCGGTGGAGAAACATTCAATATAAACGCTGATACAGCTGCTGGAGCTATTGCAGCAGCACTAAAAGCTGACCGATTACTTTTATTAACTGACGTATCTGGTGTTAAAAACAGTAATGACGAAGTAATTACTGAGTTATCGGCTCAGCAAATTAGAGATATGATCAAAGATGGAACTATTTCAGACGGAATGATACCCAAAACTGAAACTGCACTTTATGCTTTAGATGGTGGGGTAAGAGCAGTAGTTATATTAGATGGCCGCGTACCTAATGCCTGCTTATTGGAGTTATTTACCGAACATGGTGCAGGTTCTTTAATTAGAAATTAGCAAACAATATTGCCAATTTAATATTCTTAGCTAACTATTTTGTAGGGGAGGCAAAATGGAGCAAGAAGGAATAATACGTTTATCCATATTTTTTGGGCTGTTTTTTGTCTTTGCAGCCACAGAATGTATTTTTCCAAGAAGAATTATTGTCAAAGGTAAAGCCCGGCGATGGATCACAAATTGGTCGATTACTATATTAAACACTTTAACTTTACGTTTATTTTCAGTTGCTTTGCCTTTATTGGCCATTGGCGCTGCTTTTGATGCTCAAAATTTAAATGTTGGTTTTTTCAATAGGATTAATTTTTCTTATTGGGTTGAGTTCTTATTGGTTATCCTAATACTCGATTTTGCAATTTGGCTTCAACATTTACTCACTCATAAGATCGGGTTTTTATGGCGCATCCACAGAGTTCACCATTCTGATACTCAAATGGATGTATCGACTGCCATTCGCTTTCATCCAATCGAAATAGCTCTCTCAATGGTTTTGAAAATTGGGCTTGTTTACGCTCTAGGTGCAGATCCGTTGTCTATATTATTTTTTGAAATTTTATTAAATGGAAGCTCAATGTTTAATCATGCAAATATCAAGATTCCAACTCGGATTGATAAAGTTTTGCGATTATTCATAGTTACTCCCGACATGCATAGGATACACCATTCCAGCGATCGCAACGAACATGATACTAATTTTGGGTTTGCTCTTTCAGTTTGGGATCGTTTTTTTCGTACATATAAAGACTATCCCCAAAAGAAACATGAAGACATGGAACTTGGGCTAAATTGGCAAGATGAGAAACCAGAGAAGCTTGGCTGGAGCCTAGCTCTACCCTTTAGGAAAAATGAATAAGATGGCCTTAGACGACGATATAAAGGCAGAGGGTTTGTCTATACTAGGAGATCTGCCAGTATCACCTAGTGATCCTGTTCCTGAGGGAACACGATCTATATTGATGCTTGGTCCCGATGAACCAAATTTTTGGAAAATTTTTAAAGACAGTAGAGAATACAAAGATAAAAAACCTGATCCTTTAGATCGGTGGTCAAAACGCATAATTGATAATATCGCAAAAAAAAATAACTGCGCTCCACTATATCCCTTTGGTGGAGAGCCTTACAAACCGTTTCATTCCTGGGCCCTCAGATCTGGAACGGTCTGGTCATCACCAGTACATTTAGCAGTTCACAAAGATAGGGGTCTTTTTGTTTCCTTTCGGGGCGCTCTCGCTGTTCAAGAAAATCAAAAGAGCGAGGATACTTTTGAAAGCCCTTGTGCAAAATGTCCTGCACCCTGTTTAACAGCTTGTCCGGTCGATGCATTTACAGAAACTGGTTATGACGTACTCAAATGCAAAAGTCACATAAGCGATTTAGATAGTAGTAACTGCAAGAGTTTAGGGTGTAAAACTCGCCGTTCTTGCCCCGTTGGGGCTGATTTCCGAGAATTTGAACAGTCTGCATTTCATATGGAAAATTTTTTAAGATGAAAACTATGGTGCTCATGAGACATGCAAAGTCGAGTTACTCTGGTGACTTATCTGATTTTGATCGATCATTGAACGAACGAGGCAACCGATCAGCCACGGCTTTGGGAAAATGGTTGAAGGCTAATAGTTTTTTTCCAGATTTAGCTCTAGTTTCTGCAGCCACACGGACGGTGCAAACATTTCAAGAATTAAAAATAAGTTGCCCTCTTGAGAAAAAGCAAAAGCTCTACCTGGCTTCTTCTGAGGAAATTTTTCATCAAATCAGACAGATTACTGCAAATAGTTTACTTGTTATTTGCCATAACCCTGGGATTTCAGAGTTTAGTCAAAAAATTTCTTCTGAATGGCCGAACCATTCTAATTTTGAAGCTTTCCCGAGTTGTTCAACTTGCATTATTGATTTTGATATAACTGATTGGTCTAATCTCAAGTTTGGAACTGGAAAAATCAAAAAGTTTATAACCCCAAGGGATTTGGGAGTCTTCTAAACAAACTTTAAATAATAAGTACTGACTAAATTCTAGTGTCCGAGAATTTGGCTTAGAAAGAGTTTAGTACGATCAGATTGAGGGTTATCGAAAAACTCAGCTGGTTCGTTTTGTTCAATAATTTGCCCCTGGTCCATAAATATTACTCTATTGGCAACTTGCCGGGCAAAACCCATTTCATGCGTCACGCAAATCATTGTCATCCCATCTTCAGCTAATTCAATCATTGTATCCAAAACTTCTTTAATCATTTCTGGATCCAAGGCGGAAGTTGGCTCATCAAACAACATAATACGAGGACGCATGCAAAGAGATCGAGCAATAGCAACACGCTGTTGTTGACCGCCAGAAAGTTGTCCGGGATATTTGAAAGCCTGATCAGGTATTTTAACCTTTTCAAGAAAATGCATAGCCGTCTCTTCGGCTTCCTTCTTTGGTGTTTTCCGAACCCAGATTGGTGCCAAAGTACAATTTTCTAAAATTGTTAAGTGTGGAAACAGATTAAAATGCTGAAAACACATTCCAACTTCAGATCTAATTTTATCAATATTTTTTAAGTCGGATGATAATACGGTGCCATCAACAGTTATAGTGCCCTTTTGGTGCTCCTCTAACGCGTTTATGCACCTAATTAATGTCGATTTACCGGA
>LUMM01000268.1_pt3 | contig 11070 bp, 10 predicted proteins | sample 729971 | NCBI WGS metagenome assembly LUMM01 (sample SAMN03860263, study PRJNA289734) | marine metagenome | biome: seawater column; feature: ocean; material: water; isolation source: Red Sea water column Station 22 - depth 50m | place: Saudi Arabia: Red Sea | collected 2011-10-15 | depth 50 m | reverse complement strand
TTCTAATATTGAGGAGTCTTTAAAATTTTTTTGTGATGGACTGGGTTTAAAAGAGACAAAAAGAATGCAAAATGAAAAAGGTAGATACACATTAATTTTTTTAGCTGCACCAAACGACAATGATGCAGAAATTGAACTTACTTATAATTGGGACGGAGATAACTTAGGAGAGGGATCTAGAAATTTTGGTCACTTAGCTTATAGAGTTAAAAATATATATGAAATATGCCAAAGATTAATGGATATGGGTTATACAATTAATAGACCACCTAGAGATGGTCATATGGCATTTGTGAAATCACCAGATAAAATATCAATTGAAATACTTCAGGAAGGAAATCTTCCTCCCAAAGAGCCTTGGTCATCAATGGAAAATACTGGAACTTGGTAATATTAGAAATACTTTATATATTTTTCATTAATATTTAAAATTTCTAAATCGACTAGCCCACCTATTACTAATTGAATAGCAACCAATAGTATAAAACCTAAACCTATATAAGCTATCCACAAATGTTTTTGTATATAATTTGCTAAATAAGTAGCTAAGGCTCCAGTAAGAACTACTGATAATACTAAGCCAAAAATCATAAAACCAAAATTACCTTTGGCTGCACCCACAACGCCAATAACGTTATCAAAACTAATCGTAATATCTGCAAATAACACTTTGTAAATACTTTTGATAAATGAAGGTTCCATAGATTTCTTTTTAGGAGACTTAATTTTTTGAATTTCAAATAAATCTTTTCTTAAGTCATTAACAATCCAAATTAAAAGTAATCCACCAAGAATTTTAATGAAGTAAAACTTAAATAAATATGTTGCAAATATTGCAAATATAACTTTGAAAACTAACGCTCCAACTACTCCCCAAAATATTATCTTTTTTCTATTTTTTGGAACGAAGTTAGCAGCAATCAATCCTATTATTATTGCATTATCTGCAGCTAGAATAATATCTATAAATATAATTTGCAGTAAAATGAGTGATTGTTCTATCAAGATGCTATTATAATAGTAATTATTTATTATATTTCAATAAAACATCAAAAATTTTTATTGATTTAAGTTTTAATACATAATGAGATATGTTTTTTAGAAATATGGAGGATTTATGAAACTTTTCAAAATTTTGCTCTCTGTTTTATTTTCTGTTCTTTTAACTGCTAATGCTTTTGCTGCAGAAAAATGGGATATGGCACTAGCATATGGTGCAAGCAACTTCCATTCTGCTAATGCAGCTGAATTTGCTAAAAATGTTTCAGAAAAAAGTGGGGGAAAATTAACAATAGTAACTCACCCAGGTGGATCTCTATTTAAAGGTGGAGAAATATTTAGAGCTGTTAGAACTGGACAAGCTCAAATTGGTGAGAGATTTATGTCGGCTCTAGGTAAAGAGGATCCGTTATTAGAGATTGACTCGCAACCATTTCTTGCGACATCTTATGATGATGCTATGAAACTGTATCAAGCATCTAAGCCTGCAATAATTAAAGGTTTAGATCAAAAAGGTCTTGTATTTTTATATGCTGTTCCATGGCCTGCGCAAGGTCTTTATAGTAAAAAAGAGATTAACAGTGTTGCTGATTTAAAAGGTTTAAAATTTAGAGCATATAATTCTGCAACTATTAGAATGGCTGAGTTGACAGGTATGGCTCCTACAAAAATTGAAGCAGCTGAAATAAGTCAAGCATTCTCAACTGGTGCGGTTGAAAGTATGATTACTTCACCAACTACTGGTAAGAACAGTAAAATTTGGGAAAATGGAGTAAAGTATTTTTATGATATTGCAGCTTGGTTTCCAAAAAATATGATTGTAGCTCACAGAGGTTCTTGGAATAAATTAGATAAAGCTACACAAAAAATGATTATGGAAGAGGCAGCAGTTGCTGAGAAAAAAGGTTGGGCACTTTCAAAAAAAGGAAATGTTGCTGATAAAAAAGCTTTAGCTGATGCTGGAATGAAAGTAGGCAAAGTAAATGCAGCCCTTGAAAGTCATTTCAAAAAAGTTGGTGCTACAATGGCAGAAGAATGGAAGAAAAAAGCTGGCGATAGAGGTGCTAGTGTTCTTGCTGCTTATAATTAAATCATTATAATTAAAAAGGCCGTATTAAACGGCCTTTTTATATGTTTACTAAAGTCAATAAATTTTTAAATAATCTTTATAGTTACTCAGGCTATATCGCTGCATTCTTTCTTATTTTGGTTGCAGTTTTTATTTTAATTGGAATTTCATCAAGAATATTTGGTTTTTATATAAGAGGCCTAGCTGAATATTCTGGATATTGTATGGCTGCCTCATCTTTTTTTGCTTTATCTTATACTTTCGTAGAAGGTGGTCACATTAGAATTACTTTATTTTTAGAAAAAGCTACTGGGATTAAAAAGAGATTTTTGGAATTATGGAGTTTGATAGTTGCAACTATATTTTCTGGTTATCTAGCTTTTTATTTTTTGAAAATGCTAAAAATATCTTATGAATTTCAAGAGAGAAGTGAAGGAGCTGACGAAATTTTAATTTGGATACCACAAACTAGTGTTGCTTTAGGATCACTAATATTTTTCATATGTGTATCTCATCAATTAGTTTTGAAAATACAAACAAAAAAAAATGACTGAAATTTTACTTACTATATTTTTCATAAGTGTTCTCTTGATATTTTTAGGATCGGGAATTTGGGTTGCTATAAGCATGGTTGGAGTTTCATCAATAGGAATGATGCTGTTCACCACAAGGCCAGTTGGTGATGCGATGGCAACAACAATTTGGGGAGCTTCATCTTCATGGACTTTAACTGCACTTCCTTTATTTGTTTGGATGGGTGAAATTTTATTTCGGACGAAGTTATCTGAAAATTTATTTGAAGGATTATCTCCATGGATGCAGAAACTACCTGGTGGCTTAGTGCATGTTAATGTAGTTGGATGTGCTTTATTTGCAGCTATTTCAGGATCTTCTGCAGCAACTGTAGCCACAGTAGGAAAAATGTCTATTCCAGAACTAAGAAAAAGAAAATATCCAGAAAGTATTCTGCTTGGAAGTTTAGCTGGTTCAGGAACGCTGGGTCTTCTAATTCCACCTTCAATTATTTTAATTATTTATGGTGTGACTGTCCAAGAGTCGATAGCAAAACTATTTATTGCAGGAATTGTACCAGGAATAATGATTGCGTTGATCTTTATGACATATGTAATGATTTGGTCGTTAATAAATAAAAAATCCATGCCTACTTTTAAACAAGACTTCTCACTTATGGAAAAGGTAAGGAAATCAGGAAAACTGATACCTGTAATATTATTAATAGTTTCAGTTATTGGCTCAATTTATACTGGTATAGCAACTGCAACTGAAGCAGCTTCTTTGGGTGTAGTAGGTGCATTAATTTTATCATACTTTCAAAAGAGTTTGTCTTTAAGAACATTTAAAGAGTCTCTCTTGGGTGCTACTAAAACTTCTTGCATGATAGCTTTTATATTAGCTGGAGCCACTTTTTTATCTTTGGCAATGGGTTTTACAGGATTGCCAAGAAATCTTGCTCTATGGATTGAAGGAATGGAACTTTCTCCTTATGTTTTAATTTTTGTTTTAATGATCTTTTATATAATTCTTGGAATGTTTCTTGATGGTATCTCTGCTGTAGTTTTAACAATGGCTATAATTGAACCAATGATTAGACAAGCAGGTTTTGATATGATTTGGTTTGGTGTTTTTCTAGTTATTGTTGTCGAAATGGCTCAGATCACGCCGCCGGTTGGTTTTAATCTTTTTGTTCTTCAGGGTATGGCTAATAAAGATATGGGTTATATAGCAAGAAGCGCGTTTCCACTCTTCTTGCTAATGATTTTTGCTGTTATCTTGGTTGTGATATTTCCAGAAATTGCTCTTTGGATGCCTGAGCAAATGATAAAAAATATAAACTAGTATTTTGATTTTTTAGATCCGTCTATAACACCTTTTAGCTGATTGTATTCTTCACAATTACATCCCTCTAGAACACTCAATCTTTCTTTTGCTAAATTCATCCTGTTGGTTGCAACGTATAATTCTCCAAGGTATTCATTAATCCCTTTGTGATTAGGATTTATAGCTAAACCTTGAAGATAATATTTCTCACCATTTTCAAAATCACCAGTTTTTCTAGTTGCAAATCCAAGATAATTTAATGTGTCTGCTTTATTTGGCTTCATCTTATTTGACTTTACTAAAAATTTAATTGCTCTTTCGTATCTTTTAATTGCTTTCTCTGTTTTACCTTTTTTTTCTAATTTTTTTGCAGCTTTAATCAATTTCACTGCCTTATCATAATGGCTTTCTGTTGATCCAGAATCGCTACTAGATCCAGCAGCAAAAGATGTTCCTGCTAAAAAAATTAAAAAGAACATTGAAAAAAATATTTTTTTTATCATTATTTAAATTTCCTTAAGTTAGTTAGTGTTTTTAGCTCTAAGCCATTATCTATTAAATTATTTTTTATAGATATAGCTGTAGATAGTGAACTTTCATTATCTCCATGTATGCACACAGAGTCTATTTCACAAGGTATTTGCTTTCCGCTGTGACAATTAATGGCTTGGTTCTGAACCATGCTTAAAACGTGACTTTTTGCTTTATCTGGATCTGTAATAAGTGCATGAATTAAATCTTTATTAAAATTGCAGATTGATTTTGCAATGATAGTTGCAAGCTCAATATCCTCGCAAGCCATATTATTTAATGCACCATGTGGTTTAATATGTGTAACGATCTCACCATGTTTTTCAGCTATATTTTGTAAAATTTCATACTGATCAATTAATAATTTATTTATTTCATCTGACGATAAATTTAGTCTTTTACGTCCAAAGTTTTCTGGATCATTAAATGATGGATGCGCACCTATGCTCACACCGTTTTTCTTACAAATTTTTACAACTTGGTTCATGCTATCTTCATCACCAGCATGATAACCACAAGCAACATTAGCTGAATTGACAATTTCCAGTAATTTTGGATCATTTTCATCTGAATGATGCTTTGATTTTTCACCTAAATCACAATTGATATTAATTTCCATACTAATAAATCATAAGTATAACATGGTATGATAAAAAATATATTAAATCTTGGTGACGCAGCTTTGTATTGCGACTTTGGAAGTGATGTAAATCAAGAAATTAATTCAAATGTTATCAAATATTTTTACCATATAAAAAAATTAAATTTAAAAGGTATTACAAACTTAACTCCATCTTATAATAAATTAATAATTTCATATGATTTAAATATACATTCTTTTTTATCTTTAAAAAAAAAAATTGAAAATATAGAGATTAAAGAAAACAATAAATTAGAAAAAAACTTAATCGAAATTCCTGTGTGTTGTGATAATAATTTTGCATTAGATATTAAAAGAGTTGAAAATAAATTAAAATTAAAATCAGAAATAATCCTAGAAAAATTTTTTAGCAAAAATTACTTTTGTTATATGACAGGTTTTGTGGCTGGCATGCCTTTTCTCGGTGATCTTGAAAAGGATATGAGATTAAAAAGATTAGAAACACCAAGAGTTAAAGTTCCAAAAGGTTCAGTTGGAATAACGGAACAATTTTGCAACATATATACTTTTGAAACACCTGGGGGATGGAATATTTTGGGAAATACACCACAAAATATTTTCGACACATCTAATCAATCAAACCCTAATCTTGTTAATCCAGGTGATACAATAAAATTTTATAGAATAACTTTAGATCAATATAATGAAATCAAAAGATAGAAACTACTTTAAAATTTTAAGAGCTGGTATCAACACCACATATCAAGACTTAGGAAGAAATAATTTATACCATATTGGTATTCCTTTTAGTGGAGCGATGGATAAAAGAAATTTTCAATTGTTAAACTCACTTCTACAAAATGATTACAATTCACCTGTAATAGAATTTGCTTATCAAGGCCCGCATTTGAAGTATTTCGGAAAAGATATTTTTTTTTGTATTTCTGGAAATGTATCATTTAAAATTATAACAAAAGAGGGTGTTATTGATGGTAATTCCTACCAATGTTATTTGTTAAAAAATGGTGATGAAGTCGATATTCATTCAACCAACAAGTCTGTTTATGGATATTTTTCGATTAATGGAACTTTTGGTGTTGATTATTATTGGGGAAGCTGTTCAATAAATACACAAGCTCAAATTGGACCAAATAACGGGAATAAATTTTCTAAAGATTTAGAAATTGAAATAATTGATATTAATAATTCTTTTAACAAAAGAAAACTTGATTACTTAGGTAGCACTATTGAAAATATAAGGGTCATTAAAGGCACAAACTATGATTATTTTTCTGAGTCTTCACAAAATAAATTCTTTAAAGAAAGTTTTAAAATTACAAAACTTTCAGACAGGATGGGTATGAGATTAGAAGGTCCAAAAATTGAAAATATCGTTGATCCTAATATAAAATCTGAAGGTTTGGTAAAAGGTGTAATTCAAATAACATCTGCTGGAGATCCAATAATTATGTTATCAGATCATGGGACTATTGGTGGATATCCGAAGATTGCAACCGTCATATCTGCTGACTATGATCGACTGGTACAATTAACACCAGGATCTAATATTAAATTTAAAGATGTAAGTTTAGAGGATGCTGAAACATTATATAAACTTTATCAGATGGAGACTAATAATCTTATTTCTCAAATTAAATGAATTTAATTACAAAATTACCAGGACCGCTTTTGATTTTTTTTGGTGCTTTCAGTTTAAGTTTTGGAGGGTTGATAGTCAAATCTTTCGAAGGCTCCACTCTATGGCAGATTCTATTTTGGAGATCAGTTTTTTTTATAATTGTAGTTCTGATCTTTCTAATTATTAGTTATAAGCAAAATTTTATTTCGGCATTTTATAAATCTGGAATCCCTGGTCTTATTGGAGGCATTATACTTGCCTGTGGCTTTAGTGGTTATGTTTTTGCGATGTATAATACTACTGTAGCAAATACTAATTTTATAATTCAAACCCAAACATTATTTTTAGCAATCTTTGGATATATCTTTTTAAAAGAAAAAATAAACTTAATAACATTAACTTCTATAGTTTTAGCAATTTCAGGAATAATTTTGATGGTTGGAAGCTCATTAACAGTTGGACAAATGAGTGGAAATATTGCTGCTTTTATTATGCCAATATCATTCGCAACATTAATTTTAATAGTTAGAAAATTTCCAAGTGTAGATATGGTTCCATTACAATTTATTGCAGGCGTTATTGCTTTGATCATTGGATATTTTATGTCTAAAACGATCTTTATATCTTTAAATGACATTTTTTTGGGATTTTTAGCTGGTTTTTTCCAACTTGGTTTTGGTTTTATTTTTATTACAATCGGTGCAAGATCTACACCTTCAGCCTTAGTTGGAATCATAATGTTATCAGAGGCAGTTTTAGGACCTTTTTGGGCCTGGATGTTTATAAATGAAAATCCTCCAACCAGCGTTTTAATTGGTGGTTTAATAGTGATATTTGCAGTTTTAATACAATTTCTTTCACTTATGAAAAAAAAAAGTGCAACAAATTAGAGCTATAAATTTATATTAGTTATGTTATAAGAATTTATACGGGAGAGACTACTTTTGTAGCGCCGAAGGAGCAACCACCCCGGAAACTCTCAGGCAAATGGACCGTACATATTAACTCTGGAAAGAGAATAATTCTCGCCGAAGGAGCAAATCTCTCAGGCAAAAAGACAGAGGGGGCATATAGAGTTAATATGAATATAAAAAAAACATCGTTAAATAATCTCCACATTAAGTACGGCGCAAAGCTTGTAGAGTTTGCTGGATATCAAATGCCCATCCAATATAAAGATGGAATTATACAAGAGCATAAATACACACGTTCACACTCTGGTATTTTTGATGTTTCTCATATGGGTCAATTATTTATATCGGGTGGTGATGATCTTACAAATGATCTTGAAAAGATTTTTCCTGCGGATTTGAAAAAATTGAAAACTAATCAAAGTAAGTATTCATTTTTAATGAATAACAAAGGAGGAATTCAGGACGATCTGATAATTACCAAAACATCTGATGGATTTTTAATTATCTTGAATGCTGCATGCAAGTATAATGATTATGAAGTAATAAAATCTAAACTTGATAATCAATATAAATTAAATCTTGACGAGTCATTGTCATTAATTGCATTACAGGGCCCCGAAGCAAAAAATGTTTTAAATAAAGTTATACCTGGTTGTGACAGTCTAAAATTTATGAACGGAAACAACCATGTCTATAAAAATGAAAAAGTATACATAACTAGATCAGGATATACTGGTGAGGATGGATTTGAAATTTCTATAAAAAATAGTGATGCTGAAACTTTTGTAGAAAGTTTGATAGAAAATGGATCTAAATTGATTGGTTTAGGAGCAAGAGATACATTAAGAATGGAAGCTGGACTCTGCTTGTATGGAAATGATTTAGACAACGATACAAGTCCTATCGAAGCTAATCTAAAATGGGCAATACCTAAGAGCAGAATTGAGACTGAATTTGTTGGATCAGAAGTTTTAAAAAACCAATTTCAAAGCGGAGTAAAAAAATTGAGAGTTGGCATAAAACCAGACAGCAAAGTAATTGCTAGAGGAAATACCAAAATTTACAATGATAAAAATCAAGAAATTGGGAAAGTAACAAGTGGCACATTTGGACCAAGCGTTGAACATCCAATAGCAATGGGATATGTCGATAATAGTTATTCAACTGTAAATACAAAAATATTTCTTGAAGTTAGAGGAAAAAAAATTCCTGCAAATATTTGTAACTTACCGTTTTATAAAAAAAATTACGTAAAAGGGGAAATTAATGTCTGAAGTTAAATATTCAAAAGAACATGAGTGGATTAAACTAGATGGAGAAGAAGCTACAATTGGAATAACCAAGCATGCAACAGAAATGCTTGGGGATATAGTATTTGCTGAACTCCCAGAGAAAGGTTCAAATGTTGATAAAGATGGAACTGCTGGAGTGGTTGAGTCAACGAAAGCTGCTAGTGATGTTTACACTCCTGTTAGTGGAGAAGTTATAGATACAAATCAAATGATAGTTGATGATCCATCAAAAATAAATGAAGACCCAGAAGAGTCTGCATGGTTTTTTAAACTTAAAATAAAAGACAAATCTGAAATGGATAGTCTTATGAGTAAAGAAGAATATGAAAAATTTGCAAAGGAGACATCAGCATAATGTTACCAAATTCAGAAAAAGATTTTATAAAAAGACACATTGGACCTTCTAAAGAAGACCAATCAAAAATGTTAAAAGAATTAAATTATCAATCAATAGATGATTTAATGAATAACACTGTTCCAGAAAAAATAATGTTTAAAGGTGAGCTTAATATCGGAGAATCTAATTCGGAATATGAGGCGTTAAGAAAATTAAGAGCAATTTCAAAAAAAAATCATGTTTACTCAAATTTTATTGGAATGGGTTATTATGGAACTTATACGCCATATGTAATTTTAAGAAATATTTTAGAAAATCCAGGTTGGTATACATCATATACACCTTATCAGCCTGAAGTAGCTCAAGGAAGACTTGAGATGTTATTAAACTTTCAACAAATGATTGTTGATTTTACTGGAATGGATATCGCTAATGCTTCTTTATTGGATGAAGGTACAGCAGCAGCAGAAGCCATGGGTCTTAGTCATAGATTAAATAAAAAAGATAGTAATTTAGTTTTTGTGTCTGAGGATTGCCATCCTCAAACAATAAATGTAATTCAAACTAGAGCCGAACCAATGGGTTTAAAAGTTTTAGTTGGAAAAGAAGATGAAGTTTTAGATCAATTAAAAGAGGATTTAGTTTGTGGAATTTTACAATATCCTGGAACTTTAGGAGATATTAAAGATCCTAGTGAAGCAATTAGCAAAATTCATAAAAAAAACGGTAAGGCTGTATTAGCTTGTGATTTATTAGCATTAGCAAAATTAAAAACACCAAGAGAACTTGGTGCTGATATAGCTGTTGGGAGCTCTCAGCGATTTGGAATACCAATGGGGTATGGAGGTCCACATGCAGCATTTTTTGCAACTAAAGACGAGTATAAGAGATCGATGCCTGGTAGAATTGTTGGTGTGTCAGTTGATAGACATGGTAACAAGGCATACAGATTATCTTTACAAACTAGAGAGCAACACATCAGAAGAGATAAGGCGACAAGCAATATTTGTACTGCACAAGCTTTATTAGCAATTGTTTCAGCAGCATATGCTATTTATCATGGTCCAGATGGAATTAAAAATATTTCTGAAAGAGTTTCTCAATTAGCAAAAAGTTTTGCTGATAAAATAAAACAGTCAGGTTATGAAATTTATTCTGATTATTTTTTTGATACTGTTACAATTATTACCAAAGAAAAGACTGATCAAATTTATAAAAATGCTCTAAATCAGAAAGTTAATATACGAAAAGTAAATTCTGAAATGCTTGCTGTCTCTTTCGATGAAAGAAAAAACGTTTATAGAGTAAATCAATTATTAAAAATTTTTAATGCTGCAGAATCAATAAAAAAAGAGGATCCTTCAGTTAAATTACCTAATTTACCAAAAAATTTATTAAGAACTTCAAAATATTTAGAGCATCCAATTTTTAACTTATATCATTCAGAAACTGAAATGCTTAGATATCTTAAAAAGCTAGAGGATAAGGATATAGCATTAAATAGAACTATGATAGCACTTGGTTCGTGCACAATGAAGTTAAATGCTGCCGCTGAAATGATCCCGATTTCTTGGAAAGAATTTGCAGAACCTCATCCTTTTGTTCCAGTTGAACAAATGGAAGGTTTTAGAGATTTGTTTACTGATTTAAAAAATTGGTTAAGATCTATAACAGGTTTTTCCGGTGTTTCTCTACAACCTAATGCAGGCGCTCAAGGAGAATATGCAGGTCTAATGGTTATAAGAAAGTACCACTTAGATAGAGATGATGCTCATCGTAATATATGTTTAATCCCAAGTTCGGCACATGGTACAAATCCAGCAAGCGCACAAATGGTTGGAATGAAAGT
>LUMM01000452.1_pt1 | contig 11186 bp, 12 predicted proteins | sample 729971 | NCBI WGS metagenome assembly LUMM01 (sample SAMN03860263, study PRJNA289734) | marine metagenome | biome: seawater column; feature: ocean; material: water; isolation source: Red Sea water column Station 22 - depth 50m | place: Saudi Arabia: Red Sea | collected 2011-10-15 | depth 50 m | reverse complement strand
CAAAAGGTAAAAAAGATATCGACAAAAGAAGAAAGATTACGGATAAAAGAGTTAGAAAAGAAATTAGAGACTTTAAATAATTTCTTTTTTAAATTACTTTTATAAATTTATATTTTATAAACTTAGTAAGAAATTAAAGGAAATAATGGTAAAAGAAATAAATGCTGAAGAATATTCAGAAATTTTAAATTCATCTAATCCAGTTGTTATTGATTTTCATGCTACTTGGTGTGGACCATGTAAAGTATTGAGTCCGATTTTAGAAGAATTAGATGATGAAATAGAAGGTGTTGAGTTCGTTAAACTTGATGTTGACCAACATCCTCAGATTGCTGGACAAAATCAAGTAATGGGCGTACCAACTGTAGTTATTTTAAAAGATGGAGAAGTTAAAGACAGGTTTGTAGGCGTTCAACCAAAAGAAGTTATAAAAGAAAAAATTACTTCACTAGGTTAATAGTGTTACGAATTGTATTAGTTTTACAAGTACTAATACTTTTGTTGTTCGGATTCTTTATTTTAAATATTCAAAATACAGTAAATGAGCTATCAGGTCAATTAGAAACTGCGCTACTAACAATAGAGGATATGAAAACTGTGCTTCCTGAAATTGAAGAAGCAGTTGAGAACTTTAATCAATTAGAGCCATTATTCGAGAACCTTGGAAAACTTAGTGAATTACTCTCAGTATTAACTGATCCATTTGGTTCAAATGGATAATCAATCAGGAATTATCATGTACAGCACACAGTGGTGTGGAGACTGTGTAAGATCAAAGAAAGTTTTCGATAAGTTGAATATCAAATTTACTGAAATTGATATTGACTTTGATAAAGATGGATATGAAATAGCTAAGAAATTACAAAATCAAAATCCTAGGATACCAACTATAGTATTTGAAGATGGAAGCTATTTAGTTGAACCATCTGATGTAGAACTCATAGATAAACTAAATTCTTTATAATTTGAGTGATGTTGGATAATAAAATAAATTCTCAAGATTTTATAAATTTTTGTAATGAAACTCTTGATATTTCTGGAAAAATTGCATTAGCTCATTTTCGCGACATAAGGGATCTGACAATTAAAGTTGATGAAAGTCCAGTTACTCTTGCGGATAAACAAATTGAACAAGTAATTAGAAGAGAAATAGAAAAAAAGTATCCAAAGCATAATATTGTCGGTGAAGAGTTTGAAGTCCTTAATAATGAATCCGAATATACATGGTATATCGACCCAATTGATGGAACCAGAAGTTTTATAGCTGGAAAAAATGATTTTGGAACTTTGATTGGACTGGTCAAAAATGATGAGATTATTGGAGGAGTAATTGATTGTCCAGCCTTAAAAGAAAGATGGGTTTCCTTTGAGAAAAATGTAACCATGGTAAATGGAAATATTATTCGATGTAGAAAAATCGACAAACTTGAAAATTCAGTTATGGCAACAACTTCAAGTCATCAATTTGGTATGAAGAAATGGAGAGCTTATCAATCTCTTGAAGAGAGTGTTAAAGTTACGACCACTGGAAGTGACTGTTATAACTATGGATTGTTAGCTAGTGGGTATGTAGATATTGTTGCTGAAAAACTTACTGCTCCTCACGATTATTTACCACTAATAAAAATTGTTGAAGGCTCAGGTGGTGTCATGACAGACTGGGATGGCAACAGACTTCCTTTCGATGATAAAGATGTTTATGTTTTAGCCTCAGCCTCTAAAGAACTCCATGAGTTAGCATTAGAGAAATTAAAAAATAAATAATATGAAAATCTTAGTTTGCGACAGGTTAGAGGAAAAAGTTTTAGATAAATTTGAAGAGCTTGGTGAAATTACAAATATTTCTGAATCCAAAACAAAAACGGAAGATTTGAAAAGTAATATCGTCGATACGGAGATTGTTGTTATTAGAAGTGGTACCAAAATAAATAAAGATATTTTAGAAAATGCAAAAAATTTAAAAATTATTGCAAGGTGTGGAGTAGGAGTAGACAATGTTGATGTAGAGGAAGCAACCAATAAAAAAATTTACGTCACTAACTCGCCAAATGCAAATATAATTTCAGTTGCTGAATTAACAATTGGGCTTATCATTTCAGCTGCTAGAAAAATCCATGTATCAAATAATTCGCTTAAAGACAAAAAATGGGATCGTAATAAATTTCTTGGAATGAACTTTATCAAAAACAATTAGGATTAGTTGGCTTTGGAAAAGCGGCAAAAGAAGTTGCAAAAAGATTGTCTGCGTTTGGAATGAACATAGTTTTTTATGATCCTTATGTAGATAGTTCTACAATAGAGGCTAAAAAAGTTGATCTTGACGAACTGTTGAAAACATCAGATGTTATATCAATTCATGTTGTAAAAACTGAAGAGACAACAAACTTGATCAATAATGAAAAGCTTAATTTAATCAAAAAAGGGGGAATTTTAGTAAATACATCAAGAGGAGGAATAGTTGATGAAGAATCTCTTTTCCAAAAAGCAAATGAAGACCTTATTTTTGCCGGCCTAGATGTGTTTAGTCAAGAACCACCTGACATTAATGAAACATTTTCAAAATCAAACATTGTTACCACTCCTCATCTTGGTGCATCAACTTATGAAGCACAATTAAAAGCAGGTTTAGAGACTGTACAAAATGTCTCGGATATATTGAATGGTGAGCTTTCAAGCGTTTTAAATATTTAAAAAAATAAAAAAAGTATTTGTTATAACAATTAAATTTAGTGATAATGATATAACCAATTAGTTGTTACTGGCACCAATTAATTATCAATTTCGGGCAAATAAGAATACGTATTAATACCAAATTCTTTTTCTAAAATTTCATAAATTGGCCATCCATAAGGTTCGCAACCCATGGTAGATTTACTTTGTTGCATCATTACTGGTGCTAAAGCACCTTCTTTTGGACAACCAACATGACCCCATTCTAAAATGTGTCCAACTTCATGATTTATAAGATACAATCTATATGTTTCTAAATCAGATCCAAAATCAATTGCACCATTAACCCATCTAAAAAAATTTATAATAATTTGTTGTTCATTTCTGCATGAATATATTCCATTAGTCTCGAGTGGATAACATAACTCATCAGTTTTTTCGGGCGATGCAAAAATGAATTCAAATTCACTTTCGACATTATCAACTAGCTGAAACTCTTTCTCGGTTACTTTAATCCAACCTCTTGAATCATTGAGGATTGAAGCGATTAGCTTTCCGATACAATCAACTTTTAGTTGTAGTGTTGCCTCTATTTTTAAGTTGAAATTTATTTTATTTTCGTCGTATGTAAATACCTCAAGAGGTTTTATCCATTCTTCATCTGTAGTCTGATTTGGTGGAATAGTAGTTGTAGTTGTAGTGCTCGTACTAGTTGTAGATGTTGTTGTAGTTGTTTCCATCAATGTTGTTGGAGTAGAAGTTGATGTTGTTGAATTAATTGAAATTGTTGTAGTCGTTTCAATTTCAGCCTCTGATTGGATATTGGTTTGCTGATCAACATTATCCTCAGAAAATATAAAAAATGACAATCCTGCTATTCCAATTAATGCAATGAACAATATAACTAATCTTGAGTTGTTACTCATTGTTTAATGTTATATCTTGAAAAACAATGAAACAATATTTATTTGTTTTTATAACCTTTTTTATCTATGAATTCTTCTGGTTCTAATCCAAGTCCATCTGCGACTCTATTTATATAATTAAAATATGCAATAATTTGTACGATTTGTGAAATATCTTTATCTGATAAATCGTAACTCTTCAATAATTCAATATCTTTTTTATTAACTTTACTTGGGTTTTCAGTTAATTTTTTCGCAAATTCACACATTGCCATTTGGACTGATGAAATAGAACTTGTTGTCCAGTCCTTTGCGATTTCATCTACTAATTTTTGATTATCTGTCTCCGACCGAAGATCATACAAATGTGCCCTTATTCAATATTCACATTCGTTTGAAATAGAAGTGACAACAGCTAATAATTCACTATCGAACCTCGAAATATTTGAATTACCAAACATTGTTGATCCATATAGATTCATTGAGTGTTTTAATATTTCAGGAGTTTGTGATTGAATTGTAAGCACATTCCAAATTCTTCCAGCTCTACGCATACCTTTTTCGTACTCTTTTTTTAATAAGCCAGATGATTCTTCAAATTTGAATAATTTTATAAATGCCATATAAGTAATTTTTACTTAAAATAAAAGCGTATGCAACTTCCAGATGAACTTAAACAAGCAATTGATAACAATGCTTTTTGTGCATTATCAACCAAAATCAATGAAAAAGAGATGCAGAATCATTTAATGTGGGTTGATTACAAAGATAATAAAATTCTTATCAACACAGAACAAGGAAGAAAAAAAACAGAAAACATAAGGAAGGAACCAAATATTTCACTCGTTATATTTCATCCATCTGATATGTATACATGTTGGGAGATAAGGGGTGTTGTTAAAAATATTGTTCAAGATTCGACTGCAAATGACCACATAGATTATTTATCAAATAGATATTCAGGTAAACCTTATGGTAGAACAGAAGATGTTACTTGGGAGCAAGCAGGATTCAAATCCAGAGAAATATGGGAAATTGATGTTGGTAAGGTTATATCAATGGTCAGTAGAGCTCAGACCAAATCAGAACCTGAATGAAATTTCAAAAAAGGACTTTCTTCAAATAATTTTGCCTGAGTGTCGTTAAGATTTTTCTTTATTAACTCTTCAGCATCGAAAGTTAAATTACCACCTCTAGATTCAAGGTGTCCTGTTTTTCTAAATATTTTGTCTGGAATTTTCTTTAATAGTCTTTTAAAAACTTCTTCAGATACTCTTAAATATTTTGCAAGAGTTAACTCTACTTTAATTGATTCGGGAATGACATTACAAGCAAAAACATATAGGGATGCAAACATAGACCAATCAAGATCACTCGGTCTTCTTGATTTTTCATATACAGAAAAATCATATTCTAAAAACGAATCGAATGGTGAATAATTAAACGTTGCTTTATCACTCAACTGCTTAAATAAAAATCTATCGAGAAGTTTAAGATCTAGATTATTTAGGTTTTGCTCTAATCCAACTTTTGACAGGGAGAGCTCATCTTCAAGATGTTTAATAGATAAATTATTTATAACTATTTTTCCAAAATAGTTAGCTATTTTAATTTCTACATTTACATTTTTAGGTATAAATATCAAACCATCATTGTCCTCAAAATCTATTGAGATACTTAGTTCTTCTTCTAAATCAAAAGTTTGTTTATCAATTTTCATATAAAAATATGTATTGGCTAATAACTATTGTAAAGGCATAATAGTGATATGGGGGTGAACTGGCTTCGACTTTGAAGCGAGCCTCTCAGTAGCGAGCTGAGGGTCCTAGGGCCTCATTAAAAACGTAGGAAAAAAAAGATAACTGCCAAACCTAAATTGGCCGTAGCAGCTTAATTGTTGCTCGTCGACTATCGGGGCTCCCACCTCGGGTAGTATCGGCGTCGAAATGTGGGATGCTAAGTTAGATTACCGGCTAACTTTTAAGATTTAAGGTAGAAACTATTGAGAATTTGTTTCTGGTGACTCTCTCAATAGTATTTCACCAGATGCGCTCGGAGAAGCTGTTGGGTAGCTTAAAAGGACCGGGGTTCGACTCCCCGCACCTCCACCAAAATGAATTTAAATAACACATATGACTATGCAGTGATTGGAGCTGGAATCGTTGGTTTGTCTACAGCTCTTCACTTACAAAAACAAAATGTAAGCGTTGTTGTTCTTGAAAAAGAAAAAGAACCAGGACTTCATCAATCTGGACGTAATTCAGGAGTCATTCATTCAGGAATCTACTATAAGCCAAATTCAAGTAAGTCTGAACTTTCTATAAAAGGAAGAAATTTACTCGTTGAATATTTACAAAAGAAAAATATTAACTTTCGGCAAGAAGGAAAGATAGTAGTTGATAATGATCTTAATAAATTAGAGAGTTTATTAGAAAGAAGTATTGATCTAGAGATGGAAGGAGTAAAAATTGTTCAAAATGATGAACTTCTTTCTATTGAACCAAATTCAGTAATGTTAAATGGACTTTTTGTTCCTCAGGCAGGAGTTGTCGACTATAAAGAAGTTGTTCAGGCATATGCAAATGATTTTATAGAGATGGGCGGAGAAATAAAATATATTGAGGAAATAAAAGAGATTGAAAATAAAAATGGTTTGAAATCTATTTCGGGAAATAAATATACATACAACTGTGAATTTTTAATTAATTGTGCAGGCCTTTTCTCAGATGAAATTGCAAAATTAGACAATATGTCTCCAAATGTAAAAATAATTCCTTTTAGGGGAGAGTATTACAAAATAAGTAACACAAAAAATAAAATTCTAAACAATATGATTTATCCATTGGCTGATCCTGATCTTCCATTCCTAGGTATACATTTAACAAAAACTGCAAATGGTGACATTGAGGCTGGACCAAATGCAGTACTGGCTTTTTCAAAAGAAGGATATAAATGGACAGATATTAATTTTGTAGATTTAACAAAAGTTTTGACTTTCCCCGGAATGCTCAAACTAGGGAAAAAATATTTCAGGACAGGAATTTCTGAAATGTATAGATCATTAAATAAAAAAATTTTTGTAAAAGAGATTCAAAAATTAATTAATGGAGTAAATCTAAAAGATATCAAACAAATACCATCTGGTGTAAGAGCACAAGCTGTTGATAAAGATGGGAATTTAGTCGATGACTTTCTTTTTGAAGAGGGAGAAAATTCTTTACATGTCCTTAATTCACCAAGTCCTGCAGCAACTGCTTCTTTAGCTATTGGAGAATCAATAGTTTCAAAAATATTAAATTAATTTATCTTTTTATCTTTCCTGTTTGAACATCCCATAATTTTGCGTATACACCCTGATTGTTCAGTAGTTCATCATGAGTACCATACTCGACTATCTCACCAGACTCTAATACATAAATTAAGTCAGCATTTCTTATAGTAGAAAGTCTATGGGCTATAGCAATTACCGTTCTTCCTTCTTTTAATGTCTCAAGAGACTCCTGAATTGCAGCTTCAGTTTCATTATCAACGGCTGAAGTTGCTTCATCAAGGATTAAAATCTCAGGATTTTTCAATATTGCTCTAGCAATAGATATTCTTTGTCTTTGTCCGCCCGAAAGTTTCTGCCCTCGCTCACCAACAATAGTATTTTCCTGATTAGGAAGTTCACTTATAAATTTATCGGATTCAGATAAACGGGCAGCATTCCATACATCTTCTGTTGACGCATCTATATTTCCATAAGCTATATTTTCAAAAACAGTTCCCTCAAACAAAAATACATCTTGGCTTACAAGTCCTATTTTGCTTCGAAGACTATCAATTACTAAAGATTCAATTTCATTGTTATCAAAAAATATTTTTCCAGAATTTTTTTCATAAAATCTGAGAATTAATTTTATTAGTGTTGATTTACCAGATCCTGTACTCCCAACGATTGCCGTTGTTTTTCCTTTCATAATTTCGATGTTTACATCTTTTAATACGGGAAAGTCAGAGACGTATTCAAAATTGAGATTTTCAAATCTAATACTTTCTTTAAGTTCTTCCATAAAGGTATTTCCATCGTTGATTAGTGGTTTAGTTTCTTTCAAATTGATAATTCTTCTAAAAGATGCCATTGCTTTTTGATAAACATCAAAAATCATTCCTAATTCGGTCAAAGGCCATAAAAGTCTTTGAGTAATAAATAACATGACAGAGTACATAGCAACTTTGATTTGCCCGTCTAGAGCAAGAAATCCACCGATGAGAAGTGTCGCAGTAAAGCCAAATAATATTGCAATTCTTATGATGGGTATGAATGCGGCAGATAGTTTTATTGCTTCATAATTTGCAGTTTTTACCTCTTTCGATGCTTCGTCAATTCTTTTATACTCTCTGTCTTTTCTATTAAAACTCTTTACTGTTAGTACTCCTGTTATTGAATTAGAAAGATGAGCATTCAGGGATTCAACATTATTTCGTATTTTTGAATATCTTTCGGCAATTCTTTGTGTAAATTTATAAGATCCAAAAATGATTACTGGAATTGGAATAAATGCAAAAACTGCAACTAAAGGTGATATATAAATAAAGGTTCCACCGATGACTATAACGGTTGTTGCTGTCTGAATTAAACGATTAGCTGCTTCATTTAAAAACTGTTCCATTTGATTTACATCGTCATTCAATATTGCCATTAGGCGTCCAGAAGATTTATTCTCAAAAAAAGATAAATCTAAATCCAGTGTTTTTTCAAAAGTTTCAGTACGTAAGGAATGTTGTAGATCTTGTGCAATATTTCTCCAAGTAACTGCTGCGACATAATCAAAAATTGATTCTAAACCCCAAATTACAAAAGTAATAAATGCAAGAATAATTAATTGTTGTCGTCTGTCTTCAAACCCAAATGAACCAATGAAAGAATCAGATCCCTCAACAACAATATCAATTGCTACACCAATTAAGACTGGAGGAGCGAGATCGAACAATTTATTTAAAATTGAATAGAGGATTCCTCTTTTAACTTTTGTTTGATTTTGTTGAGCGTATTTATATAAATCTTTAAGATTATTTTGTTTCATTGGTTGTTACTTTACTTAGTTTGTAAATTATTTATACCATCTCTTATTTCTTTAAGAAGGGTTACTTCTTTTGACTCTGTAGCAACAACTTCTTCATTATCTTCATCATCAACCATATCTTCAAAATGATTGTAAGCCTTTATGACTAGAAACATCACAAATGCAATGATTAAATAATTGATTATCTCTCCAAGAAATGCTCCAAAACTACCTGATTGCAATCCAGAGTTAGGATCTACATCACCAAAAAGTCCAAGATTGTCTAGGTTTGGAAGATTAATAATTAATCCAATTAATGGCTCTATTAACCTTTTAGTAAATACATCTACTAATGATTTGAATGATGCACCCATAACAAATGCAACACCAAGTTCAACTACATTTCCTCTGTTGATAAAATTTCTAAACTCTTTTACCATGAAACCTCCTATTTGTATCTCAATATTTAAGATTACAATTATTCTTAAGTCCTATGAGAAAATATATAAATTATTTACTTGTTTTATTCTTAGTTTCAAGCTGCGCTTCAGATACTGAAGCTGAACCACAAGCTCTTGAAACTTCAACAACAACTAGCTCAACTACAACATCTTCCACTACTACAACAGTTCAAAAAATTGATGAGGATATTGTCGTTGACGAATTTGGAATTGAACTTCTTGAGGTAAGCCCAGAAATGAAACAGCAATTTGATGAGCTTATTGCGTTTGTTGAAAAAAGAACAGGCTTGACTTACTCGGAATATCCAAAATTTAATTTATATACATTAGAAGGTTACAGAGATTATAGTGCCGCCTCTTATCTCGACGATTTCGAAAAAGATTATGAAGAAGGAGAGTGGGAGAGAGCAGTATTATCAGAAAATATGTGGGGCTTAACAAGCGCATCTCCTGAAAAAATGAAAGAGTTGATAGTAGAATTTCAAAGATGTGCATCAGCTGGTTCTTACAATTTACTTGATCAAATATTACGAGTTCCAATAAAACGTAATCAGACAAAGTTGAATCTTTGGGAACAATCTGTGATAGTACATGAATTAGTGCATTCACTCCAGGGTCAAATAATTGATCTTTCAGAATGGTATACAACCATGAAGGACAGTGATGATTTTATGAATTATCCTGGCAGAAGATCCATTATGGAAGCTCAGGCAGATCTTGTTCAAGCATATTGGGAATCTAATTTAGATTCTTATGACAGGCAAAGAATGGCTTCTGAGCGACCAAATTTCAGATGTTCTGTTTCACTTCCAGAATATTTCTATATACCGTTCGATCTTTATTATGATTTTGGAGCAAGGCTAGGTAAACAAATTCACTCTAATGGAAGAATGGAAGCGCTAAATGAAGCCCTATATAAATTACCTACTGCTGAACAGGTTTATTCACCTGAAAAATATTTTTCTGAAGAGCCATACATTAACGTTGAAATTGAAAATTTAGAATTAGAAAATTTTACTGTAATTGATCAGGGACAAATTGACTCTCTAGACCTTGTATATCTGCTCCAAACCAAGATTGGTCAAAAAGATGCAGTTAATGCAGCAATTGGTCTAGGTGGCGGATCATGGGTTGACTATGTTAATGAATCAAACGATTTATTTATGACAGTCAAGATATCAGGGGATGATGTTAATGAATTGAATGAGATTTCAGATGCATTTCAAAATTGGGCAGATTTTCAAACAAGATTTACTAAAAGTTTGAGCAATTCAAGCTGGAAAGGTATTTTGTATGAAGGTGATACAAACTTTTGGATTTATAATGATGGAAATTATCTAAGGCTGGCATTGTCAAACGATATAGAATTCATGCTATCTTTTCTAAGTGATTGTTCTAATGAACAATGTAATACAAGTTTTTAAAATGGGAACTTTTTACATTTGTCCAACTCCCATTGGGAACTTAAACGACATATCAACAAGATTGGTACAAGTTTTATCTGAAGTAGATATTATTTATGCTGAAGATACACGTATAGCAAAAAAATTATTATCACATTTGAACCAAAAAATAGAAATTCGTTCATATTTCAAAGGAAATGAAGTAAAAAAAATTGATGAGATACTTAAGTTATTAGATGATGACAAATCGATTGCAATGATCTCAGATGCTGGAACGCCACTCATCTCTGATCCTGGCAACACACTTGTTAAGGAATTAATCAAAAGTAACGTTGAAATTGTATCTATACCTGGCCCATCAAGTGTTTTAGTTGCTTTGACTTTGTCAGGTTTTGATACAGAAAAATTTACGTTCTTGGGTTTTGTTCCAAAATCAGGAAAAGAAAGAGCTGAATTTTTTAACAATATTCAGGAAACTCAATTGACTTTAATATGTTTTACTTCTCCAAATAGATTAAAGAAAGATCTGCAGGAATTTGTTAATAAAAATATAGAAAATGAAATAGTTGTATGCAGAGAGCTTACGAAAAAATTTGAAACAATTTATAGGGGTACTGCTAAAACTCTTTTGAGAGACATTCCGGATACTGAATATAAAGGAGAGGTAACCTTAGTTATTGATAAATCACAAGAGATAAAAAC
>LUMM01000190.1_pt1 | contig 11306 bp, 13 predicted proteins | sample 729971 | NCBI WGS metagenome assembly LUMM01 (sample SAMN03860263, study PRJNA289734) | marine metagenome | biome: seawater column; feature: ocean; material: water; isolation source: Red Sea water column Station 22 - depth 50m | place: Saudi Arabia: Red Sea | collected 2011-10-15 | depth 50 m | reverse complement strand
TATCTTATTAATTATGAAGGTTAAAGTTTTTTTGATATAGGTGCGATATGCAAACAAACGATAATACAAAAGGTATTTTGTTTATTATGACTGGAATGGCCTTTTTTTCCATTCAAGACTCATTAATAAAGTTTATTTTTGAAGATATTGCATTATTTGAGTTATATTTGGGAAGAACTTTAATACAGGCGACTATTCTCATATCTTTTTTTTTAATAACAAAAAAAAAATTTACTCTTAAAACTCATTATCCTTTTTTAACTTTAGTAAGGGTTGTTTGTTTCTTTTTTGGATTTGCTTTTTTTTATATTTCTTTAACCTTTATGTCTTTAGCGATGGTTAGTGCTTTGTTTTTCTCATGTCCTTTCTTTATGTCTATGTTTGCTAAATTTTTCTTAAAAGAACAAATTGGAATTAGAAGATGGAGTGCAATTGTTGTAGGTTTTATAGGAGTATTAATTGTACTTAATCCAACACTTGAGGAATTTAATTTTTTTAAATTAGCACCTGTTGGATGTGCACTTTGTTATGCTTGCTCGATGACAATTACAAAATATACTTCTGATAAAGATAATATTTATACTCAAATGACTTTGCTTTATATTTTTGCGGTTATTGTAAGTTTAATTATTTATCTAGTTAGTGGAGATGGAAAATTTAATAATTTTTCTGATCCTACTTTACAATTTATTGTTAGAGAATGGTTTACTAACCCTTCAGCTTCATGGCCATATGTCTTTGTAATGGGAGTTGTTGCTTCTATATCTTTCTTTTGTGTCTTTTCAGCTTATAGTATTGCTTCACCTTCAATCGTATCTTTGTTTGAATACTCTTATATAATTTTTGCGATGATTGCGGGATATATATTATTTGAAACAATACCTGAACCAAGAACGTTTCTTGGGGCAGCTATTATTATTTCTGCAGGAGTGTATATTTACTTTAGAGAAAAAGTCAGAGGTCAAATGATTGCGACAGACACTCCAAATAGATAATTGTTTAAATTATAAGTATTTGTTCGAAAATTGAGATAATTTTCTCATTGAAATAATAATTTAATAGGATTTAATTTTGATTATATAAATTGTTAACAATTAAAGGGAAAATATGAAAAAATTACTAATAGGTATATTCGTGTTTATCTTAAGCTTTACTTCAAAAGCTTTTTCAGATGGGCATGGAATTAAAATGGGTATTATTTTAGGATTTACTGGTCCAATTGAAACCCTAACACCTGCAATGGCTGCTTCTGCAGAACTTGCTTTTAAAGAAGCTTCAGATTCTGGCTCATTACTTGGTGGAAAAAAAATATCTGTAGAAAGAGCTGACTCAACTTGTGTTGATTCTGCTGCTGCTACAACTGCTGCTGAAGGTTTAGTTTCAGGTGGTGTTGTTGCTATTATGGGTGCTGATTGTTCTGGTGTTACAGGTGCAATAGCAACTAATGTTGCCGTACCAAATGGTGTTGTTATGATTTCACCATCAGCTACATCTCCAGGATTAACTGATCTTAATGATAATGGTTATTTCTTCAGAACTGCTCCATCAGATGCTAGAGGTGGACAAGTCTTAGCGGATATTACAAAGGACAGAAAAGTTAAATCATTAGCTGTAACTCATACTAACAATGACTACGGAAAAGGTTTAGCTGATGTTTATGTAGCTGCAGTTAAAGCTCATGGTATTAAAGTAACAGCTGTTACAGCACACGAAGAAGGTAAAGGTGACTATGGTGCAGAAGTAGCAACACTTGCAGCAGCAGGTGGAGATGCTCTTGCTGTTTTAGGTTACTTAGATCAAGCTGGTGGTAGTATAATTCAAGGATCATTAGACTCTGGATCATTTGATACTTTTGTTCTTTCAGATGGAATGATTGGTGACTCTCTTACTGACAGATTTGGAAAAGACCTAAATAAATCATTTGGATCTTTGCCAGGATCAATGGGTAAAGGTGCTGGTATATTTAAAGAAGTTGCTAGTGCTGGTGGTATTGACTCATCAGGTCCTTACACAGGTGAAAGTTATGATGCAGCAGCCTTGATCACACTTGCAATGCAAGCTGGTGGAAAAGCTGACAGAATGACTGTTCAAAAAAATGTAATGTCAGTAGCCAATGCTCCTGGAACAAAAATTTATCCAGGTGAATTAAAGAAAGCACTTGATTTATTAGCTAAAGGTAAAGCGGTAAACTATGAAGGTGCTACAGCTGTTGAATTTACAGATGTTGGTGAAGCTTTTGGATCTTTTATTGAAAAAGAAATAAAAGGTGGAAAGTTTAAAGACAAAAAGCAAAGATAATTAGAAGTTAAAACCCCAGTTTCTTAACTGGGGTTTTAAAATAAATATTTGTCAGACAAATAAAATATTAATCCTAAAACAATACCTAATAAAATATAATACATTATTGTTTAATAATTTTTTCCGGAATAATTCCTTGTGGTCTATAACGCATTATTAAAAGTAAACCAATTCCAATAACTAAGAATCTAAAATATGGAGCACTTTCAATTAAGTGAACTCTAACTGTATTAGTTTCTGGCAGATGGGATGTAAACAAATTAATTAAAAATAATGCAATTGGAGCAGCTTCGACCCATAAAAACCAAACTACAAATCCCCCCAATATTGCTCCGAAATTATTTCCTGTTCCACCTACTATAACCATGACCCAAATTACAAAAGTATATCTCATAGGTCTGTAGCTACCTGGTGTAAACAAACCGTCATTTGTAACCATCATAGCTCCAGCTAAGCCAACAATTGCAGATCCCAAAATAAAAATAAGAAGATGCTCTTTAACAATATTTTTACCCATTGCACTTGCCGCCTCTTCATTATCTCTTATAGCTCTCATTTTTCTTCCCCAAGGTGAATAAAGGGCTTTCTGAGTCACAATTAACAAGATAATAACAACAGTAAGAAATAAACCTGTAAAACATAATTTTACATAAACCGATGAAGCATCAATAACCATTTGATTTAGAGCTTCTTGCTTATCAGAGATTGAATTAATTAAATTTAATTTTGATGAATTAAATTTTGTAACTAAATTTATAAACCATTCTGAAGTTTGTAGATCTATTTCGTATGGTGCTGGTCTTTTTAATCCTATTACATTTTTTACACCTCTTGCCAACCATTCCTCATGTTTAATAATTGAAACGATAATTTCTGCTATTAATAATGTTGCAATAGCTAAATAATCTGCACGAAGACCTAATGCGATCTTTCCTATGACAAATGCTAAACTGCCAGCCAAAAGCGCACCGACAATCCAGGAAAATAAAACGGGTAATCCCATGCCACCGAGAAATCCTGTCTTTGCTGGATCAACTGACTCGATCGCCTCTATTCCTGGTGCAGCAGTTACTCTTAATAAAATTATTCCACCTAAAATTACAGAGGCTACTGAGTAATTTCTTAATTTAGATTTATCAAATCTGTTAAGTATAAATTTAACTACAAAGATAATTGCAACAATTATCCATATACAAGCTAAAATATTTAAACCTCCAACTTGCCAAGCTTTTTTGACTGGTTCAACCGAAACTAAGACTACAGCTAATCCTCCTAATGCTGTATATCCCATTATCCCAAAATTAATTAATCCAGCATAACCCCATTGTATATTTGCCCCAATTGTCATAACTGCTGAAATTAAACAATAATTTAAAATAGTTAATGCAATAGACCAGGATTGAAATATCCCAACCAAAATTATTAAAAAAATCATGATTGAATATGCGGCGATGACATTTTTATAATTCTTCATATGACTTTTCCTTTAAAGATACCTGACGGTCTTATTAATAGAACAATTACTAAAATTGAGAACGAAACAGCAAACTTGTAATCCGTCGATAATAACTGGAGTAAAGAGTCTGGCTCAAGATGCTCAGGTAATAGATATGAAATAAATCTTTTGTACGCGTAAGTTACAAATATTTCTGCAAAAGCAATAACATATCCACCCAAGAAAGCTCCAAATGGATTTCCGATTCCTCCAACAATTGCTGCGGCGAATATTGGAAGCATATTATTAAAATAAACAAAAGGTCTATAACTTTTATCTAAACCGTATAATACTCCACCAATAGTAGCCAAAATTCCTGCGATGACCCATGTTATCAAAACAACTCTCTTAGGATCTATACCAGACAATAATGCTAAATCTTCATTGTCTGAATAAGCTCTCATACTTGTTCCAGTTTTAGTTCTATTTAAAAACCAAAACATTATTGAAACAACAATTAAAGTTACGATTATTGTTATTGCTTGTGTTGATTTTAAAGTTATACCTTCTGCAAGACCAGTCATTTCTTTAAATTCTGTTGCTTTAATTATAAATTTTTCACCATCTAAAAATCTTCTGTCAGATGGTCCAATGATTATTCTAATTAAGGCTTGAGTGACAAACATTACCCCTACACTAACCATTGCAAACTGAACTGGAGGACTTTTTTTTATCCTGTAATAACTGAAAACAAATTTATCTATGATTAACATATATAAAATCATCATAAGGATGGCGAAAGGAATTGTTAAAAGTGCTGTTGGTAAAACACCTAATCCAAAACCTAAGGACTGAAAATAATATGTTAGAATAACTGCAAACATTGTTCCAAAAGACATCATGTCTCCAGTTGCAAAATTAGCAAATCTTAAAACCGCATAAATTAAAGTAACAAAAATAGCACCTAAAGCTAGTTGTGAACCATAAGCTAACGCTGGTATTACTGTGAAATTAAAAAGTACAATTATTGCATTTAAGAAATCCATTATGCTCCCAAAAATGATCTACGAACCTCAGGATCCTCAAGTAAATCATTACCGGATCCCTCAAATTTATTTTGACCTGTTACCAATACATAGCCTCGATCTGAAATACTTAATGCTTGCTTTGCGTTTTGCTCAACCATAATAACGGCAACATTTGTTTTTTTAACTTTTATTATATGTTCAAACAATTCATCCATTACAATTGGAGAAACTCCAGCTGTGGGCTCATCTAACATAAGAACTGATGGATCACTCATTAAAGCTCTTCCAAGCGCGACTTGCTGACGTTGTCCACCAGATAATTGTCCGACGACTTGGGATTTTTTTTCACTCAAGATTGGAAATAAACTATAAATACTCTCAATTTTATTTTCTAAACTCCCTTCTGTCAAAAAGCCACCGATCTCTAAATTTTCTCTAACAGTTAATTCTGCAAATACATTTCTTGTTTGTGGAACAAATGAAATACCCTTTTTTACTCGATCTTGAGGATTAATTTTTGAAATATCTTCACCGTTCAAAGTTACAGAGCCTGATTTTAATTTTAATAATCCGAGCATCGCTTTCATGGCTGTTGATTTGCCAGCACCATTGGGACCTAGAATAGCTACTATCTCTCCCCTATTGGCAGTTATGGAACATGAACTAATAATATCAGGACCATCCCCATAACCTGCAGTCATTTTTGCTCCTTCAAAGTATGCCATTAATTTTCTTTTTTTGTTAAGTTTGACTTTCCAAGATAGCTCTCAATTACTTTTTCATTTTTTTTGACTTCTTCAGATGTTCCTTCAAATAAAACTGAACCATCTGCCATTACTATTACTGGATCACACATTCTGCTTATAAAATCCATATCATGCTCTATCATACAAAAAGTGTAATTTTTTTCTTTATTCAATTTTAATATTGCAGTTCCTAGATCTTTTAAAAGTGTTCGATTAACTCCCGCTCCCACTTCATCAAGTAAAACCAATTTTGCATCAACCATCATAGTTCTTCCTAATTCTAATAATTTTTTTTGACCTCCTGAAAGATTTCCTGCCCTTTCATTTGCTAAATGTGTTAAATTAAGAAAATCTACAACCTCATAGGCTTTTTCTCTAATAACTTTTTCCTCTTTTTTAACTAGTCCAGGTTTAATAAGCGCATTTAATAAATTTTCTCCACTTTGATTTGATGGCACCATCATTAAGTTTTCTAAAACTGTTAAGTTTGAAAATTCATGTGCAATCTGAAAAGTTCTTAATAATCCTCTGCCAAATAACTCATGTGATGGTACATCAGTAATATTTTCATCATTAAATATTACCTCTCCATCATTAGATTTTAAATTTCCAGCTATTAAATTAAATAATGTTGTTTTCCCTGAACCGTTTGGGCCAATTATTCCAGTGATTGAACCCGATCTAATATTTAATGAGCAATTTGATACTGCTGCTAGTCCTCCGAATAATTTTGTAAGATTATTTACCTGTAAGATATTGTCAGACATTTTACTTACTTTTTTTTAATCTATTCAAGACGCTATTTGCTGTTCTATTCAGAGATTTATAAAATCCAAGTTTTCTTAATTCTTTAACAGCTTGTTCATTTAAACCTTTTGGGGTTTGTGAATTTTTAACAAGTACTTTTAAATCTTTATTTGAATTAATTTTTGCATCCTCAGATAAAGCAATAAATAACGAGGTAATATACTTTTGAGAGTCACTTCTATTAATTCCCTTTTTTACTAACCATTCACTCAGGGTTTGTAGTAACTCATAAAATGGTGCCATCATTGATGAAGTCGACCAAAAATTTAGTGATAGGTTTTCATTTTTTATTTCAACAGATGTGCCAAGCTTATTAAAAAAATTTCTAACTTGTTTATCTGGTGGAAAAATTGGTACTGGTCCTTTTCTAAGAGAAATTGGAGGCAAAGGAATTGCTCTAATAATCTTAGTTTTAACTTTAATATATTTTTTTAATTCAGTCATTTTTATAGTTGATATAAAACTTATTATCGTTTGACCTTTTTTAAATTTTAATTTTGGAAGAATAATTTTTCCAATCGTTGGTGTTACTGCTAAAAAAACCCAATTTGATTGATTTATAATATCCTGATTATCAGCAGATATTTTTATCTTTTTACTTTTTCTTTTAAGTTCACTTGAAATTTTTGAATTTCTCTTTGAAACAATTATTTTATTAATTTTTAATTTTGATCCCAGTATTCCGTTGATTACTGATTTTGAGATATGTCCTGTACCAATAAATCCGATTTTCATGATAAACTAAGTGATTATTATCACTAAAATTAATTAATTAGTAAAAAAAGAACCTCTAATTCTTAGTAATTCTCTTGATAATTTTTTATTTTCTACAAATGGTTTTCTACCATGAAGCCAGAAATAGTTATTTGCAACTACTGAAAAGCCAACTGGTAAAGGCATTACAATCTTTTTTTGACTTCCCTCTAAAGAGTCTGACAATTTTTGTAGAAATAGTCCTTGTTCCATATTTTTGGGCTCAGGAAATTGGTCTATGTAAGAAATTTGTGGTTTTCCATTTTCGTCTTCTGAAAAAACAGGATGTTCCACCTTGTAATCAACATTTTTACTTTTTGGAGAACCCCATATAAAGTTTTGTTTTCCAACTTTATCATTAGTTAAGCTATCTAAATGTTCCCAATCATCAAGGTGTAACATTGCAGTTTCACCTCCTTGAACATTTTCTTCCTCCATTTTTAACATTAACAACCAATCAGTTTTTTCTTTGACGTAAGTTCCATCAGTATGAAGATCCATATTAGTATATGCTTTTCTAAGATATGAGTCGCTATTGTCCTCATGTTTAACATGAAATCTCGCATAATATTTTCCAGCCATTGAATCAAAATTTGGATTACCAAGTAAGTGTGTTACAGCTGTTGATAGTTTAATAAGAAAATTGTTATCAATTTTTTTGGATTTATTTTTAGGTCCTATAATGAAACAACCTGTATCTCTATCTCTTAATATAGAGTTTATAAATTTTCCTAGCTTTCCACCCGTTGAATCATCTAAAGATTTTGCAAGTGTAAATCTAGTAAAAGGTTTATATTCAAGAGCTGTAATATCAAATTTTTTAAAAGGAAATATTAGTTTATCTATAATTTCATCTTCAATTTTAATATTGATTATTCTTTTGGAATAATCACTAAATGAAATATCAAACCCTTGAATAGTATCTAAGCTATCCATTATAATTATTTGTTACAAACTCCAATTGAATTTGGTCCACATGTTTCACCATTAGTCCATGTTGCGCCAATTAAATTTGCTCCATCAAAATTAGCATTGGTCATATTCGATGAAGTAAAATTAGCTTCCATTAAATTTGCATTTTGAAAATTTGCTTCAATTAATGTTGAGCCCATAAAATCAACTCTTGTCATATTGGCTCCTGTAAAGTTAGCTTTTTCGAAATTTCCACCAACTAGAGTTGACTCATATAAGTTAGCTCTAACAAATGTTGATTCTGGAAAAGTTCCAAATGACAAGTTAGAAGTCATCATAATACTTTTATCAAAATTTACTTGTATAAAACTTGCAAATGATAAATTTGAGTTAGGCAAATAACTGCCTTGTAAATCTTGTCCATCTGAAAATCTACAGTTAGTATAATCAACACCATCGGTTAAAGGATCATCACATGCTGCTTGTGAAATACCTGGTATTAAAACCAAGAACAATAGTAAAATAATTTTTTTCATTTATATCGTAAAGCTACTTAATAAAAACATAATGATAGCAGAGAATAAAGTTGGGTAAACTAAATTATTTCTAGTTAATTTAAAAATTATTATTGCTAAAAGCACAACAATAAATCTAGACAAATAATTACTGTCAGAAAGTGCACCAGCTGGAAATATTATCATTCTAGAAATTAAAGCAGCCAATGTCGAATAGGCTAAATAATTAAACCACCTATATATTTTAGTATTTTCATCTATTATTTCAGATGTAAAAGCTCCTAAAAACCTTGAAATATAAGTAGCTAAAGATGTAATAACTATTATTAAAACAATATTAGCTGACATTTTTCTCTCCTATTACAAAAGCAACAGTTCCAGCTACAAATCCACCAATCAAAACACACCAATCAGGACTAATAAAATAAAATAAAGGTCCTAAGATAGCTCCTAAAATTATTGAAACATTTAATTGTATAGACTTCATCACTCCTATCATTGTGCAAGTAAAATAAATTGGATTAATTATAGCTAATCCAATCATCATTTCTCTATTTAAGAAATCAGCAGAGTAATAACCTAAGATAGTTGAAAAAATTGCTATCAACCAAGTTGCAGTTCCAATTCCTATCCAAAAATCGACTCTATATTTTTTTTCAATATCTTTATAATTATTTTTAAGAATTAACCACGAAGATACTGCAACAAAATGACATGAAAGATAATACTTCCATCTTGGTTGACTTTGGTGCTTTAACAATGGCATTAAAGATACAGTCATCGGATACAATCTTGCATTAACTAACCAAACTGCAAAAAATAAATTAAGTAACGAAACGCCAATCAAAATCGATTCTGCCATCACAAGTGAGCCAGGTAATGCATAAGTTAAAAAGGTAGAAAAAATACTTTCTTGAATTGTAAAACCTAAATTTTTTAATAAAGCACCAATTGCTAAAAAGCTTAAACCAAGAGCAATTGCAGGGCTATCGAATTCTTTTGCACAAAGAATTCCTTTAAAAAAATATTTTGAATTAATCATCCGCCTAGGAATAGACGTCCAACATCATCATTTTTAAGTAAATCATCAGCTCTAGATATTTCTAATAATCTTCTTTCACCACCTGATAAAACTTTTGCTGGTTGATTTCTTCTGTTCCTTAATCTTTCATATTTATCTAAAATCTTTTCTGCCTCTTGATATGATTCTTCCGTTTTATCTTTGATAAAACCACCCATTAACAAATTTTCTTCAACAGTCATATCTGGAAAAACTGAATTATCTTGCAGAATATAAGCTATACCAACTGACTTTAATTTTTCAGCTGGAGTTAAATTTGTTATTTCTTTTCCATCAATTTCTATTTTACCAGAAAAAATATTTGTAAATCCATATATAGAATGAAGTATTGTTGATTTACCCGCTCCATTAGGACCAATTAAACATAATGATTGTGCTTTGCTTACAAATAAATCAAAATTATGTAAAATCTCCATTTTACCATATCCAGCATTCAAATTTTTTATTGTTAAATGAATATCTTCTGAAGATAAATTTTTTAAATCTTCTGCACCAGGTGCTTTTCCTAAAACTTCATATTGATTAGACATTATTGAGCCCCCAAATATGCATCTACTACTCTTTTGTCATTTTTAATCTCTTCTGGAGTTCCATTTGCAAGCATTTTTCCATGTGCAAGGCAAAATATGTCTTCAGCTAATTGCATAATTACTCTCATATTGTGCTCAATAACCAGCAATGTTATTCCAAAATCTTGATTAACTTTTATTAGTCTATCAATAATTCCATTAATTAAAGTAGGATTTATACCTGCTGTTGGCTCATCTAATAATAGCATTTCTGGCTCATTCATTAGTGCCATTGCAAGTTCTAATAACTTTTGTTGTCCAAAAGATAGGTCGCCTGCCCTGAGTTTTCTTTTTTGATACAATCCAACAAAATTAAGTAAGTTTTCTGCTTTTTCTGTGAGGTCTTTTGGAATTTTAGAGAAAATTTTAAACAAACTTTCATCACTACCTTTGTGACTGATAAGCATGTTATCTACACAATTTAATTTTCCATAAATTCTGGTTTGTTGAAATGTTCTTAATAATCCCAGTTTTGCAATTACTGGAACAGGTAATTCTGATACTTCTTTTCCGTTAAACTTAATTGAACCATTGTCTATTGGATAAGTACCAACAATTGAATTAAATAAAGTAGTTTTTCCTGATCCATTAGGTCCTATAAGTCCTACTATTTTTCCCTTTTCAACTGACATCGAAATATCAACATTAGCTTTAACACCACCAAATGATTTACTTACATTGTTGACTTCTAAAATACTCATTTTAACTCTACCTGTGCTTTTCGATCGGCTTCATCGACAACTTCACCAAATCTTTCTGGATATTTTTCTCTTAACCATCCCATTAATCCCTCTGGGAAATAAATTACTATCACTACGATTAAAACTCCTAATGCAACATACTGCCAACCAAGGAAGAATGTCCAAAAACCCTCTTTAAAAAAGTGAAATAAAGTTGCACCAATAATTGGGCCCCATAAAGTTCCCTTACCTCCAAGGATTGCCATTAAAACCATAAAAACACCCATCTCTCTCCCGTCGAATGCAACATCTGTTGAGTCGATATAACCAACTAGACCTCCCATTATTCCTCCAGCAAGACCACAAAAGAAAGCTGAGATCATCCATCCAGTTATTTTGTATTTCATAGTCTCAATTCCCATTGCTTCAGCTTTATCTTCATTATCTCTGATTGCATTCAGAATTAATCTAAACCTTGTTGT
>LUMM01000216.1_pt1 | contig 11513 bp, 13 predicted proteins | sample 729971 | NCBI WGS metagenome assembly LUMM01 (sample SAMN03860263, study PRJNA289734) | marine metagenome | biome: seawater column; feature: ocean; material: water; isolation source: Red Sea water column Station 22 - depth 50m | place: Saudi Arabia: Red Sea | collected 2011-10-15 | depth 50 m | reverse complement strand
CCATTTCTTCCATGCTTGCAAACCAGTTTGGTGAGGCTGATGGAAGTCAGGTTTCATCACTCTTTTATGCAGCTTTTGTACTGATGATTTTATCTTTAGTGGTCAATATCTTTGCGCAGTGGCTAGTTAAGAAATTTAGTCTCAAATATTAGATAATTATGAATTCACTCTATTACCAGGAAAGATTATCAAGAAACATAGGAGATAAATTCTTTACTTCTTTATCAGTAATTTGTGCATTGATTGCAATACTTCCTTTGATTTTTCTGGTAACTTATATTCTTATTAAAGGTGGATCACAAATCACACCAGAATTATTTACTCTAGAGCCAAATCCTCCTGGAGATGATTTAGATGCAGGAGGTATTAATCCTGCATTGATCGGAACATTAATAATAACTACCATTGCTTCAATTATTGCGATACCAGTAGGTGTTGGCGGTGGAATATATCTGGCGGAATATTCTAAAGGCGGTGCTTTTTCAAGATTTATTAGATTCGGAGTTAATGTTCTGGCGGGAGTCCCCTCAATAATTGCGGGTGTCTTTATTTATGCCTTAATTGTTTCTACAAAGATCTTGTTTGGGAGTATGTACAGCGGTTTAGCTGGAGGGATGGCGCTTTCAATATTGATGTTGCCTACTGTGATTAAGACCACTGACGAAGGTTTAAAGTTAGTTCCTAACGAATTAAGATATGCGTCTCTTGGTGTTGGAGCAAGTATGTATACAACTATATTGAAAGTTACTTTGCCCTCTGCCTTTAGGTCTATTGCTACTGGCGTTGTACTTGGAATCGCAAGAGCTGCAGGTGAAACAGCACCTTTGATATTTACGGCTTTATTCTCTTACTACTACATAACAGGCTTTGGAGACTTGTTTTATGAGATGGGTTCTTTGGCTGTATTGATATACAACTTTGCACTTGAACCTTATGATGCACAGAATAAATTAGCCTGGGCAGCTTCCTTTATTCTTGTTTTGTCGATACTATCAGTAAATATATTTTCAAGGATATTAGCCGCTTTTACTGAGAAAACTAAGAGAGTATAAATGATTAAAACTAATAAAAAAACACCAAAGAATATCATTTTATCTCTTGAGAATGTTTCTATTAGCTATGGAACTTTTGAAGCAGTAAGAAATGTTTTTTGTAATTTTAAAAAAGGAAATATAACCTCTCTTATTGGACCTTCAGGTTGTGGTAAATCAACTGTTCTTAGATCATTAAATAGGATGAACGATTTAATTCCTAATTGTTCACTGAAAGGGACTGTCCTGTTTGATGGAACTAATATTTACGATAAAAGAGTAGATCCAGTTGAAGTAAGAAGAAGAATTGGAATGGTTTTTCAACAACCTAATCCTTTTCCTAAATCTATTTACGAAAATATTGCATTTGGTGCAAGAATTAATGGCGATAGTGGTTACTCTTTATCTGGCGGACAACAACAAAGATTATGTATTGCTCGAACCATTGCAATTGAACCTGAAATAATTCTCATGGATGAGCCATGCTCAGCTTTGGATCCTATCTCAACTTTGAAAATAGAAGAGACGATGCATGAACTTAAGAAGAATTACACAATAATAATCGTTACTCATAATATGCAACAGGCATTAAGAGTTAGTGATATGACTGCATTTTTTAATGCTATTGAATATGAAGATGGTGATGGAGGAAAGGTTGGTTATCTTGCAGAATTTAATTCGACAAAGAAAATTTTTAACTCTCCAAAAGAAAAAACTACTCAGGAATACATATCAGGTAAATTTGGTTGATGTTAAATTTTTACCTTTAAAAAGAAAAATTTTTACCTTTAAGAAAGGCAAGGGGTAGACAAACAGTATAAATACCTATATAGTTATTTCGAATTAGTAAGTTTATCTTTGAAAAACTACCCTTTTCTACCTTTCTTGATTTTTGCAGGGGCTCTCATAACAACTGCAACAATAGGATTGCCTGTATTTACTTCATAATTTAAGAGTATTTCTATTTCAGGTAATCTTATGGTTTCAATAATAAATAAAGAATTAATTGGAAGTCCTCATAAAACCTTAATAAAGGGAAATTTATTTGACTTTATAAAAAAAAGAGAGAATATGAATCTGTGTGGGAGTGAAAAATCTGTATTAAAACCATTTTTAAAAGTGGTTAATTTCTAATTTATTTATCATGGATAAAACTAAAGAACAGTTAGAAAAATTAAGAGAAGTAGCAGAAGCATCTCTTACAAAAACGGATGAACTTCAAAAAGTTCTTGCTCAAATCGAAGCTTTAATGTCTAGAGAAGAATCACAAACATTATCAAAGAAGAAATAATTATTTAAAAAATAATTTTAGGTTTTGTACTTTTAATTACACCTCTACAAATCCATTGTAGTTATTAATTGGATATGCAGAACCCGTTCCAAAGTTTTCTGTTAGGTCTCGAGATTTAGTTGATTACTTTATAGATTTCTTTCAGGCAGACATTTACATCGAAAGATTCAGTATTTACAACCTCTAATCCTGTTTTTTCTGTAACTTCAACAGTTGCATTACATTCGTCTTGTCTAAGAGCCATATAACTTGGCTTTATGTCTTCTATATCTAATTCAACACTTGATTCAGTATCTTCTTTATATTGTTCCATTACTAATGTAAGTGCCTCTATCTCAACCGAAAAATTATCATTTGCTTTTGCCCCAAATGGCATGAAAAGAAATGGAAATAAAATCAAGGCTATTAATTTTTTCATTTCTATAAAATGTGTTTATTTTTTTTATAACGTGGATTGTCTGCTAAAGAAAGGGTCATTAGCTGTATAAATTTTTTATTATCTATTTCTACTAGTAGAAATTAATTAATAGACTCAAAATAATAGATAAATAAAATAAACGAGACTTTTAAGTATAAATTGCTATATCTAAATGAAAATTTAAGTCACTTCAATAGGATTTTTTTAAGATTTTATTTCGATAATTTCTTCTTCAGAAACAATTGCCCATTTTTTAAATGACTTTTTGCAGGGATATCCTCCTGTTAAGTCTCCAAATGCAGGTAAAAATAAAGTATTTTTATTCTTATCCATTGCAAAGCACCTAAATGATAATTTATCTCCATTGTTTTTTATATAGATTTTTGGATGATAATGTCCACAAATATTCAAGGTTTTATTGTTTTCTAAATTAACTGGTTCATGACTAAAAGTAATATTTTTAGTTTTTCTAATATCAAAAATTTTAATATTTTTAATATTGCAACCTACATCGTGATTTCCTAGGACTAGTTCAACGTTAGTTTTTAGTAGTTCAGGAAGATCCTCAACTTTTTTTTGAAGAGTTTTATCTATTGAATATTTGCTGTGGAATAAATCTCCTAATATTATTAACTTTTCAGGACTATATTTTTTTACTATTTTTTTTATTCTTGCGAAATTGTTTTTATCTGAATTATTAGTAAGAGGTATACCATTTTGCTGAAAATACTCAGCTTTCCCAAGATGAATATCGCATATTAACAACTCTTTTGTTTCCGGTAGAAATAACGCTCTTGAAGGAAGCATCTCTAACAATGTATCTTCCCAACAAAATTTAAAAGAACTTTTTTTCATTTAATCACTATATTTTTTTATAAGTTTTTCTACTCTTTTTTCTATTGGTTCATTGCTTAAAGTATTTTTAAGTCTTTCAACTAATAAAGGGAAAGCAAAAGGAGTTGGAGTTTTTATCTCGTTTAGTAGCATTTTTAAATTTTTTAATCTTTCTAATGATCTAGATATTCTTTTATTTTCTAATTGATATTCTTTAACTTCTTGATGCGATTGTTTTATCAAAAGATGGCCTTCTTCATATTTAGTAAAGACATCGTAGAAAAGACTTGAACTTATTTGAAGTTGGGAAGAAGTTTTTGTTTTGGTTGGATTATTTTGATTTACTAGTCCACTTATTTGGGCAATATTTTTAAATCTACGTTTTGTTAATTCTGAAAAATTAATTGCATTTTCTAGATCTTCTTCTAATTTTTTGTTATTCAAAAAGTAATCAGCTTCTTTTTTTATTATGGAAAAATCATAATCTTCTGCAGTAGTTAAGCTGAATCCAAAATCATTAGCAGTAATACTAAATGTAGATTGTTTTAATTTTGCCAATCTCAAAGCCCATAAAAATGCAATTCCTTCATTTACAAATTTGCCATCAAGTGTAAAAACAAAAAGATTTGATAAATCCTTGGTTTTATATATTTCTATAAGGAATTCATCTTTCTTTGGAATATTTGAAAGAACTTTTTGTTTCTTCAATATTGGGCGTAATGAATTGAGTTCAGGATTTAAGCAATCATAATTTTCTAGTTCGTTGCATATATCTATTTCTTTTCTCAAACTCTCACAAAGTAGATCAGAAATTGCCATTTGACCTCCAACCCATGCAGGAATTAGAGAACTTTTTTTTGTTGATTTTTTAACGTATAAAATCATATCTCTTATTCTTACAAATTGAAGCATTTTGCCAGCAAAGTAAAATGTATCCCCGGGATTTAATTTTGAAGCAAAATTCTCCTCTAAATTACCTAAAGATTTACCTTTCATATATTTGACATTCACAAATTTGTCACTTGTAATTGTCCCAATATTGAACTTATGCATTCTTATTAAAGATTTGTCTTTTACAAAATATTTAAAGTTTTCATTATTATTTTGTGATTCTTCTTTAACTATCTTTTTATATTTTGGGTATGCTTTAAGACATTTTCCTCCATATTCTAAAAAGTCAAGACACCAATTCCAATCTTGATCTTTTAAGTTTCTATAACTCCAGCAATTTTTAATTCTTTCTTTCTCAATTTTCGGATCAAAGCCATTTCCACATGCCAAACTTATTAGATGTTGTAGAAGCACATCATAAGATAATTCAGGAAGTCTAATTTCCTCAGATATACCACTTTTTATTATTCTTCTCATTGCACTAATCTCTAATAACTCTAAAGAATTAGTAGGCATAAAAATTATTTTTGATTTTCCACCTGGTCTATGAGCACTTCTTCCCGCTCTTTGGATAAGTCTAGCTAAATTCTTTGCACTACCAATTTGAACTATTTGATCTACAGGTTGGAAGTCAACTCCCAAATCTAACGAGCTGGTGCAGACTACCCATTTTATTAATCCGTCTTTAACCCCTTCTTCAACTCTTTTTCTATCTTCTTTATCCAGGGAGCCGTGATGAAGTGCAATTTTGTCTTCCATCTCTGGGAGAAAAAATTTAAGACATTGATACCATCTTTCAGATTGATTTCTCGTATTGGTGAATAATAAGGTGCTTTTATTTTTATCTAGGATTTTTAATAGTGAAGAATGACTTCTAATCCCAAGATGCCCACTCCATGGAAAGGTAGTTTCCTCCTCTGGTAAAACACTTATAATTTCGATCTCTTTTTGAATATTTGTACTTATAATTTTGGGTTTAATAGCGCTCATCCCAACTATTGCTCTTGCTGCTTCTTCAATATTTCCAATAGTTGCAGACATTGCCCAAATTTGTAAATTTTTTATATTACCTCTTAGCCAACTTAAAGATAACTCGCACTGGTTTCCTCTTTTACTACCCATCAATTCATGCCATTCATCAATAATTATTGATGACAACTCCTTGAACAGATTATTAGATTCTTTATTAGAAAGTAAAAGAGATAAAGACTCTGGAGTGGTAATAAGAATATTAGGTGGTTTAGCTAGTTGCTTTTTCTTTTCATATGGGGTTGTATCCCCGTTCCTAATTTCAACAGTGATTTCTTTATTAAAATGCAAAGCTGCTAATTGTATGGAATTTTTTAGATCTCTACTTAGTGCTTTTAAAGGGGTTATTAATAATATATTCACACTTTTATTATTTTTGGGATCTTCTATCTTTGATAGAGGTCCCATTAATGCAGCATAAGTTTTGCCGCATCCAGTAGGAACTTGTATTATTCCACTCTCTCCATTTAAAAATGCTTCCCAAGATTCGATCTGATAGGGTAGTGGCTCCCATCCATTTGTGGAGAAAAACTGTTTAATTTTAGAAATTAAATTATTTTGCTTATTATTTTTCGTAATATTTTTCATGATATTTTTTTCATTAGTTCATAAGCATTCTCTAGGCTATCTGCATCATTAATTTTTTTATCTTTTCTCCATTTTGTTATTCTTGGAAATCGTACTGCTATGCCTGACTTATGACGTTTAGAAATTTGTATTTTCTCAAAAGATATTTCGAATACCATTTCTGGTTTTAACGATCGAACAGGACCAAATTTTTCTATTGTATTTTTTCTTATCCATTTATCTAGCTCTTTAATCTCAATATTCGTTAAACCAGAATATGCACTTGCAAATTTAATTAATTCTTTGTCTTTCCATAATGCAAAACTGTAATCTGTATACAGACCAGCTCTTCTACCGCTACCGCCCTTAGCGTAAATTAGAACAGCATCCAGTTGCATAGGATCAACTTTATATTTCCACCAAATACCTTTCTTTCTACCAGAGGAGTATATAGAAGTCTTTTTCTTAATTATTAATCCTTCAGTATTATTTTCTCGAGATTTTTCTTTATAAGTTAAAGCATCAGGCCAATCTTTAGGAAAGATTAAATCACATATTTTGAAAATATCAGAGATATTATTCTCAGTTTTAATTTGCCATTTTGAAAAATATTTTTCTAACTCAATTCTTCTATTTTCTAATTTAATTTCTCTTATATCTCTCCCATTAATCTCTAAAAGATCATAAGCAATAAAAATAATTGGATATTTTATTTGGATTGATCTAGTAGGAGACTTTCTATTTATTCTTTTTTGAAGTAAAGAAAAATCAAAGGCAATTTGTTCTTTAAAATTCCAAACTAATAATTCCCCATCAAGAACAAAATCATCTTTTATATGTGACATTTTCTCTACTAATTCTGGGAAAGATTCATTTACTAATTCTTGCCCTCTTGTCCATAACGAAACATTGCCTGATCTTTTAATTAATTGCATCCTTATACCGTCGTATTTCCATTCAAATTGAAAATCATTTATTGAATTTTTGAAGATTTTATCTTCAATAGTATTTGCTAGAAGAAATGGAAATGGTTTGGAATTTAACTCTTGAAGATTGATATTCTTGTTAATTAAAAATTCATATGAATCAATTGAAGGTTTAAAATCACCCATCAACCTATGAGAAATAATCTCTTCCTCAATATTAATTAGTTTTGATATTGATTTTGTGATTAATCCGATAGAGACTCCTACTCTAAAAGTTCCTGTAAGAATTTTATTAAAAATTAGATGGTTATCTTCAGGTAATGTTTCCCAAAGATTTTTAATTTCTAAATTTTTCTCCTCCTCATTAAGTTTTGATAATGCAGGTATTGTTTCGCTTAGTAATTCATTGAGACTTATATTTGATAATTTCTTTTTTCTAGAATTAGTTTTATTTTTAAGTAATAACGTTATTACCTCAGCAGAATCACCAACTTTTAAATAACATGTATCAATTAACCATTGAGGATATTCATATATTTGAGAAAAAAGATTTTTTAAATATCTTCCACTAATAAATCTCTTATTACTTTTTCCAGTTAGTAAATATATTGCCCATGAATTATCTATTGGATCATTAGATAAAAAATAATTCTTTAAAACTTCAATTTTATTATTTGTACTATTAATTGAATCTAGATCGCCAAATAATTCTGAAAACTTTTTTAAGCTCATATTTATTTACCGAATAAAAGGACATTTATTGATTCCTTTTCAACTAAATATTTACTTAAGGCTTCACTATCTCCATGATGAAAAAATACATTTTTTGCTTCAGACTTTTTTACTACTTCCAGAATTCCATCCCAATCCGCATGATCAGAGATTGCGAATCCTTTATCATATCCTGATCTTTTTCTTAGAGCTCTTATTGACATCCATCCACTCGCGAAAGCTGTTTGAATGTTTTTGAAATTTTTTAAATAAGAACCCTTACTTAAAGATGGCGGTAATAATATTAGACTTCCTTTAAGTTCATCTATCTTTTTTTTATTTTCAATTTTTATAGTATCTTTAATATCAATTCCAAGTTCCCTATAACTATTGTTCATTTTGTGAATACTGCCATGGGAATAAATATTGCCTTTAAAATTTGTTTGACTAATTTCGTTTAACAATCTCTGAGCTTTTCCAAGTGAATAGCAGAAAAGTAAAGAAGTTTTTTCTGGTGAATTAGTTATCCATTTTGAAATATCATTTGCTATTTTATTTGATTCATCCCACTTAAATATTGGCAAACCAAAAGTACATTCGCTTATTAAATAATCAGTTTTTACTATTTCATATTGTTTGCAAGTCTGATCTTTTTGAAGCTTAAAGTCACCTGAAATTAGCCATTTTTCTTCAGCAAAAATAAACCTTATTTGACTAGATCCAAGGATGTGACCGGATGGATGAAAAGAAATATTAATGCCATTTATCTTAAATTCTTCTCCATATTCAAAAGTCTTAATTTTGATATTATCTCCAACTCTTTCTTTAAGAAGTATCGCAGTTTCCTTAGTAGAAATGTATTCTTCACAGCCAAATGTAAAGTGATCAAAATGAGCATGAGTTATTAATGCCTTTTTTACTGGCTTGCTTGGATCAATCCAAATATCAGCAAGTTCACAATAAAGATTTCCATCTTTATATCTAATTAAATATTCTTGTTTAGTTCTCAAAACTACATCTCTTACAATGAAGTTAATTTAGCTAATTATGCCCACGCTTGTTTTGATAAAGCTATGGCTGAAATTGTTAGTAAAGCAATAACTACAAATTTGTTACTCCAATTAATCATGAATGAACTAATTTTGTTGAAAGAAACTCTATTAGATGGCACAATCTTTTTTTTATTCATAATGTGATGATTTTCATTATTTTCTAAGTAATTTAAATTTTTAATCTCATTTATTAATTTAGATTCGCAAGTTGAGAGTTTTTCTACTTGATTTAATAATTCAATATCTTCTGGCCTTAATAAAGAATTTAATTCTTTAATTTGTCTTTCGTTTTTCATAAGAAATTCATTAACTATCTCATCTGTCCCTAACCCCTTCTTTATATTTAAAAGAATATCATCTCTTTCCCAGGATTTTTCAAGAGAATTTAAAATTTTGCTTATGCTCATTTTAAGTATTTTTACTTATGATAAATTATTATTTTTTTCTTCTGTGGCTTATTCCTTTAAGTAATTAAAAAAATTATTTTTATTTAAGATTTACGAATAAGTCTGTTAGCAAAATATTTTATCTTTACCTTTTCTACAATTTTTTTAGAACTACTTTTAGTTTTAACTTTATTTAAATTGATCACTTCATCTGACACATTTTTGCCCGTTTCAAAATAACTTTTAATTTTTTCTAATTCTTCTTTATTTAATCTTTTTGTTGCACCTTTTGCATTGATTCCAAGTTTCTTGCAGGCTAATAATATTCTATTACTTTCGACATTAAGATCTTTGGCAATACTGAAAATAGGAGTGTTGATAGACATTATTTTCTTTACTATGAAATTTATTATTTATAGTATATTTATAAGTTAGAAATTAAATATATTTTTAATTATTATTAATTTTAAAAACTTTTTTTAATTAGGCTACTTCATCTTCAAAATTATTTAAATCATTAAACTTCTTCTTCATGGTTGGATTATTTCTAGTTAATTTCTTTACTGTCAAATCTTGAGATTTGCTGTCAGCAGATAAAAGATGTTTTTTTGAGAGAACTAAAGCCTCTTTAGTTTTTTGTAAATGGGTTATTGATTTATCAATTTCTGAAATTGCATCATTAAATCTATCCTGGGCAAGTGAAACATTTTTACCAACTGCATTTTTGAATTGCTCAAGAGTACTTTCAAAATTAGTTATGTCAAAATTCTCACGTTTCATTAAATCAATTTGTGATTTGTATTTTAAGGTTTCCATAGATGCATTTCTTAGCAGAGAAATAATGGGCAAGAAAAATTGAGGTCTTATGACATACATTTTTGGGAATCTATGAGAAACATCTACTATGCCAGCATTATATAGTTCACTATCTGGTTCTAGAAGGGATACGAGAACTGCATATTCACAAGATTTTTGTCTTCTATCTTTATCTAATTCTTTTAAAAAATCTTCGTTTTTTCTTTTATTAGTTCCATTTAAACTTTCATTCTTCATCTCAAACATTATGGATACGACTTCGGTTTTATTTTCATCAAATTCTCTAAATATATAGTCACCTTTACTTCCTGAAGTGGCATCATTATCCTTTTCGAAATATGAGTTTTTAAATGCAGAGGCACGATTCAGATTAAATTGAGTTTCGCAATGGATTTCTAATGTTTCTCCTATCATCTTTGTAGATAATCTAGATTTCATTTCTCTTAACTCCTGAATAGTCAGGTCCCTTTCACTAATTTTGCTTTTAAACTTTTCTTCAATTAATTTTTCATTAATTGAATGTTCAAGCCTCATCTTTTCAATGGAATTTGTTAATGATGAGTTCTCTTTTTCTAAATTAGTAACAGCTTCACTAACTTTGTTTTTTAAAGATAATTCTGAAATTAAAGACTGGTTTTTAATTTCGTCTTTCAACTTGATTAATTCATTATTCAATGAATTAATTTTATTTGTTGCTTGATTTTTTAAATCATTAAGGGCATTTGTTTTCTTTTCTTCAGCTATTTTTAATTTAGATTCAAGAGTTTGGATCTCAGACTCTTTAATCCGATTCTGCTCTATTAACTGTATTTTTAACTCACGTTTTAAAATTTCCAAAGCTTTTTTATTATCTTCTTCAGCCAAGATAAGTCTTTCTTTTATTTGTTTATTAAATTCTTCGTCTTTTATCTGAAGAAGTATTTCTTCAAAGCTGCTGGGATCAATTCGGAAAGTTTTGCCGCATGAAGGACATTTAATATCTTTCATTTTTTAATTACAAAATTAATATTAGAAAGGATTTAATATTCGAATTATGTAAAAAGAATATTATTCTTGACTAAGAATAAACAATGAACCAATATTATGCATTAAAAAATAAAGTAATTACTCAATAAAAGTTATATTAATCCTGATTCCTTAAGAATGTTTATTTTATTTGCTAATTCTATATCTGCAGAAGATATTGAGCGGTCTAAAGTTTTGTGAGATGAAACTGTGTAACCACTGTCATCAACAAATTCGTCTTCCCCATCTTTTAAGTGGGCATTTTCATTTTGGAGATCTTTAAAATTATCCGACTTGAATATATTTGACTTGCTGATATTACTATATCCAAAATTCGCAATTCCTCTGGCATCTAATGCTTCCTCAACTAATATTCCAACTACTTTAGATCTACTTATAGATTCGCTCTTGGATATTTCATCAATAATTTCAAGTACTCTTTTTCTAGGAAGATATCCTATCCTTTTAACTTTATTTTCCATAAGTCTTTACATATGTCAATATTGTAACACTTCTGTCAAATGAACTTAGATTTTGATTAATAGCACTTATGTAT
>LUMM01000213.1_pt1 | contig 11529 bp, 9 predicted proteins | sample 729971 | NCBI WGS metagenome assembly LUMM01 (sample SAMN03860263, study PRJNA289734) | marine metagenome | biome: seawater column; feature: ocean; material: water; isolation source: Red Sea water column Station 22 - depth 50m | place: Saudi Arabia: Red Sea | collected 2011-10-15 | depth 50 m | reverse complement strand
CAAAACTGCAATATTTTGGTTATTACTGTCTATTACTTTCCGTGTTCTGTTTTACAGCTAATTAATTTTTAGATCAATTGGTTTTTTCTTAGGAGCAATGGCATTAATTGTATTGACCATTTCCTCAACAACTTTGAAATCATTATCTGCACCAAATTCGAGAAGTTTTCCATCCTCTGAATATTTTGATACAGAATCATATAACGGAAGGCTGCCAATAAATTCGACACCTAGATTCTTTGAGAGTTCTTCTCCCCCGCCTTTACCAAACGGATATAGTTTCTCACTCCCATTCTCTAAATAAGACATATTTTCAATAACACCAATGATGCTTGAGTTCACTTTCTTCGACATAATTCCTGCTCTCTCTGCAACAGTTGTCGCATTACTTTGAGGTGTTGTAACAATAATCGTTTCATAGAAGTTAAGAAATTGAGAAAGGGATATCGAGACATCACCTGTTCCAGGTGGCATATCGATAAGTAAGATATCTATATCCTGCCATAAAACTTCATACAGGAATTGTTCAATAGCCTTATGAAGCATTGGCCCTCTCCAAATTACTGCCTCATCTTGTTTTACGAAGTACTCCATTGAGATAACGCTGAGATCATTTATTTTTGATGGGAAAATTCTGTTATTGAATGGGATTGGAGGAAATTTTGCTCCTAACATTTTTGGTATTGAATATCCCCAGATATCAGCATCAAGAATTCCAACTTTTTTTCCTTGTTTTGCAAAAGCCATACCAAGTAAAGATGAAATTGTTGATTTTCCAACTCCACCTTTTCCAGAAGAGATACCAATAATTCTCTTACCTTTGCTAAAGTCTTTTTTTGCATCCTCTACAGATAGATCTGCTTTCACTAATTTTGATGCAGATTCAATATCTACTGTGGTTGGCTCAATAAACTCAATATTTATCTTTTCATCAACAGTTTTTACAAGCTCTTCAACGGCTGAACGAACCCAATCTATATTGAAATAATCAATAACCTCTAATTGATTGCTTTTGTTTAATGTAAAGCACTCAAGCTCTCCAAATGTCTTATTGAATCCAGGATAAATAAGTTTTTCAAATTCCATACTTATGTATTGTATGTTCAATACTTTATTAAATTAAACTTATGTTGAAAAGAAATTTTATCCTATTGTCCTTAGTCGGACTAGTTCTTGTAATCTCAACAACATTTGAAGAGGAAAATACTGATGTTGAAGTACTACCAAACAACGAAAATTTAGACTTATCTATTGTTTTTAAAAATCTAGAAACGAATATTGCCCTTACAAGCGAGGAATATATTGTTGTAAACCTCTGGGCGACTTGGTGCACACCATGTATCGAGGAAGTGGGATACCTTCAAAAATTAAATGAACTGGATGAATTTGTAGTAGTTGGATTATTGGTCGATGATTCTGAGACAAATGCAATTGAATTTATAAAAGAACATAACTTAACGTATGAAAATATTTTATCGGAAGAAAAAGTTGAATCATTCATCACTCAATTTTTCTGGAGTGGACTTCCAACAACTCTATTATTAAACAAAGACTTTGTTGTAATCAATACATTTAACGGTCCTATAACGGATGAAATGATTATTGATTATGTCAATTAGAACAAATACAGTTTCTGCTTATAATTAAATTATGGATGCAATAATCATTTGGCGAATTGTCCTCGTTCTTGGGACACTCGGATTTTTGGGTGCAATGGGTATATTCACTTTAAAACTTATTGCTGCATCTACTGGAAGAAAACGACTTATAGATCTATTTATTAGATGATTTGGTAGCGGGGGTAGGATTTGAACCTACGACCTCTGGGTTATGAGCCCAGCGAGCTACCAGACTGCTCCACCCCGCGCTGAATACCAATAGTAATTAAGAATTTATTTAACTCAAGCTTTTTTATTGTTGATTAAGAATTTCTAAAGCTTTGTTTACAAGTTCCTCAACTTGAATAATTAGATCTTGATATTTTCCAAGATTTCCATCTGTTAACGCATTTTGAGCTTGATCAAATAAATCGCTAGCTTTATTTAATAAATCGATCGCACTTATGTCTTCGGTATCATCAACATCTAAATCGAGATCAATTTCTAGGTCACCAAATACACCCTCAAGAGCAAGGCTAAGTGATTCGGCCATTATTATTCTGTCTTGGAAAACTACAACAACAAATTTAAATTCAGGCAATGGGTTTTGCTCACCTTGTAGATATATTGGTTGATAATAAAGTACAGACTGATTGATTGGAACAACAAAAAGATTACCTTTAATAACACTTGATCCTTGTTGGTCTAACAATGTAAATATTTGAGATATATCTGGATCCTGGTTAATCCTAGTAGCAACCTGAGTTGGTCCATCTACGAATTCACCTTTAGGTAATTTAAAGTCGATTATTTGTCCATAATTTTCTGGATCTGCATCCGCAACAAGGAAAGACTGCATATTCGGTCTATTTTCCGGGTTAAATGGCTGGAAGATAAGATAACTTAAATCACTCTCCCCTGGTAATGACATCAAAAGATAGTATGGAAGCATTGGTTTGAAACCAATCTCGCTAAACTCACCTCTCAAAGTTGCAAGTCTTGGTGTAGTGGATGAATCTGTAGGAATTACCCATGGATCCTCGTCAGCATAAAACACTCTTGGATCAGTCATGTGATAATCTCTGTACATGTCAGATTGAATCGTAAAGAGATCTTCTGGGTATCTTATGTGATTCAATAAATCTTCAGACATATTTGATTTATTATCAAAAAGAGATGGGAAAATTTCAGCATATGACTTAATCAATGGGTCATTCTCATCAAAGACATAGAAATTCATCGTTCCGTCATAGGCGTTAACGACTGCTTTTACAGAGTTTCGAATGTAATTAAAGTTTATAGGCAGTCCAGATCTGTCATTAATTCTTGTTGTGTCAGCTGGTTGAGCATAAGGATATCTATCACTTAAGGTATAAAGATCAATAATCCAAAATAGGTTGCCATCAATTAATGCCAAATAAGGATCATTGTCAGTGTATAAGAAAGGAGCAGCTTTTTTAACCCTACTGATTATGTTCCTTTCCATAATTAGTTTTGAACCATCACTCAACTGATTTGATATAAGTAGGTTTAATTCACTGTAACGTAGTGCGAACCCAAGTCTTTTAAAGAAAGAACCTATACTCACTCCGCCATCACCTGAATAATTTGTGTATGCAACAGATTGCCCCTCAGTTGATAATGGATAATCTACTTCGTCTTGAAGAGAATTTACAACAACATATTCATCAGAGTCAGCTGACTCACCGAAATATATTCTTGGTTGGTCTACTTCAAGTTCAGCAACACTTGTATTTGCTGGAACACCCTTAACATAGAAGTCTGGTTGTCCTTGGCTAGCCACATTATTTGCCGGACTGAACACAACTCCAAAACCATGGGTGTACTGTAATTTTTGATTGACCCAACCTTCAGCAGGTAAGTTTGTTTGGTCTAATTCCCTCGCAGATACCATTACCTGAGTCAATTGACCATCAATCATATATCTGTCTACATCAACTTCGTCAAGAGCATAATATGCTCTGATTTCTTGTAGCTGGCTATAAGTCTCTGCTAACACAGTCGGATCCCATAATCTAATATTGTCCACTGTTTGAGAGTTGTCATTTATATCATTTTGAGAGAGATTTGGTGAAGCTTCGAACTGTCGTTCTTCTATGGAGTCCAGTCCATAGGCCAATCTTGTATAGTTAACGTGATCTTCAACATACGGTAATTCTTTATTCAACTCATCAGGAACAACTCTAAATCTTTGGATAGCAGCTGGAACAATTCCCCCAACGATGATAGATACAGCTAACCATAAACCTATTGCTGTTGTAGGAAGTAACCATCCTCTTCTCCTAATATTTACTAGTAAAAGAATTGCTCCAAATAGTGAAATTAGAATCAAGAGATTTAAAGCAGGAAGGTGAGCTACGACATCTGTATAACTAGCTCCAAAAACTTTTCCACGTGGTGAATAAAGTAGTTCCAAAGCATCAAGCCTATAAGCAACTGCTTTAAGTAAGGCTATGAATGCAAGTAAAACGGATAAATGTGCTTTTGCCCCACTGCTTACCACTGGTAAACGTCCAGGTCTTAATTGAAGAGCTCCGGTTGCAATAAAATATAAAATTACAACGAGTGAAGTGAGCGTAACAAGTTGGAAACCCCAAGAAACAAACAGTCTATAAAGTGGCAATCCATAAACGTAACTTGCAACATCATAATTGAATACTGGATCACTTACACCAAACTCTTGTTGGTTAAGAAATAATAAAACCTGTTCCCATAGTGTTGAAGCGCCTGCACCTAAAAATAAAGAAAGAGCAACAGCACCAGTCAATCTAAATCGAGCAAATCGTTCACTTACAAAGTTTCTGAACCTAGCTAGAGGATCATCAGAGTCAAAAGCTTCAAAGATGTCCATTACTGGAGTTGCTCTTGTTGCCAATCTTAAGTTCGTAAATATAAATATAAATGCGATTAATGAAGTAGCACCTACAAGTGCTGTCCTTGTTAATAAGATTTTTACCCAAACACTTTCCAATCCGACAGAATCAAACCATAGGTAATTTGTATAGAAATTAGCAATTCCCCTAGCAAGGGAGAAACCAATGATTGCAATGAAAACAATAAAAGAGAATCCTCTTCTCTCTGAATTTGTATTTAAATTACCGATATTAACCATGTAGATTTATTGTATTTATGTTTCGTCTTTAACGTGAACTAAAGTCAGAAATTACATCAAGAGCTTCTTCAAATGAATCGACTGCAACAATAGATGTATTTTCATCAGAAAAGACACTTGCTTCTAAATAATTCGCTGTAGGAACAAGTATCAATGAAGCATTTGCTCTTTTTGCTGCGATTACTTTTTGCTTTACGCCTCCAACAGGTCCAACTGAGCCATCAATTTCTATAGTTCCAGTTCCTGCTATTTTTTCACCATTTGTTATGTCACTCTCTGTTAGTAAGTTATAAACATTCAGTGCCATCATCATTCCTGCAGAAGGTCCACCAACGTTTCCAGTATTGATATCAATATCAAATGGGAAAGTAAATTTTTGATTAGGAGTTGAGGCTAGGAATCCAACCATTGGTTCGTTTGCATACTCAACATGCTCAATAAGAGTGGTTTTAATTTTTAACTGTTTTTCATCTCTTACTAATCCAATTTCAACAGTGTCACCAATTTCATAACTCTTCAATAAAGATATAAATTCCGTTGATGATTTTACGTTCTGATTATTTATTGAAGTAATTAAATCATTTTTAAAAAGTTTATCTTTTACGGGCGAGTCATCGAGCAGGCCTACAACTAAAACACCATCTCCCTCAGATTCAATGTCATATCCCAAAGAATTAAGAGCAACTGCTATTGCCACATTTTCGGAAGTAATCATATTTTGAATGCTTATCTCAGAAAGTTCTTGAGGTGTAACTCCATCAGGCAAAATAACTTCTCTGGGATACAAATCAATTTGACTGTTTAAATTAGCCCATGCATAAACAAAGTAATTTGCTTCATCACGTCTTACAGTTAACTGGTATAAATTTCCATCAAATTCAAAAGTCTTTTCATCTTCAATTGAAATATCCCATTGATAAGGAGGGCCTGGTGACATAAAATAGTAATCTGTTTTTGCAAAACCAAATGGAAAAATTGCAACTAGATACGTGATAATTGCAAGTTTTAAGACTTTATTTTTTTCAAATAATTTTTTCACGGTTTTATTTTAATTTGAATACAACTATATAAAAAAAGAGCCGGCAAAGCCGGCTCTTTAATTTATCAGTTAATTTTTATGAACAAGAACCAGAGGTCCAATCATATGATTTGGCTGTTGATCCTTGATAATTAAATGCAAGTACTCTTTGACCACTACCTATAGATCCATCAGGTATACCGATATAAGCTGCTGTATCAGCTCTATCTTGACCTAATTCTCTTGGTTCCATCATTCCGTCAGATGAAACTGTTACATTTGCGGCAGCTCTTCTAATACCTGCTCTGGATATATCTCCACCTTTATAGGCTGCTTCAAGCACACCTTTTAAGTGATATTGAGATGACCATCCTGCAACTAAGAATGCGTTTGCACTCTCAACAATTTGACTCATTGTTGCTCTCATTACTGCGTGTCCAGGTGTGTCAGCTTCATATGGAGCTACACCAAGTCCCATTGCATAGATTGCTCCTGATTCAAACAATCCCTTTAATGGAAATCCTTCTTGAACAAAGGCATCATTAAATGATGGCCCTGCAAGAATAGCAAACGGTGTTAACCCTTGCTGAGCGGCACCACCAGCTACTTGAGCCATTAGACCAGCACTTATTGCTGGGAAATAAGCATCAACTGGTTGGGTGACCATTAAACCTACAGCTTGTGCTACGTCAAATTCTGTTGATGGAGGTGTATATGTCCATGCAACTGTAAGACCATTTGCTTCTGCAGCTTTTGCAACTCCAGCAGCCCAGTCAGAACCATAATCGCCTGCAAAGCCCATGATTCCAACAGTCTTAATATCGCCAAGATTTTCAAGTGACCAATCGACTGCGTTCATACCATCAGCACAATACTGACTTCCGAACTCAACAATTAATCCTTTGTCATTTTCTTTGTATGACCATCCTGACCACCAACTCATTGGAACACCAACCATGTTATCTTTGTCCATTTCATCAAGAATGAATAAAGTCTGTGGTGTACCTAGTGACATAGCTAAAGCAGCAACTTCATCTTTAATTGCTGTATAGCCCTCTAGATGTTTTTGTGGATTATATCCAGTATCAAAACCTTCTCTAATCGCAACGCTATATTCTCCAATTCCTCCAGCTCCATTTGCCCAAAGCCAAAATGCTCTTTGTGCAAGCTCAAGACCTGGACCAGCAGGTGCATAAGGTCCCGTATAGTCATTCAACAATCCGAGATATATACATCCTTTATTTTGATCGGCACCAGTTGGTACCCCACCAATTTCTGCTGGACATGGTTCTGCTGTAACACCGGTTCCGGTTTTTACAGCTGTTGCTGTTGTGACTGCTGGAGAATCGAGTGATTCAACTACTGCTTCTTCTACGGTTTCTTCAACTACTTCTTCTTCAGCTGCTCCACCACATGCAACAATAACCAAGGAAAGAATTGAAAATATGATGATTCCTCGCTTGCGCAATGAATTCATTTTTCTCCCCCTTAAATTATTAGTACTAATAAGTACAGATTACTAGAAAAATGTCAGGTTAGTAGGAAAAAGGCCAAGCTTTAAAATAATTCCGTAACCTAAACCAAATACCCCACAACCCTCGGGGTTCAAAAATCAAGAAAAAAATGATAAAAAAGCCGAAAACAATACGTTCTATCTCCCCTGCATTTAGAAAAAAGCCTGTATCTGACAATCCTGTTGCATGTAAAACAGCTTGAATTATTCCAGGTAATGTTGTGAAGAAAAAAGCTCCATACAGTGGTCCAAGTACTGTACCTGCTCCCCCAATAATTACAATTGCGATAAATATTATTGAATATAAAAGATTAAATGTTCCTGGCTCTACACCACCGGCAATAGTAAATAATAAAGAACCTGCGATTCCTGCATAAAAACTTGATAACGCAAAAGCATACATTTTAAATTTAAATAAATTAATTCCGAGTGCTTCTGCAGCAATATCCCTATCTCTTATTGCAGAAAAAGCTCTACCAATTTTTGACCTAGTAAGGTTTTTTACTCCTAACCCCATAACAATACAGAGAAGAAGTGAAAAATAATATATGATATCATTTTTTTCCAGGAGAACATTTCCGATTTGTAAACCAGCCTCAAGATCTTGACCTAAAAATTTTAAGGAAGCAGCTTTTCTACCAAGTCCAGCGCCACCCGTTATGAATTTAAGATTTGAGAAAAAATGTGCTCCTATGAAAACTAAAGCTAAAGTAACTAGTCCAAGATTTAGTCCTTTAAGTCTTGCAGAGACTGGAGATATTAATATCCCTACAAAAGCCGCGGCCAACCCTGAAAGCGGTAACCAGATGATCATATCAAGCTCATAACCTATGACACTTGACGTAGCTACGCCACCAATTATTGCAGAGACATAGGTACCTATTCCAACAAAAACCCCATGTGCTAAATTAATTTGTCCAGCAAGACCTGATACTATATTTAATCCCCAGCAGGCGATTGCTGTAAGTAGTGATGTAGTAACAAGCAACTTCCAATAACTTGAAAGAAAAAATGGAAATGTACATGATGCAAGTATCAGAACTGCAAACCAAAATTTTTGAGTGTTGTTTGGAAAAATTGAACTTTCTTTTCTATAGTCCGTGAAGAGATTAGGTCTATTTTTCATACTCTTTCAACCTCTTTAGTACCAAATAAACCATCCGGTCTAAAAATCAATATGAAAAACATTATTAAATAAGGAGCTATTAATGAAAATCCACTTCCAAGTGAAAAGCCAATAACCCCCTCCAACATTAATTGATAATAAGCCACATAACCTTGTGTTAGTCCAATAATTAAAGAGCCGATTACAGCACCAGGAATAGAATCTAAGCCTCCAATTGCAACAGCAGGAAGAACTCTTAAAGCTGAGAGAAAACTTGCCTGTGTAAGCGTATTAAATCCACCAGTAATAAAGAATCCAGCGAATCCTGCAAGAACTCCAGAAATCAACCATACTAGTCCAAATATTCTTCCTACATTTATTCCTTGAGCAAGCGCTGCTTCTTGATCATAGGATGTAGCCATCATAGCTACACCATATTTTGATCTTTTAAAGAAAACTGAAAGAAGGATGATGAGGACTACACCTGTAAACAAAGCAGCTATTTCTAAATACTTTAAAGTGACTCCGCCTACATTAACAGATCCAAAATTTCCAAAACTTTGGAATGGATCTCCTAAATATCTTGGATTTAAACCAATCCAATTATTCAAAACTGTTCTTAAAAGTATATCAATACCAATTGTTAAAATCGCAACAGAAAATACAGGCTCACCAACCATAGGTCAACAGCTAGTGCACTAATTAATCCTGCTCCAACAACAACCAATGCTGGTTGAGCAAAACTTAAAACATCTGTAGCTTTATAAATCAATACGAAACCAATGGCAACAAGTGAGTACACTGCACCTAGCGAAAGACCCTCAAATGTTGCTTGTAAAAAAGTAATCATTTATACATATCCTCAATGAGGTCTGAAAATTTCTCCATGATTACATTTCTTTTAGCTTTTTGGGTAGCGGTGAGGTCACCATCTTCATGGTCCAATTCCTTTGTAAGCATTCTAAATTTTCTTATCTGTAGTGATGAGGTATATTCGTTTGCTTTTTGTATTTCATCCCATATCAAATTTTGTACTTCTTCATTCTCGGAGAGATTTCTATAAGTTGTATGTGCTATATTTTTTCTCAACGCCCAATTCGAGACGATATCATATTCAATACCTATAAGAGCTGATAAAAATTTTCTATCATCCCCAATTACTATGGCTTCCTTAATAAACGGAGAAGTTTTTATATTGTTTTCAATTTCTGAAGGAGAAACATTTTTTCCACCGCTAGTTATGATAATATCTTTTTTTCTATCGACGATTTTTAAGAATTCACCGTCATATTCACCAACATCACCCGTATAAAGCCATCCATCTTCATCAATAACTTCTTTTGTTGCTTCCTCATTTTTGTAATAACCTTTAAAAACTCCTGGATGTCTTACAAGTATTTCTCCATCATCAGCTAATTTGAGTTCTGTACCCGCTTGTGGAGTGCCAACTGTTCCAAGCTTTACTTTATCAGGAGTATTACCTGTTGCTATTGCTGAGTTCTCTGTCATTCCATAACCCTCGTATATTGGTACCCCTAAAGACATAAAAAATCTCAAAATCTCTGGAGAAATTGGTGCTGCTCCTGATACTGCATTATCTATATTCAATAATCCAAGTTTTTTTCTTAATGATCTAAATGCAATCATTTGTGCGAGAAAATTTGTAATTTTTGCAATAAAATCATTTGGATTTTTCAATCTTCTTTTAGCTGTAATATTTCCAAAATAACTCGCAGTTTTAAATAATAATTGCTTCAATCTTGAAGCATCTCTCATTCTGACCAAAGTTCCGGCATGCATTCTCTCCAAAATTCTTGGTACTGCAGGAAAAATTGATGGTTGAATTTCGGCTAAATCTTGTTGAACTGTGTCGATTGATTCAGCAAAATTTATTGTTCCAATAGTATTAATTCCAATTATTTCATCAACCAATCTTCCAAAAACATGACAAAGTGGAAGGTAAGAAAGATACTCGGGGTTATCTATTCCTGGAGTAAAAGATATCTCAGGGATTATAGAAGAAACCCACTCTAAGTTTCCATGTGAAAGCATTGAGCCTTTAGGAGGTCCAGTTGTTCCAGATGTATATATCATTAATGCTATATCTTCACTTTTAATTTCATCAATTCTTGAATTCACAAATTCTTTATCTTTTTCAAACTCTGTTTTTCCGATCTCTAAGAAATCTTCCCATTTCATGAGTTTTTCACTTTCATATCTAAAGAGACCTTTGTCTTCGAAATAAATAATTTTTTTCAAATCGGGAAGATCCTGTAAAACCTCTAATGCTTTATCGACCTGTTCTTGATCTTCTGCAAACAGAATTTGAGACTCTGAGTGTCCAAGTAAATATTTAACTTCAGCAGGTGGATTGGTTGGGTATAGTCCAACACTAATTGCACCAATTGCCTGGGCCCCAATGTCAGAAATCAACCATTCTGGTCTATTTTCAGAATGGATAGCAACTTTATCAGATTTTCCAATTCCGAAATAATTAAGAGCACAGCCAACATAATTAACTTGAAGCCAAAACTCTTTGTACGAAATTTCATTCCATATACCAAATTTTTTATCTCTGAATGCTATCCTTTCTGGAAATCTTGATGCTATATCCTTTAGTCTTCGAGAAGGAGTCACACCACCACTAGCTTGTATCTCTTCGAAAATTTCTTCCATTGTAATCATGACTAACCACTCACTCCTAAATATGCATCTATGACTTTTTGATCTTTGGCTGCATCTTCGGGAAGACCTTGGAATAATTTTTCACCAAAATCCATTGCTACAACATCTGTTGCTATGTCCATAACCATGTTCATATCATGATCAATTAATATAACTGTAATTCCCAATTCTTCATGAATATCAAGTATAAACCTTGCAATATCTTCAGTTTCTTCGTTATTCATACCAGCTGCGGGTTCGTCTAAAAGTATAACTTTTGGTTGCATAGCCAGTGCTCTTCCAAGTTCAATTCTTTTCTGAATACCGTATGGTAATGAGAGTATGTATGAATATCGATATTCTTCAATCTCTAGGAAATCTATGACATCTTCTGCTATTTTTCTAGCTTTTTCCTCTTCATTTCTAGCCTTCTTTGAGAAAAAGAGCCCTTGAACAGGTCCATAATTTATATGTCTATGGGCACCTATCAAAATATTG
>LUMM01000323.1_pt1 | contig 11547 bp, 12 predicted proteins | sample 729971 | NCBI WGS metagenome assembly LUMM01 (sample SAMN03860263, study PRJNA289734) | marine metagenome | biome: seawater column; feature: ocean; material: water; isolation source: Red Sea water column Station 22 - depth 50m | place: Saudi Arabia: Red Sea | collected 2011-10-15 | depth 50 m | reverse complement strand
GCATAAGGATTTCTGCTGACAGGTTTGCTTTCAACAGATGAAACTAGGAGTTCGCGGGTTGCTATCGCTTGCGCGGCTAATTCTGCTTCCGAACCACTTTTTAAATCATATTTGTCTAATTTAGTTCCCGCTAAATTTATTAGCTTTCCTTCAAACAATTGACCTCTTGGGGTCTTCAGAGAGGCTTTTACTGACCAATATTCCTTTGGTTTAAAAGCTTCAATTTCGATTTCTCGTTCTACTATCAACCTCAAGCAAACGGACTGAACTCTTCCCGCTGATTTTGCACCGGGTAATTTACGCCACAAAACTGGCGATAAATTAAAACCAACAAGATAATCGAGCGCTCTTCTGGCCAGATAAGCGTGCACTAAAGGTGCATCTATTTCTCTGGGGTTCTCCATTGCTTCTGAAACTGCTGATTTGGTAATGGCGTTAAAAACGACCCTACTTACGGGTGTGTCGCTAGTGATAACTCGCTTATTTCGTAGTGTTTCTTCTAGATGCCAGCTTATAGCTTCACCTTCACGATCAGGGTCGGTGGCTAATATTAATTCGTTATCATGTTTGAGAGCATCAGCAATGGCTTTTACATGTTTTTTGCTATCCGCGCCAATTTCCCATTTCATATCAAATCCGTTATCAGGATTAACCGAACCATCTTTTGGAGGTAAATCTCTCACATGCCCATAAGATGCTAAAACGGTGTAATTAGAGCCCAAATATTTATTTATGGTTTTGGCTTTTGCTGGTGACTCTACAACAACTACTGGCATCAAAAATCCTTTCGACTCACGGATGTGACTTAGCGCGGGAACATGGCGATAGCTGGGTAGGTTTGTCAATCCTGCTTGTAAAAAATTAATTTTAAAAACAAAATAGATGAAGTTGATTTACAAAAAATCAAAAACAAACCTAGTTAGAAACTCCTCCAACCGTGAGGCCGCTGATGTAAAGGCTTGGCTGCCCGACCCCAACAGGAACCCATTGTCCAGCTTTACCACAATTTCCAATTCCGGGATCTAGGCTTAGGTCGTTTCCTATGCCTTTAATTTTTTTGAGTGCGGAGGCACCATCTCCTATTAAAGTTGCGCCTTTAACTGCCTCGGCAATTTTACCATCTCTGACTCTGTAGGCTTCTGTACAAGAGAAAACAAATTTTCCATTTGTTATATCTACTTGCCCACCACCAAAACCAACGGCGTATAAGCCGTTTTTTAAATTTTGGACTAAATTTTTTGGATCTTCATTTCCGGCCTGCATGTATGTGTTGGTCATCCTTGGCATGGGAGCATGCGCATAGCTTTGTCGGCGCCCGTTACCTGTAGATTTTAGACCCATTAATCTTGAGTTTTGACGGTCATGCATGTAGCCAACTAATTTTCCGTCATCGATGAGCTTAGTCTTTTGACTTGGCGTCCCCTCATCATCAATTGTTATTGAACCGCGTCGATTTGGAATAGTACCATCATCGAAAACTGTTACTCCGGGGGCAGCGATACGTTTTCCCATCAATTCACTGAAAGCGCTTGTTTTTTTTCTGTTAAAGTCTGCTTCAAGCCCATGACCGATAGCTTCATGTAACAAAATGCCTGGCCATCCTGGACCTAAAACTAAATCCATAACGCCTGCTGGTGCTGGCCTTGCTTCGAGATTGACCTTTGCTATTCTCAATGCCTCCGAGGCTGCACTTTTCCAAGTTTCTGGTTTTAGAAAGCTTAGCAATTTACTACGGCCGCCAATACCGGTATATCCATTTTCCCTTCGGCCATTTTTTTCAACTAAAAGTGATATATTAAACCGTACCATAGGCCTTATGTCAGAAAAAGAAGCGCCATCGGGTCTTAAGATAAGAATTTTTTGGGTAGAAGCAGAAATGGTGGCCGTTACTTGTTTGATACGTGGATCAAGATTGCGACTAAAATCGTCAATTTCCTGCAGTAATTTTACTTTTTCTGAAAAGGGTAATTCGGAAATTGGTTCAAGTGGATCATACAATTTTTTATTTTGTCTTAATGGTGAATCTGCAAAGTTAGACACTTCTCCTTGTGAAGCATGTTGAACAGTTGGTACCATTTTCAAGAGCGCGGAGTGCGATAATTCAGTTGAGTGCGCATATCCAGTTATTTCACCATAAACTGAACGCAGGCCCATTCCTTCTGAAGTATCAAAGTTTGCAGATTTTACTCTTCCGTCGTCAAAGGTTATTGTTTCTGTTTGCCTCTGTTCAAAAAATAACTCGCCATCATCTGAATTTAATGTAGCTAACTTCAAGGAGTTTAAGGCGTCGTCCTGAGAAAGATTTGTTCCAAATGGGTTAAATTCGCAAGTTTTCATATTCGTTCCTACCTAAGCTCTAACTGCAATATTTTTAAATAAAAAAAAGCGTCCGTTTGCCGCAAGTATTCTTCTTTATCTCTTTGTCAAAATATGATTTTAAACGACATTGAATACAATAGGATTCCATCTATATGTAATTTGTTGTTTTCAATTTGACACGAACACTGAAAAATCAGGGTGAAAAATGCGAATAAAATCAATATTAACCGGTGCGATCTCTGGCTTCGTTGCGTTGCCTGTGTGTGCTGAAGAAGGCCTCGAAATAATTGGTCAACCTGTAGCCGATGGTATTGGCTTTCAGCCGGCTGCCACAAAACTGGCTCGAGATCTACAATGGTTGGATGGGATGGTTTTAATAATCATCACTGCAATTACGGTTTTTGTTCTAGGCCTATTAGCATACGTAATAGTGCGGTATAACCGAAAGGCTAACCCAACTCCTAGTACATTTACACACAATTCACCCGTCGAAGTCGCATGGACCGTTATCCCAATTGTAATTTTAGTGTTCATCGGAGCATTTTCTCTGCCGGTATTGTTTGATCAACAAAAAATACCAGAGGGTGAAGTAAATATTAAAGTTACAGGGTATCAATGGTATTGGGGATATGAATACGTAGATGAAGGCTTTGAATTTGAAAGCTTTCTAATTGGCGATGGGAAGGTACTTACACCAGAAGTCGAGCTCGAGTTGCAAGAAGCAGGGTATACTCGCGACCAATTTTTACTCGCTACCGATACTGCCGTAGTTGTTCCAGTAGACAAAACAGTTGTAATGCAAGTTACTGGCGCTGACGTTATTCACAGCTGGACTATACCCGCTTTTGGCGTAAAGCAGGATGCGGTGCCTGGAAGGTTAGGCCAACTTTGGTTTAAGGCTGAGAAAGAGGGCATATACTTTGGGCAGTGTTCTGAGTTGTGTGGGAAAGATCACGCTTACATGCCGATCACAGTAAAGGTGGTTAGTCAGGATGCTTATGCGACATGGTTGTCGGCAGCGAAAGCGGAGTACGCTGGCGTTGTTCAGTCTTACAATGTTGCGGAAGCATCTCAGTAGTAGGATGTAACCTCTACGTTAATACACCATTGCAAAAAGGTTAGCCATGGCAGAAGCAAGTATAGATAAACTTTACTCAGACGAACCTGAGTTTGGAGATTTCTTTGCTTTACTTAAGCCTAGAGTGATGTCGCTGGTTGTATTTACAGCAATAGCTGGAGTTTTAGCGGCTCCTGGCGTAATCCATCCATTTGTAGCGTTTGTATCAATTTTATTTATCGCGCTGGGTGGTGGTGCTTCTGGTGCTTTAAATATGTGGTATGACGCTGATATCGATGGAGTGATGGCGCGAACCAAACGACGACCAGTTCCATCTGGAAAAATTTCCGCAAATGAAGCAAAGGATTTCGGTCTTGCTTTGTCGGCGCTTTCAGTTGTTATGCTTGGACTTGCGTCCAATTGGTTGGCGGCCTTTTTACTTGCTTTCACTATATTCTTTTACGTGGTCGTTTATACTATGTGGTTAAAAAGGTTAACGCCACAAAATATTGTCATTGGTGGAGCTGCTGGAGCATTTCCGCCAATAATAGGTTGGGCTGTTGTGACAGGCAATATTGGCTTTGAAAGTCTTTTAATGTTTGCCCTTATTTTTGTTTGGACACCTCCTCATTTTTGGTCGCTGGCACTTTTTATGAAAGATGACTACGACAATGCCAATGTTCCAATGCTGACTGTAACTAACGGCAGACGGTCCACAAGAAATCACATTTTTGTTTATTCATTAGCTTTAGCTGTCGTCTCTTTAGCTATATATTTTTCCTCTCTAGGAGGGCCTATTTATTTCGTAATGGCCATGTTGCTAAATTTGAAACTCGTTTTTGCGGCTTTTAAATTGTGGTTGCGCTCTGAAACTCAGTGCACTGTGGATAATTCTATCTTGGAAAGAAAGTTTTTTAAATTTTCCCTTATTTATCTTTTCATTCATTTTGGAGTTATTATTTTAGAGGCTAAAATTAATATTCCTTGGCCAGGAGTTTAAAAATGAGCTTTGGACGGGAACATGATTTACATAAACGCCGCAAGGGCAGAAATGTTGGTCTCGGCCTTGTTTTAATTGGTTTTGTTGCAGTTATATTTGGTTTAACGGTTGTCAAAGTAACAGAAGGTGAGTTTGCTGAGGCTTTATCGGGAGTGGCCCGTGGTGAGTAAGAAAGCAAAAAACAAAACACTCATCCAAACGGTAAGCGTAGTTATTTTTATGGGTGCTATGGCTTGGGCATCCGTACCTTTTTACGATTGGTTTTGCAGAGTAACTGGATTTGGGGGCATTACCCAAGTGGCGGAAAGCGGGTCAGATACGGTGCTCAGCGAAACAATGAAAGTGCGATTTGATGCCTCACTGGAGAGGAATATGCCTTGGGAGTTCAAGCCAGCTCAAAGGGAAATGGAGATCCAAATTGGTGCAACCGGTTTGGCATTTTATGAAGCTTATAATCCTACTGATCGACCGGTGGCGGGAACAGCAAGTTATAATGTAACTCCATATGAAGCAGGAGGTTTTTTCAGTAAGATTGACTGTTTTTGTTTTGAGGAACAGATTTTAATGCCAGGTGAACGTGTGCAGATGCCTGTAACTTTCTTTGTAGACCCGGAAATAGTAGATGACCGTGACGCAAAATACACCAAAGTGATCACACTTTCATATACTTTTTATGAAAAAGACTTACCGCTGGAACAGGAAAACGCCAGCTTAAATAGAAAAATTAACTTCAACCAACTCCTAAGTGAGGGGAACCCAAATGGCACATGAAAAAAACCACGATTACCACATACTAAACCCATCTATATGGCCGTTCATTGGCTCAATTGCAGCCTTTGTAATGCTTTTTGGGGCAGTTGTCTTTTTTCATAGTGAAAATCCTTGGATGTTTATCGCAGGCTTTGTAGGTGTGTTGTTTGTGATGTATGTCTGGTGGGCTGACACGGTAAAAGAAAACCAAGTTGGCGATCACACGCCAGTAGTTTTGATTGGACTCAGATACGGCTTCATTTTGTTTATAATGTCGGAAGTTATGTTTTTTTTGGCTTGGTTTTGGAGTTTTTTTAAACATGCTATGTATCCCATGGGGGAGATGAGCCCCCTGCAAGATGGTCAGTTCCCCCCAGCAGGAATAGAAGTTTTTGACCCTTGGCATTTGCCCCTGATAAATACCCTAATTTTATTATGCTCCGGTGCGGCAGCAACTTGGGCACACCATGCAATTGCCCACGATGAAGACAGAAAATCGATGATACAAGGTCTTGCCGTTGCTGTAGGTTTGGGCGTTCTCTTTACAGTTTTTCAAGCGTATGAATATCAACATGCTGCATTTGGCTTCTCAGGAAATATCTATGGAGCAAACTTTTTCATGGCTACTGGTTTTCATGGATTTCATGTGATTGTTGGTACAATATTTTTAGCCATATGCATGTTGCGTGCTATGCGGGGTCATTTTACTAAAGATCAACATCTCGGGTTTGAAGCTGCCGCATGGTATTGGCACTTTGTTGACGTAGTATGGCTGTTTTTGTTTGCCGCTATTTACGTGTGGGGAAGCGTTGGCGCAACAATTCACTAAAATGTCGTTGAGATATTTTGATTTACTAATTTAGAAAAAATATAAATAAAAAGCGCGCAAATCTACGCGCGCTTTTTTTTGAGTGTAATTTTATGCCACACAAATTTTTTGCAGGATTTTTTATTATTCTTGGGACTGCTGTTTTGCTTTATCTAGGTCAATGGCAACTTGATCGTCTCGGGTGGAAACAGTCTATTTTAAAAGATATTGAGAGTAAAATTTCTGGCACACCGCAGTCCCTGCCAGATTCTATAAATGAGATTGAGCACAAGTATTTACCGGTAGTAGTTTCTGGGAAGCTTGATGATAATTTTATAAAAATAATGGTAAGCCAAAAATTTATTGGAGCTGGTTACCGAATAATTGTTCCATTAAAGACAATAAATAGTCTTACCATTCTGGTAGATTTAGGCTTTGTCCGCCATGATGATGTATCAAAGATTAAATTAGTCGAAAATGTAGATATAGTTGGCAATTTGCATTGGCCAAAAGAAATTGATTTTTTTACTCCCGAACCAGATAAAACAAACAACATTTGGTATGCTAGGGATGTAGATGAATTATCAAAACATTTAGGCTCGGAGCCGATTTTGGTAATTGCTAAAAGTTTCAGTCCTCAAATTGAATATATAGACCCGCTTCCTATAAATGCATTGAATATTCCTAACAATCACAAGCAGTATGCAATCACCTGGTTTTCGCTGGCATTTATTTGGCTTGGGATGGGAGCGTTTTTCATTTATAGAACGAGCGCCAGCAGAGGTTAGAAAACATGAAATATATATCTACCCGTGGGAAAGCCCCGGTTTTGAATTTTGAGGAAGCGATGCTAACTGGGCTTGCAAGAGACGGTGGTCTTTACGTACCTGAGACTATCCCAAGCTTTTCTGATGACGAAATCCAATCAATGGCGGACCTTAGTTATGAAGAAACAGCTTTCAAAGTTATTGCACCTTTCGTAGGTGATTGCTTTTCTGACAGTGAAATAATGGAAATTATAGATCGAGCCTATGCTGGCTTTGGGCATTCCGAGCATGAGAGAACTTATGGCTCATTCTGTTAATTTATGGGAAAGTGATCCTTCAGGTCTTCACTATCACCCTGTAGGTTACATGCAAATTTCTTGTGAGGCTATGAGAGATGATGTTTCTCAAATTTATGAACAACAGCAAGCTATAGGTTATGAAAGTGTTTTTATAGAAGGTGCAAGTGCCTCAGACGCATACATGAAAGATATGTTTAACGATTTTGAATTTAGAGATGGTGTGAACTTGGCTGGTGTGAACTCAATAAACTGGGCCAGAGTTCTGGCTCAAGTTGTATATTATTTTTCATCAGCAGTTAAGCTAGGAGCTCCAAATAAAAAAATTAGTTTCAGTGTACCAACAGGGAATTTTGGAGATATATTTGCAGGTTTTATAGCAAAAAAAATGGGCCTTTCAATTGATCGTTTGGTTGTAGCTACAAATCAAAATGATATACTTCACAGGTGTCTCACTTCTGGAGTTTATAAAACAGATAAAGTTTTGCCTAGTATCAGCCCATCCATGGATATTCAGGTAAGTTCGAATTTTGAGCGAGCACTTTTTTATGCTGCCGATTGTGATAGTAAAAAAGTTTCGGCTTTAATGGATGAACTTAAAAATACTGGCCAGTTCAAGGTTTCTGAAAGCATATTGGAGAAGTTACAAGAGTGTTTTGTCAGTGGAAGAGTTTCTGAAGAGGAAACTCTTTCTGAGATCGCTTATAGTTATCAAAAATATTCTGAAATATTGTGTCCTCACTCGGCAGTTGGGGTGTTTGTAGGACGAAAACAGAGCGATGCAGACGTTCCTATGGTAACACTTGCTACAGCTCATCCAGCTAAGTTTCCAAAAGCTGTTGAAAAAGCGACTTCAATATATCCTAAGTTGCCGTCACGAATGGCTGATCTATTTGATCTTAAGGAAAGAATAACAATTGTGGAAAACAACCTTCAGTCTATAGAATCTGTTGTCAGGGAGCGGATCCAAACATGAGCATAAAACATCATAAGTTAAGTAACGGTTTTCAGGTAATCACTGAGAATATGCCAGGTTTGAAATCCGCATCTCTTGGAATTTGGATTTCTGCAGGTGGACGCCATGAAAGGCGCGAACAAAACGGCATTGCTCATTTTTTGGAGCATATGGCATTCAAGGGTACAAAAACAAAATCTGCTCTGGATATAGCGGAAGCTATTGAGAATGTAGGTGGATATATCAACGCTTATACTTCTAGAGAAACGACCGCTTATTTTGTTCGTGTTTTGAACGAGGATGTTGAAATGGCAGCTAATATTCTGGCGGATATACTGCGAAACTCTGTTTTTGACCAGCGGGAGGTCGATGTAGAAAGAGGGGTCATACTGCAAGAAATTGGTCAAACTTTAGATACCCCAGACGATATAGTTTTTGATTGGTTGCAAGAGACGGCTTATCCAGAACAATCTTTAGGACGATCTATTCTTGGCCCAAGTGAAAACATTTCCAGGTTTTCTAGAGAAGATTTGTCTACCTTTGTTGGTGAGCACTACAGCCCCGACCGAATGATTCTTTCTGCTGCAGGTGGGGTGGACCATGAAAAGCTGTGCGTATTGGCCGAAAATGCCTTTGGTGATCTTAAAAAACCACAATCAACTTACCGGTCAAAGTCGGCAGCTTTTTCAGGAGGTGAGTTTCGAAAGGATAAAAGTCTTGAGCAAGCGCATTTTGCTTTAGCTTTTGAAAGCCCAAGTTACAAAAGCCCTGATATCTATACAGCGCAGGTTTATTCTATTGCGTTGGGTGGAGGCATGTCGTCAAGATTATTTCAACAAATCAGAGAAAAGCGTGGCCTTTGTTATTCTATTTTTGCACAGGCGGGAGCTTTTTCTGATACTGGTTTGACGACTATCTATGCAGGCACATCAGGGGAACAAATACCTGATTTATCAAAATTAACGGTTAATGAATTAAAAAGAGTGGCAACGGATCTTTCAGAAGTTGAAGTAACAAGGGCCAGATCTCAAATGAAAGCTGGTCTGCTTATGGGTTTGGAAAGTCCTTCGAGTAGAGCCGAAAGACTTGCTAGGATGATTCAAATCTGGGGTAAAGTTCCTAGTTTGGACGAGACCATCGAAAAGATTGATGCTGTAAACCTGGATAAGGTTAGAACTTATGCTGAAAATGTGGTCACTCAAGCTCAGTTTGCAATGGCGCTTTATGGCCCAATTTCCTCAGCACCATCATTACAAGAACTGGATGCGCTTAGAGCAGCTTAATGTTTTCATTCAGGCCAAAAATTAGGATCACTACAGATCGGTTAATACTAAGACCGCCTATGCATCTTGATTTTAAGAATTGGAAACAAGTTCGCCATTTAAGTAGAGATTTTTTAACGCCTTGGGAACCCAAGTGGGCCGAAGATCACCTAACACGTAAGTCGTTTTCAAACAGGGTTTATTGGTCTAGGCGAGCAATTAACCAAGGTACTGGGCTGCCATTATTGCTTTTTGATAATGATACAGAACAATTATATGGGGCTATTACTTTAGATAATATTAGAAGAGGCCCCACCCAATGTGGGACATTAGGATATTGGATTGGCGAAGAATACGCCCGACGCGGTTTTATGACCGAAGCAATAAATGCAGTTGTTCAGTACGCGTTTATTGACCTTGATCTTAGTAGGATAGAAAGTGCCTGCTTGGCGGACAACAAGCCTTCTCGTGGCGTTCTTGAAAAATGTGGATTTAAATATGAAGGTGTTGCTCAAGCATATATTCAAATAAATGGCCGCTGGAGAACACATGTTTTATATTCTGCCCTTCGCTATGACCGAAGGGGTAAAACCCATGCTGGTATTGAGTAAATAATGATTGAGGAACGCAAGTGTCTTTAAAGCCAGTCACGGAAAAATTTATCAATAAGCTGAAAAAAGATTTATCCCCTGGAGTGGTTTCAACCGTTCCAGATCAATATTTGTCAGAGCCTCGCTCGAGGTGGCGAGGGATAAGTCCAATTCTTATGTCACCTGCTAACGTGAAAGAAGTATCGACTATACTAAGTTCTGCCAATTCTGAAAATATTCCTATTATCCCTTATGGTGGAGGTACTGGCTTAGTAGGTGGCCAGATACAAGACAGGGGTCCTGCGGGAATTCTATTGTCATTAGAACGAATGAATAAGATCCGATATTTAAATTCAGAGGAAAATGTAATCACGGTAGAGGCTGGTGTCATATTGTCGGATTTAAGAAGTGCAGCTGAAAAAGAAGAAAGAGTATTTCCACTCTCTTTAGCCTCTGAAGGAACCGCTCAGATAGGTGGAAATTTAGCTACAAACGCTGGCGGTTTAAACGTCCTTAGATATGGGAGTACTAGAAGCTTATGCTTGGGACTTGAAGTAGTTTTTGCGGATGGTTCGATTTGGAATGGATTATCACGTCTTCATAAAGACAATACCGGATATGATCTCAAAAACTTAGTAATAGGTTCAGAGGGCACTTTAGGGATCATAACCGCAGCAACGATGAAGCTTTTTTCAAAGCCTAAGGATAAAAGTGTGGCTTTAATTGCGGTTGGATCTCCAAAAGATGCGCTTAGATTACTATCAGAGGCAAAAGATTATTTTGGAGAAACGATTTCAGCATTCGAATTAATTAATAAGATGGGTATACAATTTCTGAAGGAAACAGGGCTGAATTTTAAATTTCCTTTAAGTGCTATTCCAGAATGGATGGTTCTGTTGGAAATTGGACACCCGGTTCGATTTGGTACAGAAAAAAACATAAACGATTTTTTCGAAAATATTTTGAGTAGTAGTCTCGCATTAGATGGTGCTCTTGCAGAAAATATGCGCCAACAAAACGATTTATGGGCAATACGTGAGAATATACCCGAAGCAAATCGGAGGATAGGATCGGTGTCGAGCCATGATATCTCCTTACCACTGTCAGAAGTCAGCGAATTTGTAGAACAAGCTAGGATTGAAATTTCAAAGCTGGGTCAATTTAGAATAAACTGTTTCGGTCATTTAGGAGACGGTAATCTTCACTTCAATATCTTCCCAGAAAAGGGCAATAACAGAGAAATTTATAATGATATCAGACCAACAGTTAAAACAGTCATCCATGATCTAGTTCATAAGTATGGAGGTTCTGTCAGTGCAGAGCATGGAATTGGCAGATTGAAAACTAATGATCTCATAAAATATTCTGATCCCATTAAACTTAAATTTAATAATTCGATTAAAAAAGCCATGGACCCAAATGGAATATTGAACCCAGGCGTAATTTTTGAGACCAACTATTGATCAATGTAAGTAGCCAAATATCTCTTATTTGTGCTGGTTTAAATAAACTTAAGTTTGTTTGGCTTTCTTTGCTTGGCGTTTTAAGTGGGATTTATAGAGTATTGGAGCCAGTATTTTGTCATAGGTAAAAGTCGCTATTTCCTTAATAACGGGAATGTTCGTTACTATTGCTAATAATTTATACCTAGGCATAAGCGTCCAAATAGCTCTAAAGGCTGGCAGACCGTGTAGTATTTTTCCGTCTGAAATTACATGTAATCGTTTTGCAGCCTGATCTTTA
>LUMM01000299.1_pt1 | contig 11589 bp, 11 predicted proteins | sample 729971 | NCBI WGS metagenome assembly LUMM01 (sample SAMN03860263, study PRJNA289734) | marine metagenome | biome: seawater column; feature: ocean; material: water; isolation source: Red Sea water column Station 22 - depth 50m | place: Saudi Arabia: Red Sea | collected 2011-10-15 | depth 50 m | reverse complement strand
CGATTAATAGCATTGACAGGAATGATGTCAGCATTAATTTTTGTTTTACAGATGATCAATTTTCCAATTGCAGCTGGAACTAGTGGTCATCTTCTTGGAGGTGCATTAGCAGTAATTGTACTTGGACCAAGTCTTGGAATTATTTGTATTTCTATTGTTGTTGTCATACAGTCTCTTCTTTTTGCTGACGGAGGTTTAAGTGCCCTCGGTGTAAATTTACTTAATATGGCTGTAGTGACTTCACTTATTGGATGGTTAGTAATATCTACATGGAAAAAATTATTTAATGAGAGTTACTCATCAATAATTTCTGGTTCATTTATAGCTGGTTTATTGTCAGTTGTTTTTTCATCAATAGCTTTTGTGCTTGAATACGCTATTGGAGGGACAGTCGCTGTACCACTTGGAAGTGTTTTGATTGCAATGGTTTCAAGCCATGTACTTATTGGTATAGGAGAAGGAATTATTACTGGTTTGATTGTTTCTCTACTTTTAAGGGTTCGCTCAGATCTAGTCTATGTTAATCAAAATAAAGAAATTAAAAATAATGCAACTTCGTTTTATGGAATATTTATCTTGTTGATTTTATTACTGACATTGATCACACCATATGCATCATCATCGCCAGATGGACTTGAATCTGTGGCGGAATCTTATGGTTTTAATGAAGAATCTGGAATAGTTTTGTTTTTAGATGATTATGGAATTACAAATATTAATAATAATTTTTTATCAACTGTTCTAAGTGCTGTTCTAGGAATCGTTGTCATAGTTGGTTTATTTAATATATATATAAAAGTTAAAAACAAGAATTAGAGTGGGAAAAAATTTATTATTTTTTTTTGAAATCTTTAAATATTTTATTTATCTTTAAATTAACTTTTTGTGAAGAAAATCTTTATAGAGGATCATTACAAGAAGGGTAAGAGATAACCCTTGAAGAAGTGAGTTTTGGCAACAAAACAAGCGGAGTATTCAAGGGTTTTCTCATTTTTACTTACATTGTTCTTTTGTTTAACTTCTATTTAATACAATGATTCATAATTAAATTAAATACTACGCTACTCCCTTAAAGTTGTTGGTATACAAAAACTCCCCCAGTTATGAAGAACTGGGGGGTTCACAAAAATAATTTATATTAATATTTTGATATGACTTCAAAAAATCAATTAGAACTACTTCATAAAGAATGCAGGAAGTGTAAAGAGTGTTCACTGGCAGAAACTAGAACCAATGTTGTAGTAGCAAAAGGTAATCCTGATGCAGAAATTTTAATAATTGGAGAAGGGCCTGGTGAACAAGAGGATATTACTGGTTTTCCTTTTGTTGGTAGAGCTGGAAAAATGTTGGATTCAGCTCTTAACTCAGTCGAAATTGATCCTCTAGAAGATTGAATCGATTTTTTAGATCCTAAAATTATTGTGCTTGCAGGATCTACAGCTGTTGAGTCTTTTCTCAATATAAAACAACCAATATCCAAAATTAGAGGCGAGTGGATTGAAAAAGATGATATCAAAGTGATGCCAATTTTTCACCCATCATATCTTTTAAGAAATCCGTCAAAAGAACCCGGTAAACCAAAATGGTTAACTTGGCAAGATTTAAAAAAAGTTAAAAAGGTATACGATAGCTTTTAGTCTGAAAATTCATCCTGGGTTGTTAGTAACAGAGAAGCAAAAATAAATAGACTTGATATCAATATATTTCTGTTAAAGGTCTCTCCTAAAAATAGTACCCCTGCTGTAACACCAACCACGGGTACTAAGTAATCAATACTTGCCACTTGCAAAGCACTAACTCTTTGAATAAGCCATGTAAATGAAAGAAAAGCTCCAAGATTACATACAACAAGTGCTACTAATCTCAAAAGCTGAGATAGATTTAAGACATCTATACCTACACCGGAAATAAAGAATGTAAGCAAAGTCAAAATTATTACAAGTGGGTACTGAAATGTGAGCCAACTGTTTACCTTATACCTTGGTGCATATTTTCGATTTAGGACTGTAGCAAGAGCAATACATTGGACGCCAAGAAATGCTAATGATCCTCCTAAAAAAATATTTCCTTGATTAAGCAGTCCAGTTTCTTGTGAAATAAACAAATATGCTATGCCTGAAAATCCAACAACAACTGATAAATATTTTAGTTTTGATATCTTTTCTTCTTTTAAAATAAGCTTGACCCACATTGCCGTAAAAATTGGTGCTGAGCTTATTAATAAAGTGACAAGACCAGATGAGATATATTGTAGTGCGAATATAAATGCCCAACTAACAAAAAATATTGAGGCCAGTCCCGTAAATGAAGCTTCTTTAAGAAGTTGTTTATCAAATTTATCTGTGTTGAAAATAATATAATATGAAAAAAGTAGTGTACCAATTATTAGTACTCTCGCAGTTACGAGGAAAATTTCATTAAGCCCTTCTAATAAAAGACTTCTTATAATTACATTTCCAGATCCCCACATTACACCTGCAGTTAAAACAGCTGAAATTGTTTGTATTAGAGAGGGTTTTTGATGAAGATTATTATTTTTCATTATTGAGATGTTAATAATAAATTATAGATAGGTTGTTTATTCAAAATTTAAACTAATATATAACTAACGGGAGCAGTAGAGCTGAGAGGGTTGAAAACCGACCGTATGAACCTGTTAGGTAATTCTAACGAAGGGATATTCGGTACTCTTATCCCATTTACGAAATGAGGTAATGGTGCAAATTAGTGCAGATGTTTTAATAAATTATATTTTAATATTTTTCATCCTTTTACTATTTCTTGTTTTAACAAGAAGACTTTCAAATAAAGAAGTTGGGGATGGATATTTTGTGATGTTAAAATCTCAAAATACTTTTAATTTGAGCCTTAGCTTTTATGCCAGTGGTATGGGTCTTTGGATTATTGCTTCTCCAGCAGAGGTCGGCTGGTATGGATTAGGTTTTGATGTAATAGGTTACGCTATTTCAGCTGCAACACCTTTTGCACTGCTTTATTTTCTGGGTCCTAAAATTGTTGATGCTGTACCAGATAAGGCAACACTACCTCAATATATAAACAAACAATACGGTAATTTTGCACAAATTTTTGTTTCATTAGTTGCAATCATCTATATGTCGGCTTTTTTAATTGCAGAATTTGCATCAATCAACTTTCTTTTTCCAGAGATATCTAACACTTCAGGCCTAATTGTTTGTTTAGCAATAGCACTAGTCACATTCCTATATTTAAACTTGTCGGGTTTCAAAGCATCTTTAGTTACCGATAGATTTCAGGGGATCTCGATAATTATTCTATTATTTATAGTTTTTTCTCTCTGGATTAGTCAAAACGGTTTAGGAGAAATTATAAAAGCAGCAAACATCGGAGGGCTTAATTCATTTACACTTCCTAGCTTTAAATCAGCTGTTGCAGTTATCCTTGCAGTGACTGCAGCTGAAATTTTTTCACAAGGTTACTGGCAAAGAACTTACTCAGCATTAGATGATAGCGTAATAAAAAAATCTTCAATTTTTGCAGGTCTTGGATGTTTTTTAACTGTACTAATACTTGGGATTGCTGGATCGTCAGGTGCTGGTTTTGGAATTGAGAACCCATCATTAAGTTTTATTCAACAAATACAATTAAATAGTTTCTCAAGAATACTTGTTATAGGCCTTTGCACAATGTTGGTTGCATCAAGTATCGACACACTACAAAGCGCAATATCATCAACAATGGCTTTAGATATTGTCAAAAGTGGTGTTGCTGAAGCAAAAATAATCACTCTGGTTATAACATTTGGATCTTTAACCTTGTCGTTTTTTGTTACAAATATTTTTTCAGTTTTTTTATTTGCTGATTTACTAGCAGTATGTTTGGTTTTTCCAGCGTTTTATAAAATCCGCATGAGAAAAACAAGTCAAGGTATTGTGATTCCATTTTCACTAGGTTTTGTTTCATCAATATTATATAGATTTAATTATGTTGATCTAAGTGTAAATCCTGGGGGGTTGTTTATACCGACTGACATTTATGGACTGGCTGACTTAAATACTTTTGGTGTAGGTTTTATATTTTCTATAATTGGCACACTGCTTTACAACAGAATAAAATAACATAAAACTATAAATGAATCCTAATAATATATCTGACATTAAAAATTTGTCTGAGCTTCAAAGTAATGGTTCAGATATTGTTTACAAATCAACGAAAATAAACTTAGAAAACAATTCATATGAATCTTCAATTCATAAATTATCAAAAAATAAATGGACAGATTTAAAAAAGTCTACAAACTACAATTTCTCAATTCCAAAATATTCAAAAAATAATAAATTGATTTCATTTGTTAAAACACCTAAATCTTCGGAGATTCTTGACTCACTTGAGAAAAAGAAAAATTCATCGAAAACTTATTTAGTTGTAAAAAATGGTAACAGTGAAAAAGTAATCTTTAATACTGAGGACTCAATTGTAAATTATGTTTGGAGTGAGAATAGCAAGTTCGTTTATGTGATTACCAAAGAATGGTCTGATGAGTTTAAAAAAATTGAGAATAAAACAGATCAGCCTACAGTTATCAACAAGTTACCCTTCAGATTTGACACCACTGGAGTAATTTACAATAAAAGATTTCACATTTATAAAATAAACATTTCTTCATTAAAAATTGAAAAAATTGTTGACGGTGATAAGGAATCGTTACTTTCTATATCATCTCTAATTGAAGTGGGGTCGGATCTTTACTTTATAGGAAGTCAGCATAATGAGAACGGAACAATGCTTGAGGAACACATAATCAAATTAGTAAAGTCAAAATTAGTAAAAATTAATTCTGGTGGAATGTTTAATCAAATCTTTAGTCTTAAAGATAAGCTTTACGCCGTCGGCTTAAGAAAAAGATTCGATTGGCCAACAAACACTACCATTTTAAAAGTCTCAGAAAATGGAAAATTGAGTTTTCTTGAGCATGAATTTGATAGAAATGTCGTGTCAGTAAAAATACATGATAATGAAATCTTTTGTTTATATGAAGACTCTGGAAAAACTCTTTTAAGAAATGCCAGTCAGAAAGAAACGATAATTGAAGAAGATATAACTATAAAAGATTTTAATTTTATAGGTGAAGACTTGTATGTAATAGCAAATTCTTTCTCTCATCCTGACGAAATATTTAAATTGGTAAATGGGAGACTCAAGAAGCTGTCTACCACAAATGATGACTTCAATAATAATGTGAGAACATTTGGATGTGAATACCATCGAATAGATACTGGTCAATCCGATATAGACACATGGGGAATTTTTGTTGGTAAGAATAAACCAACACTATTAAATGTACATGGTGGACCTGCAAGTCAATATGGATACACGTTTTTTGATGAATTTCAAACATATGCTTCAGCTGGTTTCAATGTTATTGCCTGCAATCCTAGAGGTTCAACAGGAAGAGGTCATGATTTCTTGAGAGATGTATGCGGAAGAAAATGGGGAGTTAATGATGTACACGATGTATTAACTTCTTTTAAAAAAATGCTGAAGCTTATGGGTATTGAAAACAAAAATTACGGAATTATGGGTGGTTCTTATGGAGGATTTATGACCTCTTGGGTTATTGGCCATTATCCAAAAATGTTTAAATCTGCAATTGTTGAGCGAGCTTTGCTGAATTGGGAAACGATGGTAGGAACGTCAGATATCGGTATTGGTTTTCCTGAAATGTATCTTTTAGATGATATGAATAATAATTTAAATTTATACAGAAAAAAAAGTCCAATCACATATGCAAATAATATTATTACTCCAACCCTAATTATTCATTCTGAAAAGGACTACAGATGTCCAGTTGAACAAGCTGAACAACTGTTTTCAAATCTTAAAAGACGTGGTATTGATACAACAATGATTAGATTTCCAGATGAAAGCCACGAACTTTCAAGATCAGGGAAGCCAAATCATAGAATTCAAAGGTTTGAATCGATAATTGACTGGCACAAAAAACAATTAACATAAATAAAATTTATTAAGACAATTAAAGTGAATACGAGGTATTCATGAGTAATGATTCAAAAGAACCATTAAAAGGTAAAGAATTAAGAGATTTAGCACGTTCAGAGCCTGGTCAAGCTTTGATATATTTAGAAAATAATAAAGACCTATGGGTTCAAATTGCTGAAACCGACCCATTTGACTCTGCTGATACTCTAGAAGAATTTGACCCATCAGAAGCAGGAAAATTAATTACCTCACTTCCTATTGAAACTTCAGTAAAAATATTTGAATCACTGAGACCAAGAGCAATTATTGAAATTGTAGAGATATTAAAAGATTCTTATGTTGAAGAGATATTCAAACAAATGGATACAGAAGATGTAGTTGATGTTTTTGAGAGATCTACTGAAGATGAAACCGAAGAAATTTTAGAAATTCTTGATAAGTCAACAAAACTCAACATAAACAAGAGACTAGCTTACCCTGAAAACTCGGTAGGTAGACAGATGTCTGAAGAGGTTGCAAAAATATCAACTGGTTTAAAAGTTAAAGATGCACTAAAAGAGTTAAAAGCTCTTCACGATAATGTTGAAGATCTGATTTACGTATATTCCGTTGATAATGAAGGGAAATTAACCGGGGTTATTTCATTCAGGGAAATAGTATTTGCAGATGAAAATGAATTAATTAAAAATGTAATGATTCAAAATCCAATTTCTGTAAATCCGTCCTCAGATCAAGAGGAGGCAGCAATTTTAATTAAACAATATGAACTGTTAGCTCTTCCAGTAGTAGATAAAAGTAACAAACTTATCGGTCAAACCACTGTCAATACGGCGCTAGATGTTATTCAAACTGAAATTGCAGAAGATTTCTCACAATCGTTTGGTGCTGGAGCAGAAGAAACTATATTCACACCCATACAAAAGTCTATACGTTTAAGGCTCCCATGGATTGCAATAAATATGGGTTTGGCTTTTATAGTGTCTTTACTAATATCTCAATTCGAAGAGATTATTGCTAGCGACATTCTGCTAGCTGCCCTAATGCCAGTAGTTGCTTTAGTTGGTGGAAATTCAGGTGCTCAATCTCTAGCTATAGTAATTAGGGCTCTTGCTAGAAATGATGTTTCGGATGCTAGGGTTTTTGAGGTAATCGGAAAACAAACTTTCATAGGAATAATAAATGGTATTTTTGTAGGTGTTTTATCTTTTTTTATACTAAGTTTGATTGGTTTGAATGATTATTCTTTAGCACTTAGTATTGCAGTTTTTGGAAACATATTTATTGGTAATTTATTTGGTTCTTCAATACCTTTAATGCTTAAAAAGATAGGTTTTGATCCCGCATTAGCATCAAACATATTTCTTACATTAATTACAGACATTGCAGGATTTGCTGGTTTTCTAGGAATAGCTCTTTTACTGTTATAAAGTTAAGTAGGTTCTCTATAAATTAATCTTGTTCCTTTTTTATTAAAGAGGTAAGAGAATATCCATTCGATAACTACTAATATTTTTGATCTATATCCAATTAAATAAAGTATGTGTATTGCACTCCAAAACAACCAAGCGATAAATCCAGATATTTCTATATTTCCAATCTTGCCAATTGCTTTGTATCTCCCAACTGTTGCCATCATTCCTTTGTCATAATATTTGAATGGTTTTCTATCTTGTTTTAGAGTTTTATTCTTAATAATTTTTGCTAAATATTTACCTTGCTGAATAGCAACAGGAGCTATACCAGGGAGTGTAGAGTTGTTCTTATTCTTGTAATTTGCGGCATCCCCGATAACGAATACATTTCCATCTTCTTTAATAGAACAGTCGGGATCAACTATCGCTCTTCCTTCAGAGTCAGTTTTTGTATTTAGTTTTTTAATTATTGGGCTTGCTTCATTTCCAGCAGCCCAAATCACATTGTCTGTTTCTATGCTTTCTTTATCAGTAACTACTAAATCATTTTCTATTTTTATCACTTTTTCGTTTGTTCTAACCTGAACCCCAAAATCGATTAAATATTTTTCTGCTTTGCCAGAAAGCCTATCACTATACATTGGTAATATTTTTTCTGTTGCTTCGATAAGATATACGTTTGCATCTGAGCTTTTGAAGTTTCTAAATTCCTCTTTCATATTTTTATAAGCTATTTCTGCAATTGACCCAGCCATTTCAACTCCTGTAGGACCTCCTCCTACAACAACAAAATTTAAATATTTATTTCTCTTCTCAATATTTTTTTCGTTCTCAGCTTTTTCAAATGCTCTTAATAAACGTTCTCTAATCTGCAGTGCATCATTTATGCCTTTAAGACCATTTGAATACTCTGACCAATCATCATTGCCAAAATATGAATGTCTAGAGCCCGTGCTTACAACTAATTGGTCATATTTTATTTTTTCACCACTAGAAATTGTTACAGTTTTATCTTCTCTATTAATATCAGTTGCCTCATCTAAAATAACTTTTACATTTTTAAAATTTTTAAACATTCTTCTTATTGGAAAAGCGATGTTGGCAGGCGACAAAACTGCTGTTGCAACTTGATAGAGTAAAGGTTGAAATAAATGATGGTTTTGTTTATCAATAAGCGTAAATTGAATCTTGCTGCTTCTAGCCCGTTGTAGGAATTTAAGACCCCCAAAGCCACCACCTATTACGACTACATTTAACATATAATTAAATTATAAAACTTTGGTGAATAATTAATGTTCCCTTGATCTTGATGCTTTTGTCATAGTTTTCTCAAGTATCCCGTTTTTAAATTCAAAAGACTCGACGCCCTCACTAATCATGTGTGGTGACTCCCATGACCATTCCTCGTCAATGACAATAAATTTACAAATATGTCTTGTTTTTGTTTTATCAATTCTTGCTCCAGGGCAAATAATTAAGGAATTCTCAATCCAAGGGTTTAGTCCTAGGCCATCTACTTTTGGAAAACCTACATTAAAAGAATTATCAATTATTTCCTCTAAATCTCCTTTTTCAAGATTTCTTTGTTTTACAATTTCTGATATTTTATTCTGTAAATCAAAGAGTTCTGAGTCATTAAGGTTTTCTAGTTCACCAAAATTCATAATCTAATATAAGTATTTTGTTGTGACAAAAAAATGATTATTCTTCTTCTTTGCCTGAAACATGTTTTTGTTGAAATTTAGCTAAATCTATCCTAATTATTCCAACTACAAAGACCGTAAGGGTTACAACTGGAAATATTAATACCAATGAAAGCGGGTTTTGACTTAATGTTTCTATCATTTACTAATTAATACTAATAATTGTGGTAAATTATAATATTAATTGAAAGGACCTTTTAATGATAAAACTTGGACTTTATGCAAGCATAGTTTCCGTGATCGCATCGGTACTAATCTATGTTGTGCTTGATGATTCACAGCTAGCAATCTATGTTGGACTATGGGCACCTACCTTAATTCTTTATAGTCAAGCATACGAAAAAGCAAATAGAGAGTAATTAATTACTTAAAACTTTTTTTTATCACTACCATTCAACTGTGAGTAAATTAGAAAAACGTACATTTTGGGCATTCATGGGAGTTGCTTTTGTTTTTCACTTCTATTTAGTTCTAAATTCAATGGGCTTAGTCACGATCTCATTGTGAGTAAATTAGAAAAAAGACTTTTTTGGTCATTTCTCTTTGTAACTTTCTTACTGCATCTGTACTTAGTTGTGACGCTTGTTTTTAGTGGATAAGAAGTTTCAAAAATTATTTTTAATTATCTTTTTTTTATTTAGTTGTAATTCTACAAGTGCTGACAATGATCTTGTAGTTGAACAAAAAGATTCTGAGGATGTTCTTATTGAGATAATGGAAACCTATAGAAATTTCTCATTGGACCCAGATAAAGCTGTTGAAATAATCTGGAATAATGCTCACAAAGACAATAAAGAGGTTACCGGGCCAATTGGAAGATTTAAATCAATGCTTATTTCTGCTCCATACAACGCAATAGTTGATTTAACAGAATACTCATATGAAGTAATTCAAGAAGATGCCGAGATGGTTCATTACGAGATAAAAATTTTAAATAATAAAAATGAGTATTTTGTTGTTACTTGGGTGTTTACTTATGATGAATGTGAAATTAGTGAAGGCCTGTGTTGGCAGACAATAGGAGTAAGCCCACCTATGTATTTTGATTCAGGAATTTAATCATCACCTATCGAATCAAGAGGATTTTCTGGTTGGCAAATTTCAAATGCTTCTTGAACCTCGTCTGAAGTCCATTCAATATCTGCATCTCTAAAAGCAAAAAATCCAAATTCACCTGGTGTTGGGTCAGGAAAGTTGCTGATACCTTCATCTCTCATACATTTTGAAAATTCTAATGAAGCATCAACCAAAGCTGCCTCAACTTCTGGATCAAGATCAAATTGATCAGGAAGAGCGTTTCTCAAAATATCTTCACAGTTTGTAAATGCTTCTTCAAATTCTTCTTCGTTTTCAATATCTAAATTATCAAATTCTGGATTGCCGTCTATATCAAATGAAGGGTCTGGAAAGTCAATGCCTTCTTCTCTCATACATTGAGCAAAATTCAGAACCCCTTCTTCAAAAGTTACTTGCTCAATAATTGTTGTAGAGGATACACTTTCTTCGAGTGAGACTACACCCTTAGTTTCTTCTTCACCAATAGTGCAGGCAGAAACCAACAAAGCAAAAAAGATTACTTTCTTACTGCTTCTGCTGGTTGGATTTTTGATGCTTTTATAGCTGGATATACTCCTGAAATTGCTCCAATTAATAAGGCTAAAAAGACTGCTCCTAAAATCTGCCATATAGGTATTGAGAATACAATATCTGTGTAGTTAGTGTAAGCCAAAGTAATGAAGGTTCCTAGGCCAACACCAACAAGGCCTCCTATTCCTGATAAAACTATACTTTCTAATAAAAATTGATACCTTATTTCTCTACGGGTTGCACCAATTGATCTTCTCACACCTATTTCCATTCTTCTTTCAAGAACAGACATAACCATTACGTTTGCTATTGCAACACCTCCAACAAGAAGAGCTACAGAACCTAGCCCCAGTAATAAATTAGTAAATGCTTCTTCAGCTGCTTGTTGCGCTTCAAGTGCGTCTGAGGGTCTAGTAACTTCTACTTGATCAGGATTTTCAGGGTTCATTGATGGAGCTAATACCTCAACAACATCCTCAATAAAAGTAGGATTTGCTCTTAAATAAATTGTTGTTGGTTCCTCGTCAATATCAAAAAGAGTTTTTGCAACTCCATAACCTATAAATACTGATCTATCTAGGTCTGGATGTATTTTAAGCTCTTCTAACACCCCTATTACCCCAAACCATTCATTATCAATGAGAATTTTTGTAGGTGTCGAGAGATTTGTAATTCCAAGTCTCTCAGCAGTAACACTTCCTAACACGGTTACGGGTATATTAGACAAACCAGGTGTAATGAACCTGCCTTCAACAAGATTACCTCCAATTACATCCAAAAGTTCTGCGCTTGTAATTATTGTTGAAATTCCCCCACCTTCAAATTCTGATATAAAGTTACTTCTACGAACTAGTAAATCGGTCTGGGTTGTAGATGTTACTTCTTCAACTGGTCCAATTCTTTCAACC
>LUMM01000356.1_pt1 | contig 11590 bp, 21 predicted proteins | sample 729971 | NCBI WGS metagenome assembly LUMM01 (sample SAMN03860263, study PRJNA289734) | marine metagenome | biome: seawater column; feature: ocean; material: water; isolation source: Red Sea water column Station 22 - depth 50m | place: Saudi Arabia: Red Sea | collected 2011-10-15 | depth 50 m | reverse complement strand
CTTATAAATCAGACGTAGACGAAATTTCATCCATCGGGTATCAACATGATTGGGAATCTCTTAGAGCATCTATCTTGGAATCGGGACTACGGCACTCAACATTGTCTGCTCAGATGCCATCGGAGAGCAGTTCCGTTGTGTCAAACGCAACAAATGGAATCGAACCACCTAGAGGGTATCTGTCCGTTAAAAAATCAAAGAAAGGGCCTCTTAAGCAGATTGTTCCTGGGTACGGATCGCTAAAGAACAACTACACCCTTCTTTGGGACATGGAATCCAATGAAGGTTACATCAAAATCGTCTCTGTAATGCAGAAGTTCTTCGACCAGGCCATCAGTGGAAACTGGTCATACAACCCAGAGAACTATCCAGATAATGAAGTACCCGTGTCGGTCATGGCAAATGACTTTCTAACTACATATAAGTATGGGTGGAAAACGTCTTATTACCAAAATACAAATGACTTGAAATCTGACGAAATTGATGATAAAATTGATCAATTAAATTCACTAATCTCAGAACTAGAACAGGAGGAAGACTGTGAGTCTTGTAAGATTTAAAACAAACGATACCCCAAACCAAAAAATGGTTGAATCATTTACTGTTTTCAACGCTGATCAAGTAGACACCAAAAAGCAACCAATGTTTTTTGGAGCTCCTTTGGGGGTACAAAGATATGACTCTTACAAATATCCTGTTTTCGACAAACTGACCACTCAACAACTAGGGTATTTCTGGCGTCCTGAGGAGGTTTCCCTCCAAAAGGATCGTGCAGATTATCAAACCCTACGTCCAGAACAGAAGCATATCTTTACTTCTAACTTGAAGTATCAAGTTATGCTGGACTCTGTTCAGGGAAGAGGGCCTGGTATGGCGTTCGCGCCCTACTGTTCCCTTCCCGAACTCGAAGCCTGTATGAAGGTCTGGGAGTTTATGGAAATGATCCATAGTCGCTCCTATACTTACATCATTAAAAATGTGTATGCAAATCCTTCAGAGGTTTTCGATACCATACTCCAAGATCCAAAGATTCTAGAGAGAGCAACTGCTGTCACTGAATCTTATGACGATTTTATTACACATGCCGCTGAATATGCTAGTGGTAATATGTGGCAACATGTCTTGGATGAGGTTCCTGTAGCCGCTTCAACTCTCTATGAACTCAAAAGAAAACTCTACCGAGCAGTCGCTAACGTCAACATCCTGGAAGGAATTAGGTTCTATGTCTCCTTCGCATGTTCGTTCGCATTTGGCGAACTTAAGCTTATGGAAGGATCGGCAAAAATCATTTCTCTTATCGCCAGGGACGAAAATCAGCACTTGGTCATCACCCAAAACATTCTGAATAAGTGGAAAGATGGTGATGATCCTGATATGAAACAGATTGCCAAGGAAGAGGAGCAATGGGTGAGTAAGACATTTGAAACTGCAGTGAATCAAGAAAAACTTTGGGCAGAGTATCTGTTCAAAGATGGTAGTATGATTGGTCTTAATGACAAACTTCTCAAGAACTATGTTGAGTGGATTGCAAATCGTCGCATGAAAGCGATTGGCATCAAGCCAATTTTCGATATTGCTGCGAAAAATAATCCACTTCCTTGGACCGAACATTGGATTTCTTCTAAAGGACTCCAAGTTGCCCCACAAGAGACTGAGGTAGAAAGTTATGTTGTCGGTGGAATTAAACAAGATGTCAAGAAAGACTCCTTCGCAGGATTCAAACTTTGACGATTTCAAAAAAATATGGGAAGAGATGGATCAAACTGAACCATTAACTCCCATCAGATCTAAGGCAGAGGAGCAGTAGTGCTCCTCTTTTTTTATAAATAAAGTCAGGAAAAAAGTTGTCTAAAGAAATGCAGCCCTCTAATCAATTAAAAGGACTAGTTGAGTCTTATGGTAAAGTAGGATCTGATGATTACCATGAGAATAAAAAACTTGAAAGAACTCTTGTGAATGCAATTGGTGTTCAAATGGTATCCGAAGGATACACTGAGGATGATGTAGCGGAGTTTGTATCTGAAGCTTCTGATGGAAAACTTCTTGCTAAGTTTGAGGAAGCACTTCAGAATGAATCTGTAACTGCCTACATCACCGAAGATGGTACTTTTGATACCAAACTAAGATATGTAGAGGGTGCAATTCATGCTCGCCTTGATGAGCAAGGGCAGCGCAAAATGTCAAACCGAATGAGAGGTGGTGTTAGTCTTGATAGTATAACAAGCGCACTCAAGAGGGCAGGAGAATGGCTTGCACCATCTCGTGGAAGTTCTCGTGCTGCTGATCCAGTTGTTCGTGCTGGTGGTTCTTATACCGCACCTGGTGGTGGTCCAGTTCTTCCCGACAAAGATAAAAGTGGAAGTGGTTCTTCAGGTTCTTCAGGTTCCTCTGGTTCTTCAGGTGGCGGCAGTGGCAGCTCTGGTGGATCAGGTGGCGGTGGCAAGACTGCTGGTGGATCAGGTTCTTCGGGTGGCGGTGGAGGCCGCTCTGGTGGTTCTGGTAGCGGTAGCGGCAGTGGTTCATCTACAGCAACCACTAAATCCAAGGATCCTATCAACGTGGAGTATGATCGTCTAAGGAAGAAGAACCCAACAACTGGTAGAGTTGAAGGAAGTTCTAAGGATCTAAGGGCAGCTGAGAAGTTTGGTAAAGCCAACTCAATGTCTAATAAACCCAAGACTCCAAATCCTTTGATGAGAGGTCTCAAGAGAACTCCTGCACGTACAGCAGAACTTGCTAAGTTACAAGCAGATGCCAAGGCAAAGTCCATGGCTCAGTCAAAAGAGAACAAAACCAGAGGACCCCAGCGTCGTGGTGCAAGGTTTGAAGAGAATGAGTTTGAACTAGTGGTACAACACCTCGTCTCTGAGGGCATTGCAGAGTCCGCAGACGGCGCTCTAATCATGCTTGAGGGTATGAGTGAAGAATTCATCACTAACATCCTTGAGCAGATGCAAATGGGTGCTGCTATCGTTGAGTTTCTCATTCAAAATGGTGAAGCTGAATCACTAGAGGAAGCAAACTATATCATCTCTGAAATGGATGACGAGAATATTGAACTTCTTGTTCAGTCTGTTATTGAAGGTTACAGAAGCAGAGAGTTTTCTCACACTGAACTTGCTAATCCAGCACCAAGTGTAAAGTATCCTGCTAAGTCAGCACCATATGGTGGTGCAAGAAGCAGAGAGTTTCAGCAGAAACTTCCCGAACCTTCTGGATCAAGAGGTCCAGAATTTGAGCACGGATCTGGCCAAGGTCCTGACAAAGGAAGCCTGGGATCAAGATATAATCATATGATTAAGAATCCTAAAAATCTTTCTAAAAATACTGGTAAGTATCCAAGAGATAAGAAAGGAAATCTCATGTATTGATATTCAGGGGGCCTTGACAGGTCCCCTTTTTTTATGTACAATTGCCTTGTTAGGGATAAAGAGATGAATAAAGCTAAACTTAAAGTCTTAGTAATGGCTCTAAAAGAAATTGTCGAAGAACTTGAATCTGAAATTTATTCTGATCCGAAATCTTATGTAGATAAGAGGGAGAATTTTGACGATCCTCCACAGTATTATGGTGATTACGATGAGTTATTTGATGACGATGACGGTTATCCAGACTAAATAACTAAAAAGTTCAGCAGCAATGAAAACCTTTAAGGAATTTACATCTCAAACACAAAGAGTTGATGAGATAGCACCTGCAATTGCTGTTGGTGGTGGTGCCATGCTCAAAGCCCTTGCTCCTGCATTACTTAGAAAGGCAGCAATGTTTGGTGGTGCTGCAGCACTTAGAAGTATGTTGACTGGTGATTCCAGAAAAGAAGATAAAAAGAAAAAATAAGTCTTGCTAAATATCGACAGTAAGAATATTTACTGTGGATATAGATTATGAGAATCCCTGGATTTTTAACGGACACCCTTTTCTATCTGAGGACATTAACGACAATTTCGGTTTTGTCTATAGGATTACAAACTTATGCAGTGGTAAAGCCTACATCGGAAGGAAGTACTTTCACCAACTACGAAAACCTAGAGGTGGAGGTAGGCGAGTTAAAAGTGAAAGCAACTGGAAAAAATACTACGGAAGCTCTGACGAACTTAATCGGGAGCGTCGTGAACTTGGAAATAACACCTTTTTCAAGAGGGAAATCTTATCCCTCCACGATACTAAGGGAAAAGTCAACTTTGAAGAGACCCGTCAACTCTTCATACACGGTGTTTTGACGGAGGCTCTTGACGATGGCACGCCTGCCTATTATAATAGCAATATTCTCGGTCGTTATTACAGGAAGGATTATTTCCCCCATGATTTTTGAGGCACTTGCATTTTTATTTACACCTAAACAATTGGAGGCACCTGCTGCTGTTCCTATTCCAGTCGTAGAGAAGGAATGGAAGTGCCCTGATTGCACACCCAATGAACAGTATGTCCTCGCAGAACTCCAAGAACACACCCGAATTAGTGATCGTAAAGCTCTTGCAACGATCATGGGAAATATCCAACAGGAAAGCAAGTTTATTCCCAACATATGCGAGGGAGGGGCTAGAGTTTCTTACGGGGATTGCCATCGCGGTGGTTATGGTCTTATTCAGTGGACCTCAGTAGGTCGCTATAACAATCTTGGTAAGTTCTGTGATAACTTTGGATGTGATCCAAGCAGTCATCAAAGGTAATCGTGAAATTTATGCCCATGATTACCATGCTAAATTAGTATGGGCCTAGATGAATGGTCTTTCGGTGGTCTTGACAAAAATCCAGTCAACGTGTTAAGATTACTGAGTGAACTTGAGGGGTCATCCCAACTCCTCAAGTACATGGGTTTCCAAGAAGATATGGAAACTATCAATGAAATGAAGAAGAGATACTATAAACTCTACTTCAAACTAAAAAAAGAGGACAAGGGCCCATAGTTAAGCGGATATAACCCCCGCCTTCTAAGCGGTTGTCCCAGGTTCGATTCCTGGTGGGCCTGCCTCGCGGAGTTAGTTCAGCGGTAGAACGCTATCCTTCCAAGTTAGATGTCGTCGGTTCGATTCCGATACTCCGCTTTCCCTTCGGGGAACACTTATTCCCAAGTAGCTCAGTGGCAGAGCCGCCGACTGTTAATCGGCTGGTCGCTGGTTCAAATCCAGCCTTGGGAGTGCCATCGCCTCTATAGCTCAGCGGTAGAGCAACGCTTTTGTAAAGCGTAGGTCGTTGGTTCAAATCCGACTGGGGGCTTTAATGAATAGATATCCGATTATATTTGAAAACGTTCTTCCCATCTCATTGTTTGAAGCAATGAATGCAGAATTGACGGAGTGGTTTTTTGGTAATGGAACTTACGTAGCAAATAAAAATTCAGATAGTAAATTTTTTGGTCAGTTGTCTAAACATGATCGAATGATATATTACAATGTCGGAACTCATATCTTACTCAAACTCAAAAAACATATTCAGAGAGATCTAAGAATTGCAAAAATTCAAGTTAATGGAAAACTGTTTGGTGAATGTCCTGAGTTTCACGTAGACTTTGAAAAAGTGGATAATTGTTTTACTTTTGTATTATTCCTCAGTGAAGAGTGGGATACAACTTGGGGAGGTGAATTTGTTGCTAGAGATCCTTCTACTAATCAGTATAATTATGTTCCATATATACCAAATGGTGGTGTAGTTATTCCAAGTCATTGGCAACATAATGGTTTTGCACCCAATACACCTAAAGCGGGAATGAGAAAATCAGTTGCTTTTATGTATTGTGATCGTGATGACTTTGAAGTAATTGATAAACGCTATCCACAAATGAAGTTATCTCTTTTCGCATGACATTTCCTATTGAATTCTATGATGTTTTAAATGATGACTTGTTTGAAGCAGTTATCGATGAGCTTGATTCAGATGTTTGGGGACTGAATAATGCATCAGAAATGGGACTAGAGCGATCTTGGGGATTCAAGCATATTCATGACAAATTACTTTTTTTCAATGTCGCCTCATATATAAAGTTAAAAATTCTAAAACATATAAAGGAAAAATTACATCTAGTTAAAATACACGCTAATGGTCAAACTGCCTTACAAAAAGGTGGGTTCCATCATGACTTCTCACAAGAATATGTTTGGACTTTTGTTTTGTTCACTAATGATAATTGGGATATTCAGTGGGGTGGTGAATTTGTTTGCGTAGATCCAGAGACTGGTCAATATCATTACACACCATATCTACCAAATTGTGGCGTTTTAATACCATCTCATTGGAAACACTATGGAGCATCTCCAAATAATTTTACCGATGAACTGAGAACGACTCTCGCTTTTTGTTATTGCATCTCTGATAGAGTTGATGATCTTGTAAATAATCATGAATATTCTTATACATATGATAGTAGACATCCGAAGAAGTTTATATGAAGACAAAAAAATTAAAGAAATTAATTCAGCGTCCACTAAAATGTGAAAATAAACTTATTCGTAAAGAGTTGGACGATATCAAGGAGACATTAAACCATGTTATCTGCCAGATGCAAAAACTGCAATGTAGAATTGACCAGCACGAACAAACCACAGAGTTGTGGGTGTCCGAATATGATGACACTAATTGACGATAAAATTACAGCCGTCAATCTTGATCTGGTAGTCCTGACAAAAACCGATAAGAGTATTAAGAGTCACACTGCTTTTACCGAAAAGGACTTAGAATATCAGGAGAACCGACGCAAACGCAAAGTTCGCAAACTCAATTTTGAAATCAGATGATCAACCTGGACGAACGTTACCACTCATACCTACACACAGACAAATGTTTTAATATCGATGGGCGTTGTGAAAAGGTCAGGGCTTACGGGTATACCTGTAATAGTTCTGAGATTACTGGGTACTATGTATTGACAAATTGTTACAAATTGTATTATGATCTTGACGAGAAATGCACTCGTTTAGAAAAGGTTAAATAGTACCATGGACTTGCAATCGTCGGAAAAGCAATTCACTTACGAAATGTTATCTAGAAAAGTCGCTGAATGCGACGACATAGATGAGGTGAAAAAAGTGTTATTGCAATATGCTCTCCTATACCTCAAACAGCAAGAGGTTTTGGAGAAAATAGGTCCACCCCCATCCATAACCTAAAAAAAATGAACGACCGAAACTTGTCCGAGCTCAGCTTGGAACGTAAGGAATGCCCCAAGTGTGGGGCTGTCTGGATAAATGGTCAACATATGTGGAGAACAGGTGCTAAAGGGTCTGAAATAGATCTTGCAGGACTTGTTTGCAATAACCACGGCGATGCAACGTGCATCAACCCACTTAAAGGTCAGGAAGGTGGAGACACCTGGGCTGACCGCTTTGTAGATCTGACCAATGACTTTGCAGACCTGCACAAAAAAATGACTGACGAGTACGAAAAGGATTGACACCTCAGTCACATTCCACTATAATAATCGAGTAATCAACACAAAGAGATGGCACTGACTGCAAAATTCAAGAAAGACATTCAAACCCTGACTGGGGCAGCGAATGGTGATTTTCTTCTTGACGTTAAGAACCCTAAACTCTTCAAAAAAGTTCGTAAGTTCTATGAGACCAACGGTGTAGTTTTTTCAGGAGATCCTCTAGACGATTATGAGATTCTAATGGATCAAATTTATTCTGATCTTGAGTCTGTAGAGGTTGCCTGATGAAAACTGAAGTACTTCTTGAGCGTTTTCCATATCGGTATGTTCAGTGTGGCACACTAGAAATCAATGGTATGCCAGACTGTCGAATTCAAAAAGTGGATTCATATACTGGTCATTATCGAGACATGTATCTTTGTGATAACCAAATGCAGTTGATGACTGCTATGGAAGATCATGATTATACTTGTTGGCTTGACCCTGCTAATGTTCCTGCATATCGCAAAGATTGTGTAAAAGCATAATGCTTCACCATGTTTTCCCCACCCCAATCCGTGAAGTGGATTTGGGCATTGATCCTGACCAGTTTAAAACCTATCTTAATTTTGTTGAACAACAGAACTGGTGCGAAGACTTTGATCCATGGGGAAATCCACATGGTTACACAACAAAAATTGATTACAAAGAAGATATCCTGTCGCTTGATACATTGAAAGGTTTGGCCACACGCATTGATCTTGAGATGTCAAACTTTGTGTTCAACGACATTGGTATTGATCCTCATGCTCACTTTATTGAGCGAACAACTTCCTGGGCAAATAAACAAAGATTTGGAGACTACATAAGTACACACCTACATTCAAACTCTCATTACAGTGGTGTTGTCTATCTAAAAACTCCTAAAGAATCTGGAAAAATTAATTTTATTAATGAACAAAATACCTGGACATATCCTGGTCTTGCGTATAATCTTCATTACACAAATAAAATAAATTCATCTTCAGTATCCTTTTTACCAGAACAACAAAAACTTTTATTATTCCCATCATTTTTGAAACACTATGTTGACAAGTCTTACAGTGAAGAGTTAAGATATAGTCTATCTTTCAATTACTTTGTCAAAGGTGAGTATATTGATGGAATAAGTTATTTAAATCTAAAATGAAAACAATTTATTACTATCCTTCAGAAGAAGGATTTGGAAATAATGATCAAGTAATGCATCCAGAGGAATCTGTTCTTGCGGATGATCGGTTTTCTTTTGCCCCAGAGACACAAATATCAGAGACTGATAAGAATTTTGCATTTTTTGAATGTCCAGCTTGGTCTCATAAAGCAAAGAGAACTTTTACTATCAAGTCACCGATTGATATTAAATTTACTTTTGATTTTTCAAAGTTAAATTCAACTGGTGAAGTTTTCATTAACAATCCACATCTCAGTGGTGATTCATATGATGCTCTAACGGAACCAACATTTAGTAATCCTAATTGGTTTCTTAAGAATCCAAATAGATTGACTATGCAACTAACAGTTCCTAGGATTTTATTCTGGACTAAAGAAAAAGATATTTGGATTGAGCAAAGATCTCATCCAGAGGCATCTGCAAGGAACAACATTGTGTTAGTTGGTGGTTGGTTCAATGTATCTGCATGGCCCAGACATATATCATTCGCATATAATGTCTTTGATGTTGATAGATCTGTCAATATAAAAAGAGGTGATCCAATCTATCAAGTTTGTTTTCATTCAAAAGATCAGAATGATAAATTCAAACTAGTAAAGAAGGCACCACCAAAAGATTTGAAGATAAAGGTAAAGAGAAACGTATCTTTAAAAAATCTAAGTCCGAATCTGTCATCACAGTTTATGTTTGGACAGCAAGAGAAAGAATCTAAATGTCCGTTTAGTTTTCTTTGGAAGGATTGACCCCGTTGGTAAGGGTCAAAAAATATGCCAACTGGCGAGCCTGAACCCAAAAAGACCCTTGACAACAGGGGTCTTTTTTAGTATTATACATAGGATGGAATTTGAACTTAAAAATGTCTGATTATAAGAAGACGGCGCTAGTGCTTGGCGCTGGTGGATTTATTGGTAGTCATATGGTGAAACGTTTGAGGTCCGAGGGGTATTGGGTCCGTGGCGTTGATCTAAAGTATCCTGAGTATGGTGATACTGCAGCCAATGAATTCATCATTGGAGATCTTCGTTCTCCTGGATTTGTAAATTCTATTCTTGAATTTAAAGGATATCAAGGAAACTACTATTGCTCTGTTCCTTACCAGCATATTCTTCCCTTTGATGAGATCTATCAGTTTGCTGCTGACATGGGTGGAGCTGGATTCGTTTTCACTGGTGAGAACGATGCAGAGATTATGCATAATTCCTGTACTATTAACCTAAATGTACTTGAAGGTGTTCGTCAACTAAATGAAACCTTTGATGGTGTAGAGAAAGAATATACTGTTTGCAATCGTCCTAAGTTGGATCAACCAACTAAGATCTTTTATTCTGGATCTGCTTGCATGTATCCAGAGCACAATCAACTCGATCCTGATAACCCTGATTGCCGTGAGACTTCTGCGTACCCAGCCGATCCAGACTCAGAATATGGATGGGAAAAACTCTTCTCCGAAAGGCTCTTCTTTGCTTACAACCGTAATCACGGGATCCCTGTTCGTGTTGCTAGGTATCACAATATCTTCGGTCCCGAAGGAACCTGGGACGGTGGAAGAGAGAAGGCACCAGCTGCAATCTGCCGTAAAGTCGCTCACCTCCCAGAGACGGGTGGAGCTATCGAAGTGTGGGGAGATGGCCTACAGACTCAATGATCAGTAGAGAAGCCGAAGACGCAATGATATCTAGGTTAGAGAAAGAGAGGGATGAGGCCAGCATGCAGGGTCTTAGTTCCAAATGGGCTAGGATGGAGATGGAGCATCTGGAGTCGAAACACAGTGAGGAGTAGAGAGCGAAAACTTGACCCTATGTCCACTGCCCGCGTTAATTGGTAGTTGCAATGGGAGACGTTCCTGAAGAGCTGAAATACACCGAGGAGCATGAATGGGTTAGAGTTGAAGGAGACGAGGTGAGTATAGGAATAACCGACTTTGCCCAGAATGCCTTGACTGAGGTGGTCTGGGTCGAGCTTCCCGAAACCGACATCGAGGTGAGTGCGATGGAGTCCTTTGCGAGTGTTGAATCTGTGAAGTCGGTTAGCGAGATTTATGCCCCTGTCCCCGGTACTATAACTGAAGTCAACCATTCTCTAGAAGATTCGCCAGAGCAAATAAACGAGGACCCATATGGCTCAGGGTGGATATGCAAAATCAAAGTAGGTCCTGATTTAGATATGAGTGGGCTTCTAGATGCAGGCAGTTACTCCAAACTTATCGGAGAGTGACCATGGGGTCTACTCGGCCGGTACACATCTACGTTGACGGTTCATGTGGAGAGAATCGTAATGTTACATCAGATACCAAGGCTGGATGGGGTTTCTGCGTAATTTCAGAGGATACCGGGTCTGGAAACGGAAAGGGGATTCTCTTGACGGAATCATTCGGACATGTCGTCACAGATCCAGAGGATGGTGGTTTTTTGGGCGCCGAAGTGGGTTCTAACAACACCGCCGAGCTATCGGCGATCGCCCATGCTCTGAGGTGGGTTATTCTGGAGAAGGGGATAAAGGCAGCAATAGTAAGGAGTGACTCGACTTATGCGTTGAATATAGCCTCGGGGACTTGGGAGGCAAAGGCAAATCGAGAATTAGCAAGGAGAGTGAGTTCTCTATGGAGGGAAGTATCTGGCCTGATTATTCTGAGTGGTGAGCATGTGCCTGCTCACACCGGTCATAGGTGGAATGAGCGAGCTGACCATCTAGCTTTCAGGGCTATGAAAGGAGAGTCTCCGCTACCTCTGCAGTTCTGGAAACCCGGGAAGAGGTAGGTCACTCCTCCTTTAGAGGGCCGATGACGAGATACACGTATACTGCCTGGAGGCCCAGAAGGAGTCCAACTAGAACCAGGACGAGCCCGGTTGGATCAGGAAGGTGAGGTTGCATTGGATTGCCGGCTATCCAGGAAATTGTTAGAAATCCTATGGAGGCATATAGAACTAGTCTGGCGGACTCCTCTGGTTTCTCCCAAAGGTCAATCCAAGGGACTAGTCCCTTTCTTTTGAATGTTCGACGATACCAAGACACATAGGCTAAGCATGCCCCCACAA
>LUMM01000155.1_pt1 | contig 11630 bp, 11 predicted proteins | sample 729971 | NCBI WGS metagenome assembly LUMM01 (sample SAMN03860263, study PRJNA289734) | marine metagenome | biome: seawater column; feature: ocean; material: water; isolation source: Red Sea water column Station 22 - depth 50m | place: Saudi Arabia: Red Sea | collected 2011-10-15 | depth 50 m | reverse complement strand
ATGTAAAGTTGCGCTTTCTGACCTGGATCTTTTTGACCAACCACACCCCGCTCTATCAATAGAAATAACGCGAAAGTCTTGGTTAAGTTTGTCTGTTAAAGCATAGGTAAAATTCCTTAAATTTCCTGCAAGACCGTGTAACATTATAACAGGTCTTCCGTGTCCGGTTTCATACCAATGAATTTCAGCATCTTTCAGAGTGGTAATTTTTCCAAATTTTGGAATAGAGCGTTTTATTTTTTGGCTAATGAGAACTGTAACCGTTGCACTCAAGGCAATTAAAAAAATTAACGAAATAAAAAAATATGCAAACAAGTTGACCATTTTAAAATTTCCTCAACATTAATGCGGCAAACGAGTAATAATTTTTGATTATTATTTCGAGCTTACTTTATTTCCTTCATTGTTTCTTTCAAATATATAGATAGCAGTTAGAACAATGAAAAAACCTATCCATTCAGTGAGTGATAATAACTGCCCTAGTAAAAAAATAGCAAGAAGCGCAGCAAAGAGAGGCTCAACACATGCCAACATTGATGATCTTGTTGCGCCAATTATGCTGGCGCCCTTGAAAAACAGCACCCAGCTTAAAATATAAAAAACTCCATTAGCAAAAATGGCGATATATCCATAATCTGTGCTTGGTAAATTGATAGTAAATCCTAAGGGAAGAACATAACCAGTAAGTAAAATAATTTTTGAGAAATATTTGAATTTAAATTTTTACTAACTGATTTCATTTAAAATCTTTCCAAGATATTTAGTACTTCTTTTACCATTTTCTGACCACTCAGCATACCAATACGGTCCATGAGGACAACTATTACAAGATTCTCTTCCACATTTTATTAATTTTTGCCGATAGGATATTTTTTGTTCATTACCTGTGGGCCCAAGCTTGTTATCAATTAGGATACGTAATCTTTTTAAATCTGATTCTCCTAATTCAGATATTGCTTCTAGAATTTCTCTATCTACCATTATTAAAATGTTAATGGAATATTGGTAAGAGTAATAAAGTATGAAAAAAATTGTTTATTTATCAGGTGGAATTGGTGGAGCAAAACTTGCAAAAGGTTTTTACAATCTCAAAGAAATCGATCTAACAATCATCATAAATACCGGTGATGATGAAACTATACAGGGAGTTAGGCTATCTCCAGATATAGATTCTGTAATTTATGCATTAGCTGGAATTGAGGGTGATCTTGGATGGGGCCAAAAAAATGATAGTTTTGTTGTAAGTGAAGAATTTAAAAAATATTTTCCTCAAGAATTCAGTATTGGCGATAAAGATCTTGCTTTAAACCTTTTTAGAAATCAATTATTTTCAGAGGGCAAATCACTTACTCAGATAACAAAGATAATATCTGATAAATTTGGATTAAATTGCAAAATATTTCCAATGACAGATAATTTAGTTAGTACAAAATTGAAAACCACTGAAAATAAATTATTAGACTTTCAAGAATATTTTGTTGAATTAAAATCGGAGCCTGATTTGAGTGATGTTATCTATTTAAATTCTGAGGATGCAGATATGACTAATGAAGTTTCTAGAGCAATTGAAAAAGCTGACAAAATAGTGATTGGACCTTCAAATCCAATCCTTTCTATTGGTCCAATTCTCTCGATAAAAAATTTAAAGGAAAAATTAATTAACCATGATACAACTTACATTGTTTCACCATTCATACAAGATAAAGCAATTAAGGGTCCTTCCAAAAAAAATTTTGAAGATCTTGGTTATACGAGTGACATAAGTGGAATTAAAAAGTTTTATGATTATGTAGGAAATTTCTATATAGTGCATGATGGTGATTCCGATGGAGCTGAAAATACAATCGAAACAAATATATTATTTAAATCTATAGAAGACACCACCAACTTAGCTAAATTCATTATTGACCATGAATAATATAAATATCATTCCTATTAAAAATTTGCCTGAATTTTCACCAAAGCATGATTTAGCTGATGAATTAATAAAAGGATTTGAAAACAACAATATTGCTCTTGAAGACAATGATGTAATAGTTGTCACCCAAAAGATCGTATCTAAAGTTGAGAATAGATTGATAGAAAACAATTCTGAAAATATTGAAGAATTAATTGAAAAAGAATCTTTAGAAATTTTAAGAAAAAGAGGCGATACGATAATTGCAAGAACAAAACATGGTTTTATTTGTGCAAATGCAGGAATAGATAAATCAAACATAAAAAAAGGTTCTGTTTTACTATTGCCTGAAGATCCAGATAAAACATCTAGAGATATACAAAAGAAAATTGAATACAACACGAATAAAAAAGTCAGCGTGATCATATCTGATACTTTTGGAAGAGCATGGAGAAAAGGTCAAACTAATGTTGCTATAGGTTCATCTGGAATTGAACCTTTAGAAAGCTATATCGGTGAAAAAGATTCTTTCGATAATGAACTTTTTGCCACTGAAATTGCAATTATTGACGAACTAGCTGGTGCTGCTGAATTAGTTATGAAAAAAAGTGACAATATTCCCGTAGCAATCATAAGAGGTGTTGATTATAAATCCTCTGATTTGGGAGTTGGAGAATTAATAAGAAAAGAAGACGAAGATTTCTTTCTTTAAAAAATTTTTATGAATTCTTAAACCAATCTACTAATTCTTCAATACCTTTTTTTAAATCATACTCTGGTTCCCAATCCAAACTTTTCTTCGCTTTGTTGTTATTTAAAACACTCCTCAGCAATTCTCCGTCTCTCTGTGGTTTGTAATCAGGTTCTCCTTCCCATGAAGTTTTTGATGCGATTAGTGACACCAACTCATTTACAGATGTTTCAACACCTGTTCCTATATTTAAAAATAAATCATTATCATTTTCAGATGATTTAATTAATGCACTCACAACATCCGCAACATATATATAATCTCTTGTTTGGTTTCCATCACCATAAATTATTGGTTTTTCATTATTTAGCATTTTTCCAGTAAATATTGACATTACTCCTGCTTCTCCGTGGGGATCTTGACGTGGACCATAAACATTTGATAAATTCAAAATTGAGTATGACATTTTTTCATTTTCTAACATCAATTTTATAAAGTCATTAAGCTTTTTTTTTGCTACACCATAAGGAGAAACTGGCTCACCTGCAAAGTCTTCTTCAGAAGTTGGAATTATATTAGGTTCGCCAAATATTGTTCCTCCAGAAGAGCTAAAAACAAACTTCTTACAATCTGTACTTATCAGTGTTTGTATTAATTTAATAGGCTGTAAAAGATTATGTTCAAAATCTAGTAATGGATCTTCTACAGAAATTACAACTGAAGATTGTGCTGCTAAATGAAAACAAATTTCAGGATTAAATTTTTCAATTTCTTTTATTGATTCATGAGAACCAAGGTCATCATAGATTACTTCTATGTTTTCTAATCTGTGTAAATTTGTTTTTTTTCCTGTCAATAAATTATCAATAACTAAAACTCTTACATTGTTTTTCAGTAATTCCTCTACTAAATGTGAACCAATAAATCCAGCTCCACCTGTTACTAATGCTTTTTTATATTTCATGATTTAAAAATTTCGTCATTTATGACTGCCTTATCTTCAATTATCGCTTCACTGCAGATTATTGAATTATTAACTTGAACATTGTTTCCAATGGAACTTGAACCTAATATAACGCTATTCTCTATCACCGTGTCTTTTCCGATAGTCGCTGATTCAGAAATCCAATTAGTTTTATTTTCTGTATGAGCATGTATATATGACTCTCTTGTTCCTACATCTAACATATTTCCATTTACACTAAAACAATCCAATAAATTGTTTTTCGCTAATTCAGGAAATACATTTTTCTCAAAAGAACAGGGTACTTCTAAATTGTTTTTGATTTCTTTGATATCTTTTTTGTGAAAACAATATACACCTAGGCTTATATTGTTTCCATATTTCATGTCTTTTGGCTTCTCAATAAAGTTTATTATTTTTGTACCTTCCAACTCAAGTACGCCATATCTTGATGGATCTTCAACGGGTATTGAACAGATAGTAGAATTTTTTGAACTATTTGCAACTTCTAGAAACGATTCAAAATTCATATCAATGAGCAAGTCTCCATTCATACACAAAAATTTATCATCAAAATGTTCTATATTTTTAACTACATATCCACCAGTATCTAATTTTTCATGTTCAAAATGTAAGTTCACCTTATATTTGGAATTTTTTTTGTAGTCTGTCCAATAGCTTTCATGCTTTATTGAACAAATTAAATTTATGTTATCTAAATTTGATTCTTCCAAATTCTCAAGAATTAAATCAATTAACAGTCTTCCCTTTATCGTAAGTAATGCTTTAGGGATACCTTCTGATAGAGGCCTAAGTCTAGTAGCTTCTCCTCCTACTAAAAGGTATATGTCTTTAATCATTGTCCAATAAATTTAAAAGTTCTTTAAAGCCAGATTCTATATCGATTTGTAATATGTTTTCCCATAAATTTTCAGCTTTTTTATCTGAAAAGTAATTTTTAACATTATTTACAAATTTATCTTTCAATAAGGGTATGGCCTCAACCCTTCTATCTGGATGACCAATAGGAGTTTCAATTTTCACTTTATCAGAAAATGAGCCGTCGTTATATTTAAAGTAAATCTCATTTGAAATATGTCGTTTAGCAATGTCATAATAATTTTTTGTAAAGTTTTTATTTTCATGAACTTTTATCTTTTTTCTTAAAGAATTTACTTTGTTTAAACCATGAAAATTATCACTATAAGTTTCCGAGGTTAAATCTTTAAAAATTAGAGCGGCAGATACCATATATTCAAGAGAGTGATCTCTATCCGAGGAATTATTAAGTTCCTTTTTATTACTAATGATTCTCAATGCTGGCTCATGCGTTTCAATAATTATTTCCTTAATATCTTTCTCTTTTTCATGAAATAAATCAGATAATTGAAAAGAAGCCTCAACTGCGGATTGTCCATGAAACTCTGCTGGATACAAGACCTTAAATAAAATGTTTTGAATTACCCAATCATCAAGTTCTTTACCAAAGGATAAAATATCGTCACCTAAAAAAACTTTATTGAATCCCCAAATCTGATCATCTTGTATATTTTCGTAAATATTATCAGGAAACTCACTTATTTCAGCAATCTCAATACCTCTGGATGCAGCATCCCCTGCAGCCCAGCTTTTTCTTTTTCCAACATTTGGCGCCTGTCTATAAGATCTTAAATTGACGCCATCTTGTAAAATATTATTTACTGTTCTTGATATTGATTCTTCATTTTGGTTTGATAGTAAGGACGAAAATACTACTCCCGATGCAAGTTTGACATAAAAAACATGGTCATAACCTTTTTCGTTTAAAGAGGTACCCAATGCTAAGCACCCTTGTATCTCATACATTTGGATTATCGATTGAAGAAATTCTGAGAGATTTTTGTCTTTGTGATTGAAAAAGTAACCAAATGCTGTCCCAATATTATCAGATGGATGTGCCCACTCTTTTGCCAAAAAGGTATCGTTATAATCAAACCATCTGGTCAATATTGAAAGGTACCTTGTAATGTCTTTAGAAGATTGCATATCATTTATAACCAAAAAAGGATTTGTATTAGAACCATACTTACCTCTTGTTGCAAATCTCATTGGATCTTCATAAGTTGAAGCATTATAAATACAACCCAGAGTGTCTAAAAGTGATAATTTCGTGGCAAGTAAATTTTCCTCAGAAAATACAATGTTCTTTGTAAGATAATTTGAGATTATTTTATCAATATTTTGTTGAACCAAAAATTAGTCTCTTTCTTCAACTCCAATATATTTTGCAGCAGGTCTAATTAATGTGTCGTCTGCTCTTTGTTCAAAATAATGAGCTGCCCAGCCAACTGATCTACCTGCAACAAAAATAGGAGTGAATAAATTTACATCAAAATCTAACTCAGAGAGCAAAAGACCACCATAAAAATCAACATTTGGAAATAACTTTTTTTCTTGATCCATGATTTCATCAATTTTCTGAGCGATTTCATATCTCAGTTTTGCATCATCATCAGAAATTAGTTTTTCAACCCAGCTTTTAACAACCGGACTTCTAGGATCTTGAATTTTGTAAACACCATGACCAAATCCCATAATTTTTTTCTTTTCTTCAAGCATTTTCATAACACCTGATGTTGCATCATCTACATCTTTAAATGAATTTATTAATTCAACTGCTCGCTCGTTTGCTCCACCGTGCAATTCACCTTTCAGCGTTCCTATACCAGAGACAATTGAACTTGTTAAATCTGACCTTGTAGAACCTGTAACTCTTGTAGCAAAAGTTGACGCATTAAATCCATGCTCTGCATAAAGAATCAAGATATCATCTAGCGCTTGTAACTGATCACTTGATGCATTATTACTTAACATAGAACTTGCAACTGTATACTTGTCATCTAGTTCGCTCGTATCATTCTCGTTGTAACTCGCTATGACATAGGCTACAGCGGCAGAAATTTGAGTTGTTAATTCTAAATCAGATTTTTTGTCTGATTCTCCAATATAAGAAACAATTGTTCTAATAACATCCATTGGGTGGAGTCTTGATTTAATTTGTTTGAAAAGATTATTAACATCATTGTCCCCATCTAATTCTGTGTAGTATTGCTTGAAAAAAGTTGTAAAATCAGAACCGTTTAGATCATCACTTATTATTAGGGATGCAACATCTTCATACGTATGAGTTTCTGTAAGCTTGATTGCATCGTAGCCACGATATCTTAAAGAGGTGCCTTCCATTCCGACAGTAGAAATTTTAGTTTCTCCAGCAATTACTCCTCTTAAGCCTGGTGAATATTCCATAGTTAATTAATTCTACATATAAATTAATAAATTCGACTAGTGCAAAGTTGAATTTTATGAATACTAAAATCTTTTCATGGCACAAATTCATGAACTTGAATCAAAATCAAGATTTGGTACCAGATATATAGTTGGAATAATTTTAGCAATTTCAACTCTTCTAGTTGCTGGTTGGATTGGATTTTTTGTATTTCTTCCAATCAAATCTGGAATGAGTACGATATATGAACTTGAGGATAGATTTCTTCCAAGAGCAGAAGGAATGGTTTTAGATTTTGTATCTTTATCAGAGCCATCAATAATTATTACAAGTGACGATGTAATTCTTGATGAGTTACATGATGGTTTAAATCGTGATCCCATCAAATTAACCGATGTTCCACCATTTGTTATAAACACTTTGCTAGCAGCAGAAGATAGTAATTATTATCAACATGAAGGTGTCGATTTTATTGCAATTTTAAGTGCTGTTCTAGACAACTTAAGAGGTGTAACCAGAGGTGGTTCAACAATAACTTCACAAGTAGCTAAACAATCATTTGTTGGAGATGAAATATCAATAAGAAGAAAAGTAGCAGAAGCAGTAGTCGCAGCCGAGCTTGAGAGAAGGTATACAAAAGATCAAATATTAGAGTATTACATTAATTCTATTTATTGGGGATCGGGTGCATATGGTCTTCAATCAGCAGCTATGGAATATTTCAATAAAGAGGTATCTGAACTTACGTTAGATCAAGCTGCAACCTTGGTTGTGATTATCCGAAGTCCTGCATATTACAATCCAAGAAAATATCCTGACAGAGTTCTTGAGAGAAGAAATGATGTATTAGATATTATGCTTAAAGAAGGCTTCATTGTTGATGTTCAGCACAGATCAGCAAAGTTAGCCCCTTTGGTTATATCAGAACCAAATAATATCGAAAACAATGCAGAGCACGTATCAGCGGAAGTCAAAAGGCAATTACTTAATGATCCTCAGTTTGCCTTTTTAGGAGGTTCTAAAGAAGATAGGAAGAAAAAACTTTTTGGTTGTCCATCTGACGATACAAGTTGTACTGGTGGAGGTGGTTTAAAAATATATATAACTGTTAACCTCGCATTGCAAGAGCATGCAAACTCAATTCTTAACAAATGGGTTCCATCTTCAATTGATGAGGATTCAGAAGAGGAAAATGAACCAAAACCGACAGGGGTAATAACACTACTAAATAATTTTACGGGTGCAATTGAAGTAATGGCATCAGGAATTCCTTTTGATGAAGAACAATATAATTTAGCTACTCAAGGAAAAAGAAATCCAGGCTCTGCGTTTAAACCAATTACACTCCTTGCAGCATTAGAAACAGGTTCGCAATTATACAGTCATCGAGACTCCAGATCTCCCACTGAAATTGATTGTGGATATCCATGTGCTCCTGATGGAGTTGGAACTAATTGGGTTGTAAGAAACTATGGAACATCCATAACAGCTGACAGATACATAAATAAAATTGCTGCTCAAGACCGTGCGATTGAACTTCAATGCATTGGAACCCATATAGATGAAATTAAAAATAAAGACTTTATTGAGCAATTTCCTATAGCTGAAGGGCTTGATGATATTGAAGAAGAGAGTGATAAATTATTAGAGATAGGAAAGACACTAAACCAATTTGATGAGGAAGGTCTTCCAATAATTTATAGTGAAAATGAAAATATTGAAAAAGAAGAGAATCAAACCGTAGTTTCAGATGAATTACTTATTGATGAGCAAAGTAACTTAATACAAATCGATCTTGAAGCTGAGAAGCAATATATTTTCAAACCATGCCAAGATAAATCAGAATACAATAGGTCTATAAAATTACTTGATACATCTGGAATGGTATCACTTGAGGAAGCTACTAGAAGATCAATTAATACAGTTTTTGCTCAGTTGGCATCAGAAATTGGAGGGGAAAAACTCGCTAGTACAGCAAAAAGAATTGGTATTGATTCAGAACTTGAACCAGTAATTTCTTTAACTCTCGGTGCTGGAGCTGTTACACCCATTGAATTAGCTTCTGCATATTCTTCCTTTGCTACAAATGGAAAACTAGCACCTCCCTATTTAATAGAGAAAATTGAAGACTCAAATGGACAACTACTTTATAAACATATTGTCTCTACTAGAACAAGTATTCCAGATCCAGCAGCAGCTGCTGCAGTCAGAAAAACACTTGAGGTTGCAGCTCAAATTGGAACAGGTACAAGGGCAGTTTTAGACGATAGACCAATTGCTGGTAAAACAGGTACCCACCAAGGATTCAGAGAAGCATGGTTCATAGGATTCATTCCTCAATATACTTCCTCAGTTTGGATTGGTTTTGCTGAGGAACAATTACCACTTACTGATGTAGAGATTAATGGTGAGCTCATTAAAAATGTTTCAGGAGGTAGAGTTCCCGCACCAATTTGGAAAGAATTTATGGAAGAAGTCGTTAAAGATTTACCTATTCAAGAATGGCCTGAAGATCCTATTGATATAGATAGATATTATGAAATTCCTAAAATAGAAATTCCAGAATTAGTTGGATTAAACGTTCTTGATGCAGAAGAAATTGCTTTCTCTGGGTATATACTTCCAACAATAAATCTCGTTGACTCAGAAGAAGCACCTGGATTAGTCCTAAAACAAAATGTTAAAAATTGTAATCGTGAGGAAGAATTCAATGATTTAGATGAAAATGATAATAACTCTGAAGAGGAAGATGACTGTATTGGAGTTAAGATGCCTGAGGGAACAGAAGTAATTCTTGATGTATCGGGTAAAAAGTTCACAGCAGATCTTCCAAATTTACCACCCTGTGAATACACATTTGAAGAGGCGGAGAATATAGTTAAAGAATTTATGAGAGAAACAAATGTAATACTGTTTCTAAAAAATACATTTGAAGTGACAGACTTAGTAAATTGTGAAGGAAAAGTCATTGGAACTAATGTTGCTCAAGGAGGTACCGTATCTACTGGCGACACACTTTCATTTATTATTGGAAGTAAAAACGAAGACTAATCTAAATTTTTAAAAAATTCATAAAGTGATAAAACTCCAAATCCAGTTGCACCCTTTCTATTATCTGAGCGTGCTGGACCGGCTATGTCCAAATGTATCCAGTCATTTTCACCAATAAACTCTTTTAAAAGAAGTGCGGCAGTTATTGCTCCACCAAATCTTCCACCAGTATTTTTCATATCAGCTAAATCTGAATCAATTAGATTTCTGTAACCATCAAATAGTGGAAGAGGGTGAAAATTTTCATTTGTATTTTTGGCAGATTCAATGAATTTTTTTTCTAAATCACTGTTGTTTGAGAATATAGCACCAATATCAAGGCCTAATGCTACGTAAGAAGCTCCTGTTAAAGTAGCGATATCACAGATTAAATCTGGATTAGTCTCAGCAGCAAATGCCAAAGCATCAGACATAATTAACCTTCCTTCTGCGTCAGTATTCATAACTTCAATTGTTTTACCATTTCTGGTTTTAAGTACATCACCGGGTCTTATTGCGGACCCACTAACCATGTTTTCTACAATCGGAGTGTAAACTGTTAAACCTATGTCCTGATTTGTTCTTGCAATGATATTGATTACACCCCAGGCACTAGCTGCTCCTGACATATCGGTTTTCATTGTTTCCATACCAGAAGGACTCTTTAGTGAGTATCCCCCGAGCCTTTCCCAACACCCAAAACACCACCAAAATTATTTTCTTCAAGCCACTTTTGATCATAAACTTCAACTTCTATTCCTGATGAGTCAACTAGTTCTTTTACCTTGTTAATAAATTCCTCTGGTGACTTATCCAGGGCAGGTGTATTTATTAAATCTCTTACCCAAAATACTGAGTTCTTTTTTATTTCATTTTCTGAGGAATCTAGATCTTGGAATGTAATATTGTTTACAGAAGAATCATCTTCAGATTTGTAGTTATTAAATTTATACTGAACATATAAAATTCCATCAATAATTAAATTTGTACCTTCCATAACGTTCAAAAATTTAATCTCTGCATCGGAATTAATTTTTGATCCAATTAAGGTCCCCAGATCATAAAAATTAATATCTTCTTTATTTTCACCAAGGCCAACGATAAATGTTAAATTCTCACTTTTTGAATATGATGGTGGAACTGAAAGTATCTGATTCTTTTTGCCTTCAAAAGAATGTGTTTCACAATATTCTTGAAACAAATCATTATCGAAGTATTCATCATGACCGTTCATTTCATTATTCAGAAATAATATATCAATTTTCATTTACTTGGTGTCCAATCATTTTCAAACTCTCTTGCTAGCATCCATAAAAGATCAGATAGTCGATTTAAATATACCACTACTTCAGAATCATCTATCTCTAAATGTTTTTGCCATCTTACACATTTTCTTTCAGCTCTTCTTGAAACTACCCTAGCCCAATCAAATTTTGCAGAAATATCATTTTCACCAGGAACTACAAAAAATTCAGGTATTCCATTTTTTTCTTCCAGAAAATCAATATCTTTTTCTAGTTGTAAAATCATTTTTTCTTCAACTAAAGTTTTATCAGGTTCAAGTTTTTTTCTATTTTCTTTTGTTGTCGCTAATTCAGCTCCAACTATAAACAATTCTCTTTGAATCCTTAATACATTTTCTTGGACTTCAATTGGTAAGTTTTTATCTGCTCGTATTAAGCCAAGTGCGGCTACAAGTTCATCGACAGATCCGTATGCATCAGGAGCTAAATCATCTTTTGAAACTGCATCACCAAAAAGCATGCGGGTTTTACCTTTATCT
>LUMM01000145.1_pt1 | contig 11652 bp, 8 predicted proteins | sample 729971 | NCBI WGS metagenome assembly LUMM01 (sample SAMN03860263, study PRJNA289734) | marine metagenome | biome: seawater column; feature: ocean; material: water; isolation source: Red Sea water column Station 22 - depth 50m | place: Saudi Arabia: Red Sea | collected 2011-10-15 | depth 50 m | reverse complement strand
CAAGAACAATGTTATGTACTTTAGATGAAAGTTTACTTAATAGTGTTAACGGTAGAACAACTCTAAACTATAAACCAGCTAGTCAAGCAGCAAAATTTAATCCAGCTGCAAAAAATTTATTATGTGTATGGGATGTCTTCATGCAAGATTGGAGATTTGTCAATATGGATAGTTGTAGTATTATTAACTCAATACCTAGAGATGAGTTTTGGGAATACTTTAATGAGAATATCTATACTATGACAACAGAACAAAAAAATCAATTTATGGGTAGATGAAACAGGTAGAATTAATACAAACAAATTTAAATGATTTTTTATTAAGAGATATAATATTTTTTATTAAAAATGATAGGGTAGTTAAGAAGGGTAAACTTATACTATTCAAATTTAAAGAATTTCATTTTCTTATTCAATTATTAAAATTCATAGTAACTTATTGCAGATTCATCTACCTACATTTTTTAATGCTTTTTCTTCCTCTTGAGTCATTTTTTCATTTAGAAATTTATTAAAGTCCTCGATTGCAAAGTTTGAGTAATCTGGTGATACTTTGCTGTATGCAATTCCAATTGGGACAATGATAATAGAAGTTGTTTTTTTGGTAGCTAATTTAGCTAATCTATATAATCCTTCTTTGAGAACTAATTTTTTCCCATATCTATTAATCTTTCCTTCGGGGAAAACAACTAGTTGTTCTCCTTTTTCTATAAGATCAATCGCATATCTTAAAGCTGAGAGAGATGGCGATAATTGATTTATTGAAAAACATCCAAGTCTTTTTAAAAACCAACCTTGTATTCCTCTCATTTCGGATTTAGTAACCATAAATCTACAATCCTTTTTTGTTACCCTTCTACCCATTGCCATTGTGAGTATTAAGCCGTCCCATCTTGATCTGTGGGTTGGAGCCAAAATGATAGAGGAATTTATGGGAATCGAAAAACCATTTTTTAATATTTTCTTTTTTCTAAAAAAGAATCTCAAAACAACGTCCTGAGTAACGAACATTGCAATAAATCCCAATACAGGGTTGATTTTATGCCAAATATTTAAGGAATTCTTCTTCAAGTTCTATTTACTATATATTAATAATTTAAGTGTTTGCCTTTTTTTATTAGCTATTATTGGGCGGTTACTAGATTGTCTAGAAACTAAGATTTTCAAAATTATGGCTACTTTAGGAGTAAACATTGATCATATTGCAAATGTAAGGCAAGCAAGGAAAACTGTCGAGCCTGACCCTGTGCAATTTGCTTTTTTAGCTGAATTAGGAGGGGCAGATTCCATAACAGTGCATCTAAGAGAAGATAGAAGACATATACAAGATAGGGACGTATTCCTTCTGAAAGAGACTATAAAAACAAAACTCAATTTAGAGATGGCTGCTACAGAAGAAATGTTAGAAATTGCCAAAAAAATTCTTCCCGATTATGTAACGCTTGTGCCTGAGAAAAGAGAGGAAGTTACTACTGAAGGCGGGTTGGATTTAAAAAGTAATGTGCAATACCTTAAGAAGGCTGTTGGGAATTTAAAGGATTCAAATATAGAAGTAAGTGCATTTATTGATCCTCTTGGTGAACAGATAAATTATTCCAAAGAAATAGGCTTTGATTTTATAGAATTACATACTGGAAAATATGCTGAACTATCGGGATCTGAACAATATAAAGAGCTCCAAAGGATTATAGAGTCTACACATTTAGCAAATGACCTTGGATTAGTTGTTAATGCTGGTCATGGCCTGAACTACAATAATGTTAAAAAAATTGCATCAATTAACAATATGAACGAGTTGAACATAGGTCATAGTATTGTTGCAAGGGCTTTAGCGATAGGATTAGAAAAGTCTGTACGTGAAATGAAGTCCCTTATTACATCAAATTAAATTTCAAAATGACAACATATTTTTTCGTCGCGGCAAGTGAAAAGTTTTTAACAGTTGAAGAACCACTTGATGAAATTTTGAAAGAGAGGATGAGGAACTATAAAGAAAATAATAAAGAAATAGATTTTTGGCTCTTAAAAAATCCATCATTTTTACAAACCACCCAATTTGCTGATCTAAAAGCAAAAATTCCATCTACCCCAGCAGTTGTTTTATCGACTGATAAAAAATTTATAACTTTCTTAAAGCTTCGTTTAGAGTTTGTTGCTGTGGGGGAATTCGAATGTCCTAATGCAGAAATAATTGATCCATTTAAAGTTGAGTAATATAACCATCTAGTAAATTGCTCAATCTTTATAAGTCAAATAAAATTGAAGTAATTAGTGAGCTGTTAGCAGAGGAATTAAAAATATGTCCTCCGCCTATAAATGAGAAATTAGAAATAGTAGTCCCCAATTACTTTTTGGGGAATTGGTTACGTGAACAAATAACTATAAAAAACAAAATAAGTGCTCTTTATGAATTAAAGACAATATCAACGTATACCGAATCTTTATTGACAAATTTTTTCCCTGCAATTGATATGAGCGCATGGAATTTTGAGTCAATTAAATGGGGCATTATTGATTCCTTGGAAGAATTAAATAGCTTTAAAGAATCATTTCCGCTTAGAAATTGGATTAATAAATATTTGGATAATAAAAAGACAATTGATGGAGACATATATAATCTGACAAAAAAGATCACGAATAATTTTATTGATTATCTGATTTTTAGACCTGAAATGATTGCTCAATGGAATAGATATGAAATTAATTCATCTAATCTATTTAAGAATTTAAACTCAGATCAATTTTGGCAACCTATTTTATATAAATTATTAGAGGAAAAGATATCTGAAAAGCCATCATGTTTATACATGATTGAAGTAATAAAGAATTTAAGAAAAATTAAAAACGTTCAATTTCAAGTACCAAATCAAATTTATATTTTTTCAGATAATAACTTATCTAAACTACATATTAATTTTTATTCAGAACTTTCAAAATTTATTAAGGTAAATTTGTATTTATTATCTCCTGGAGAAGATTTATGGAATAGAATAAATTGTCTTGAAGGTGAGTTGGAATTTGATGATAATGAAAGTAAATTGAATTTAAATAATACAAATATAGAGAAAATATTTGGTAAATTTGGAGCAAACTTTCAGAAATTAATTGATGAAAATATTTATACAGAAGGTATAAATTTAAAAAATAATCTTATTTATCTCGATCCAACAACTAATTTTCATAATAAGAAAGATATTCCTCTTCTTAATCAAATACAAAAAAGACTAATTGATAATAATAGCGTTGATTTTATAGTAAGTGAAAGGGATGATTCAATATTACTTTGTGAGCATTTTAATCAGAATAGTCAATTTGAATATTTAAGAAATAAAATTATAGAAATAATAAATTCTTGCGAGAATATTAAATATAGTGATATTGCTGTTTTATCTCCACAAACTAATTTAATTAAACCTTATCTAAGGTACATCTTTAATAATGAGTTAATTAATGGTGAAAAGATACCTTATTTTTTTATTGATGAGGATAATCATGACTCTTCAGGCATTTATGAATTTCTAATTGACATCACTGAAATAGCAAGTGAAAAAATTACACTTGAAAAAATAGATTATATTCTTTCGAAAAAAGTAACTCAGAACATTTTTGATTTTAATATTACTGAGAAGGATGAAATTATTTTCTTACTTACCCAAGCGGGGTTTCATTGGGGATTAGATGATAAAGAAAGATTAGGTGAAGAGAAAAATACTCTAGATTGGTGTATAAATAGAATTACTTTAGGCTTAATTTATGACAAAGAAGTAAATTTAAGTACTTTTAATTTAAAACCATTTAGCTATAAAAATATAAGTTTGGATTTGAATAAATGGGTTAAAATATTAATTCATTTAAAAAAATATATTAATTTGATAAGGGGATCTTTTTCTTACTCGAATTGGGTTGAAAAGATAAAGTTTATATTAAAAAGTATTGCTGATTCTAATGCAAATTTCAATTTAGAAATAAGTGAAATAAATAGAATTCTTGATAATCACGCAATACCTTTAATACCTGATGATCTTATCTTGTTAAAAGTTTTTAGAGAAATATTAATTTCTTGCATAAATAAAGTTAAATATCAAAGCAAATCACGAGTCAACAAGATCCTAGTAAGTGATATTGAGAATTCAAGGCATATTCCACATAAGGTTATCTTCCTAATAGACATGAATAGTGTTAATTATCCAAAATTACCAAAGAGTGAAAACATTAATTTATTAAAAAACAAATATCATTTGGGTGATCCATCTGTTTTTGAAAGAGAGAAATATGCATTTCTGGAGTTGTTAATTGCCTGCAGAGATAAATTTATAGTTACTTGGGTAAAAAATGATAAAGACAATAAAAAATTAGATGTTTCTTTTCCTATAAAAGAGTTAATTTCTTTTTTTGATAGTTTCTTAAACCAAAGCCAAAGAGAACTAATAATTAAAGATTCTGATTTAAATAAAAATGAAATAATTGATCTTGATAAATCTAAGATTGTTAAAAGTAATTATTCTTTAATAGAAGATATAAATTGGAATGAAAAAAAATCTGATATTAAAAATTACAAATTATCAGAATTGATTTATTGGTTCAAGACTCCACAAAAATATTGGCTTAATAAAAACAATATTTCTCCCAAGGAAATATTTATTCATCATCCAGACGAGGAGTATGTAAGCAATCTGCAAAAGTCGCAACTAATTACAAAAATAATCCAGCAAGTAGAGATTGATAATCATAATATTATTGATGATTTAAATGAATTAAATATTAATGATCAATTGGCTGAAAATGGTATTATTATGCCCAAAAATAGTATTTTTACAAAAGAAAAAGAAATCAAAGACTTATTAAGCAGTCTATCTGCAAGTTTGAGTCAACATAATAAGATTAATAAAATCTATGTTAAGTTAAATGCGAATAAAGAAGAATATTTAATCGCTGATGACACCGTAATTGAATTAATTAATGCGAAGTTAAGTTTAAGTCGTTTGACTGAGGCTTGGATAAAATTACTCTTTATTTCTTCTTTAAAGAGGAATATAAAAAGGACTAAAGTAATTTTTAGAACAGAAAATAATTATAAATCGCAAATTATTCAATCACCCGGAGCAACTGAATCAAATCTAATTTTGGAGGAGTACATAAATATTTTTAAAAATTATTCTGAAAAATGTTTACCTCTTCCTCCAGAAAGTGCTTATAAATATGTAGAAGCAAAAATAAAATCAAAAAATGAAAAAAAAGCTTTTACAGATAAATGGATTGGTAATAAAAATTTTTCTAAAGGAGAAAGAGATAATATCGAAATGAAAATGTGTTTTGGTAATGAAAAAGAACCAGATTTCTTTCTTGGAAATAATAATTTTGATCAATTATCATACAGATTATATGGTCCTCTAATTAAAGCATTAAAGAAATAAAAAATGTCTAAATTTCAGTTAAAAAATTTTTTTAAAGCTGCTTATGATCTAATGCTTGTTTTTTTACAGTTCTTTATTATTAGTCTTCATTTTTTTCAATGGGAATTTCTTCCACAAAAACAAATAATTCAAGCAAGTCCTTTTTCTTATTTCCTGGGTATTTTAATTATCATAATCGCTTTCATAATAATGTTAGTTTCAATTAAAGACTTAGGTAGAAATTTATCCCCTTTCCCAAGACCTATAAACAATAGCAATCTAGTTACTACAGGTATTTATCGATTTACGCGTCATCCTATGTACTATTCTTTAATATTTATTTCCATTGGAGTTTTTATAATAAAATTATCTATTTATTATTTATTTTTGACAATAAGTTTAGCTTTAATAATTAAATTTAAGATTGCCTTGGAAGAGAAATATTTAATGAATAAATTTAAGAATTACTTACTTTATAAAAATGAGGTCAAAGTTTAATTTAATAAAGAAATGGATATTAATCAAATTAAATTAGATAATAAGTTTAAATTAGTAGAAGCAAGTGCAGGAACTGGTAAAAGTTTTACTTTGGCTCACATAGTTTTAAGAAATGTTTTGGAGAAAAAAGTTAAACCAGATGAGATACTCTTGCTAAGTTTTACAAAAAATACTTGTTCTGAATTAAGAGATAAAATACTCTCGAGATTTCATAATTTAAAATTATATTTGCAAAGTCATAATGAAAGTAAGATAGATAATACTCTTAAGGATTGGTATCTAAATTTTAAGGATAAAGATAAATCTAAGGAAAAAATAATTTCCGAAATTGATAATTTTATAAATCAATTCTATAAGTTAAAAGTAACTACGTTCCATGCTTTTTGTAATAATATTATTGATGAATATAGTATTGAAATAGGTGTAACTCAAGATCCATATATTGAGAATAATATTGATAATTTGTATAAAGATGTAATAGATAATTTGTGGATTGATGATTTTCTGAATCTTAATCATGAGCTTATTTCAGCAGTCAACAAAAAAAAAATAAGTTCTAGATTTGGAAGTAGGATCAATAAGTCATTTTTTGTAGAAATTTTAAAAAATATAGATCAAGAAAATATCTGTAAATTTCAAATAAATAATAAATATAAGATTATTGATTTAAATAATTATTTTAATGAATTTTTTTATTTAAATTGGAACGAGTTTTGTTTTGAATGGAATAAGAAAGGTAAGGAATTATTTTTACAACTCATAGAGTTGGGAAAATTAATTAAGGAGAGTGGTGGAAAAAGTCAAATATATGCTGCAAAACCAAGAAATGATAAGTTTAATCAAATAAATTGTTGGATTGAAGAGATTAACAAAAGGCTTAATTCTAAAAATGTTATTGATTTTATATATGATATTTCTAAGGATGATCTTTTATCTAAATATTTTTACATTGAAAATATATCTAAAGAAATTAATAAACATAATCTAAAATTAGATTTTACTAAATTTAATTTATTACAAGATAAAATTTATAAAATAAAAGAAGGTTTCTTTACTGAATTTGTAAGAATATTTACCCAATTAGCTTATATAAAATTAATTGAATTAAAGAAAAGTTTTTCTATTTTCAACTTCAATGATCTTATAAAGACTGTAGAAAATACATTTCTAGATTCGGAAATTAGTAATAGTAATACTCTATCTAAAATTCAAAAAAGATTTAAATGTGTCTTAGTTGATGAGTTCCAAGATACAGATATTACTCAGTGGAATTTAATAAAAAAGTTCTTTAATACAAAAAATCATTTTTTACTTTGCGTAGGTGATCCAAAACAAGCGATTTACAAATTTAGAGGTGGAGATATTGAAACTTACTTAGATGCAAGATCTAATGCAATCGAAGTTTTTAGTCTTACAGATAACTATAGATCCTCAAAAAAGTTAATCGATGTTCTTAATAAACTTTATAAGAATGGACTTAAACAATCAAAACTAAACTATAGTAAATTAACCTCAAGAATTAATGAAAATATTAATCCTGAATTTAAATTTAAGGATGTATTTGAAATTGTAGAATTTTCAAAAAAAGAGACTGATATAGAGGATCTTGTAACTCATTACATAGTTAACTTTATTTTAAATAATAAAGAAATTGATATTAATAAAATTGCGATTCTTACATTAAATAATTCGCAATGCTTAGATTTTAAAAAAAAATTAAATCAGTTTAACCTCCCATGCAAAATTCAAAATAAACAAAATATTTTTGATACAGAAGCAAGTTCTCTACTATTTTTATTCATTGAATGTTTATTAAATCCGAGGTCTTTAAAAAATATAACTTTGCTTGCTACTTCAAAGTTTATAGAAATAAAATTAGAAGATTTACTTGATCATGGAATTAGTAATAATTTAGAAATTTTAATTAATAAATGCATTACTTGGTCCCAAGAACTAAGAGAAAAAGGTTTTTTAAACATTGTTAATGAACTACTTATAAATTACAAGTCATCCTCGATTATTCAAGATTCAGATTTAAATTCAAATTTATTTCAACTTTCAGAAATTGTTGAAATAGAATTAATAAATAATGATTTTGATCTCAATATAGTCTTCAACTGGTATAAAAATCAGTTAGATCATATTTTAAGAATTTCTACTGGAGAAGATTTTTTGACGAAAGATTATAATCTTCAAAATGGAATAAATCTTTCTACCATTCATAGTAGTAAGGGCCTCGAATTTGAAATAGTCCTATGTCCATATCTCTCAATTATTTCAAATAAGTCAAATAAAATTAAAGGACCTCTTTGGAAATCAAATATTGATAGAAATATATACGTTAATATTTCTAATAATTACGCGAAGGTTGAAAAATTTAAATTAATAGAAGAAGAAGATTTATTTAAAGAGAGTGAGAGGTTAATTTATGTAGCACTTACAAGGAGCAAATATAAACTTATTGTTTTTAATGATTTAGAGGATACAAATAATATTTTAAATAATGATTTACTTAATAATTTGGAAAATATCAATATTTATAAGTCTACTTTTGAAGTCAGGATAGAAAAAGAGAAAATAAAAGAAATTTTTTCTAAGTTCCAAACCAACCGATTGAATAATAATCTTTGGAAAATCGATAACGTTAATAAAAAAATATCTAATGTATTTAATTCTGATCAATTTATTTCTTATTCAAGTTATTCTTCTTGGATACGTAAAGATAAAAATATTGATGCAGTCATTAATCAATATAAGGATTATGAAGATAATATATCAATTATCAAAGATTCTAATTTTAAGAATTCAAAGAATTATCCTAATTATTTTTCTTATCCAAATCCCTTAAGTGAATTTCCAAAAGGAACTATTGCTGGGACTTGCCTGCACAAAATAATAGAAAGATTTGAATTTAGAAACGATAATAATCAAGAATTAATTGATTTAATTATTGAGGAATTGAACTTTCATCAAATCGATACTTCTTTGGCTTTTAAAGTAAAAGATGCGATTTTAAGAATCATAAATATATCTTTAGGAAGAGAATTACAAAATAAGAAACTAGTTGATATTCCAAATGAATACTTAATTAAGGAACTCAAATATGATTTAACCCTATCTTATGAAGGTAGAAATATTAATTCTAATGATATATCAAATTGCTTTTTTTTAGATCAGGAATATGAATTTGGTGAAGAATATGCAAATAAAATAAATGATCTTCAAATTATGAATAAAGGCTTTCATTCAGGATGTATTGATTGTGTTTTCCCTGTAGGAAATAAATTAGAAGATAGTAAATGGTGGGTAATTGATTGGAAAAGTAATTTGATTTCTGGTAGTGATAATAGTGATTGTTTACCAAGAAACTATAACTATGAAAACATGAGAAATGAAATGATTAAACATCATTATCCATTGCAATCTCATCTTTATTTATTAGCATTGCATAGATTATTAAAGTGGCGACTTAAAAATTATCAACCACATAAACATCTAGGAGGATATATTTATTTGTTTTTAAAGGGATTGCCAGATTTTGAATTATTTGAAAAATCTAAGTCTGAAGATATATCTCCAGGTATTTTTATTAGCAAAGCACCTTTAAAAAGAATTAATTATTTAGATAACCTTTTTTAGAATGACTAAAACTACTACAGATATTGAAAAGTTCCAATACGATCATATATTTAATTTAATCTTAGGTATTTTCAAATTTAGTGAAAAAAAATATGGAAATTTCGTAAAAGATGTAATAAGAATTTTATTAGAGTTTGAAAAAAATGGTGAAACTATTATTGATGTTGATAATAGTTTAATAATCTTTGAATTATTAGAAGATGGCTGGCCCAATAAACATATAGATGTTCTAAAAAATATAGGTTTGATTGGTTCCCTTCATTCTCCATTCGTATTAGTAAATAGAAAATTATCCTTATCAAAATGGTCAAAAAAGATAGAAAGAGTTATTAATTCATTTCTAAAAAAAATAGATACCGATAATTTAATGAACTCAATAATTTATAAAGATGATAATAAAATTGATCAAATTAAAAATATATTTAAATATTCAAACTTAGTTTTCCTTCAAGGAGGACCAGGTACGGGTAAAACCACTTTAATAATAAAGTTAATACTAGAACTCCTTCAAATTGATAACTTTTTAAATATTGGTTTGTCTGCTCCAACTGGTAAAGCTACAGCTCGTTTAAAAGAAGCTCTTAATGATAAAAAAAATATTTCCTTTAGCAAATTTCTAGACCAAATAGAATTTCAAACTTTACATAGATGGATTTTAAATTCTCAAAATAAATCTCTTAAGTTGAAATTTAAACTAAAAGAGCTTGATATTTTCATAATTGATGAAATGTCAATGGTTAATATCGATTTGATTGAATCAGTTTTAAATTTGCTAGCAAAGGACTGTAAAATTATTTTAGTTGGAGATAAAAATCAATTGTCTCCAGTAAATAACTGTTCTATATGGAATTATTTGTTTGAATATTCCGATAATAGTTCAATTAAATCTTGTGTAGTAAATTTAGAAAAAACTTATAGAAATATTGGAGATATAGCATTAATTAGTAGTTTAATATTTAATAATGATTTTTCTTTACTTAATCAAAAGATAAAAGAATTAGAAAAAGATAATAATTCAAAAGAAATTACTATTTCAAAGAGTAGAGAAAAAGATATTCCAAAAGATCTATTATTTTCGATTACAAGTCATCTAAAACAGTTAAATATTTCAACTTCAAATTTAAGTAAAAAAAAATATATATTTGATGAGAGTATTGATAATTTATTGCTTAATGAAAAAGATTTAGTAGATAAGATATTTCTGGATTTACAAAGTCACTTGATTTTATGCGAAAAAAATTCCGGAATATGGAGTGTTGAATATTTGAATGAAATTGTTTTTGGTCAAAAAAAACCCTATGACCTTAAAACTCTTAAAGAGGGTGTTCCGATCATGTGTACAAAAAATAATAATGAACTTGGATTGTCAAATGGGGATATCGGAGTACTTATAGGTTTAAAAAATAAAAGAAAATATCTTTTTAGAAAATTTAATGATAATAACGAAGAAATTGTCGCATTAATTGATCCATCTAATTTAGAAAATGTTGTACCAGCAATAGCCATTACTATTCATAAATCTCAAGGAAGTGAATCTGAAAAAGTAAACATTTTGTGGTCCCAAAATTATAGAAGAAATCAATATGCTGTAAAAGAAAAAAAAGATAATCAAAATATCTTTTGCAGAGATAATTTTGAAAGAAGGTTATTTTATACTGCTGTTACAAGAGCGAAAAAATCTTTAAATATATATTATTTAAATTAAATTTTATTTTTGAGAAATTAGTAATATCTTAACCCCAAGATGTTAGATTAATAATTCGGCTCTGTAAGGCTAATCAACAATTTAAGTCAATTTAGATATTTGTTGAATGCCTAATCAGAAGATTATTAGGCATTTAAAATGGCTTTAAAAAAAGATAGTAACTCTCTTGGTAGTGAGCAGGAAAAGTCTCAGAATGAAGATTCTTCCCTACTAGAGTTCAAGAACTTAGATAACAAAAAAGAAATTGAATCTCAACTATTGGATGTATCGAAAGGAGAAGATAATGAGAATGGATTTCTTGATTTTGGGTTTAATCAATCGATCTTAAACTCTTTAATAAATAAAGGATATAAAAATCCAACTCCAATCCAAAAAGCTGCAATTCCGGAACTAATGTTAGGCAGGGATTTACTAGGCC
>LUMM01000167.1_pt1 | contig 11832 bp, 7 predicted proteins | sample 729971 | NCBI WGS metagenome assembly LUMM01 (sample SAMN03860263, study PRJNA289734) | marine metagenome | biome: seawater column; feature: ocean; material: water; isolation source: Red Sea water column Station 22 - depth 50m | place: Saudi Arabia: Red Sea | collected 2011-10-15 | depth 50 m | reverse complement strand
GGCTGGTTCTCCTTACGCGGTTTTTCCCATAAAACCCCAGGTGCTATTGGAACTATGCACTGCTGAAGCAGTTGACATCAAGGTCAACTGATCCGGTTCAAAATAAAAAATTGAATCCTGCTTCAACTGTTTCGACCGACAAGCACGAAGGCAGACCAGTAATAAGGCGCACTCCATTCAAGGGTTTCGAGCATTTCCAGCCTTGCCTCCCGCATTGCTTCCCTGGCGGGCATTCCTCCTAGAAACTTGGCGTAGAATTTGGTCATCAATAACTGCGTTCCTGCGTCACTGACTTCCCAGAAGGAGTTGACTACATTACTCACTCCTGCTTCCTGGAAAGATCTTCTCAGGCCATAGACCCCTTCGCCTTCATGGATTTCACCAAGTCCCGTTTCACAGGCTGATAGAACGACCAGCTGGGTTCCTGCAAGATCCAGATTCAATACTTCCATTGCAGTCAGGACGCCGTCGTTGTCGGTATCGATTTCCCCTAACAGAGGAGCATTGGCATTGAGACCGGTGAATGCCAGTCCTGCTCTCAACAGTGGATTGTCTGCTGGTGGGGGTAAGCGGTTTCCGCCTCCCCTGGCAAGTCCCTGGATGCGTTTGGAGAGTTTTTCATCCTCTTTGAGGAAAAAGCCGTGGGTCGCGATGTGGAGTACTTCAGGAGGTCTTGTGATCTCCCTGAGTTGTTGTTCTTCGGCAGACTGGAGTGTGAAGATGGATGTTTTCCTTTCTTTTTCATCAGAAACCACCTTGATCACTTCACCTTCTTTTTCCGCCCCAGGCAGGGGGTCAAAATTCAGTCCACGTAAACCGGAACCCATCCTTGCTCCCTGGGCCACACTTCGTGATCTTTTTCGTGATACCTCACGGGCCTGGGGGCTTTCCAGCAATTTCTTGGAATCAAAATCAGGACCGGCAAGGATCAACATATCTCCACTGACCGGTTCCACCAGATTGACAGCAAGATCACGGGAGGAACTGATGATACGAAGGTCGTAATTTTCGATCAGGTAACTTTCAGAATCATCAACCAGGACATCAAATGGGAGAACATTGAGAACACTGTCCGGGGAGATGAAAATCGATTCGGCATCGGAAATGTAATCCATCAGAGGGCTCCAAAGAGGTTCCCAAAGCTCATAGGCCACACTCTTGATGTCCTCGTCCTCTGCGCCTTCATCCTGGATGATTTCACGAAGTTCGGAGATGACTATCTGGATGTATTCCAATTCTCCATAATCGAATACAAACCACTCCCCCTGATAACCGACGAGGGCCAGTATTTTAAGAATGTCTTCCTTATCCCTGTAGGCAAGGAAATCGACCAGCGCGCTATCTCCCAAGGCGTCAAGCACCTCTTCCGGTTTGGCTTGGGCCAGGGTCTGACGGTAAACCTGGCTTGAGGCTCCAAGATCCAACTGGAGGGCATTGATTTTTTCTTCAAGTTTAAAGACCAGTTCTCCAAATTGGTCACGGTTTTCATCGTTCGGACCTGCAAGGGTTAGTGAAGCCAACTCTTTTCGGGCTTCAGTCAAATCCTCTGTAAGTTTTTTCAGTTTTGGAGAACCTGACATTTTCACTACCTGCTGGGTTTCACTGGTGATTTTCAACAGCAAGCCTTTGCGTTTCAGGCTGATCTGAAAAAGATTTTCAGCAGTTCGTTCATCATCAATATTGAGCAGCAGTTGGATGTAGGCATCCTGTTCAGGCTTATGAAGGCGGATGTAGGATTGACGTGTATTGTCTCCAGCGACCCAGAGTACCCGATCGAAAAAGGTATTGCGTTGTTCAAACCCTGTTTTTCGAATTTCAAAGGCTTCGTCAAGCAGGCCAAGATCTTCTTTCAGTTGTGCCAGGTTATTCAGGGTTTCAAAGGTGTAGGGGTGACTTTTTCCTAAAACTTCGTATTCCAGTTCCAGGGTTTCCTCGAACAGTTCCAGGGCTTCTTCAGGCTTTTCCTGGAGCACAAGCAATTCCCCAAGGTCATTCATACTACGCAAGGTATCCGCATGCTTTTTCCCAAAAATGGCAGTACGTCCCTCCAATGCCTGGGTCAGGTGTTTTTCGGAAGTATCAAGATTCCCCAGATTCTTGTGAACTCTGCCGAGGTTATTCAGCGCTTTCAGGGTATTCTGATGCCGTTCCCCGAATTTTTTCCTCCAAAGATCATAAGCCAAAGTAAATCTGGGTTCCGCTTTTTCGGGTTTGTCGTCACGAAGATAGAGATATGCGAGGTTGTTGATGCTGGCAATGGTATTGGGGTGCTCCCTCCCATAAACCTCTTTGTTCAGTTCTATGACTTTTTCATAATTCAATTCGGAACGTTGAAAATCTCCCTGGGATTCATAAAGAAAGGCCAGATTGTTCAGCAATGCCAGGGTGGTGGGATGTTTCGATCCCTGAATCTGTTCAGAAATGGCGTGGCTTTTCTTGAAAAGGGGTTCCGCTTCATCATAAAGTCCCTGATTTTCTAGAAGCAGGGCCAGGTTATTCATGACCGAAACGGACTGTGGACTTTCTTCCCCGAGTGCAGTAATCATCCTTCTCATGGCATCACGAAAATGCTTTTCAGCTTTTTCGTACTCACCAAGCCTGCGGTAGACACTGGCCATGTTGTTCAGGTCCCCAGCCGTGTTGGGATGTGTTTCTCCAAGCAGAGCGAGTTCCAGTTCATAAACTTTCCGATGCTGCTCGAGGGCTTCTTCAAGCCTACCTGTATCTTCATAAAGCTGTGCCAGGTGGCTGATGGTCTGGATGGTCAGAGGGTCCTCTTCACCCAGTTCGGCGGTGGCGGTTGTTAGAACTTCCAGAAAAAGCGGTTCGGCCTTTTCGTATTCACCCAATTGACGGTAGGTTTCTGCAAGATTCTCCTTGGTCTCAAGGGTTTCAAATGCCTGGTCTCCCAGAACTTGTTCCTGACCCGAAAGCGTTTTTTCAAAGGTTGGCTGAGCCTCTTTCAGTTTCCCCCTGTTCAGATAAAGTGCTCCCAGCAGGGCTGAAGCTGCGAGCGCATCAGGATCTTGCTCACCCAGAGTTTGTGCCAGACCATTGGCGGTTTCTCTGAGGATTTCTTCTGCCTGGTCAAATCGTCCCTGATCTTGTTGATTGAGCCCTAGGGCCTGGAGACGAAGCATGGTTTGCGGATCGTCCATGCCGAGGGAACTTCGGGAGATCTGGTAAGCTTCCTCATAAACGGTTTCAGCCATTTGCGGGTCGATCATGCCCAGGAAGCCTGCATAGGCATCAAGAACCAATAAGGCCAATTCAGATTGATCCGTATCTTGTGCCTGCTTCAAAAGCTGCTCATAGAGGACATTGGCTTCTTCAAGCATGCCCATTTCCGCCATCAGCAGAGCTTCCGTGAGCCTCGAATTAAAGGTGTTGGGATCGGTTGCCCCATAAGCTTTGACGGAAAGTCCTGATGCTTCCGCAGCAAGCTTCAGTGCTTCTTCTAATTCACCCTGCATGTAAAGGTCTTCCACTTCAAACTGACGCTGCTCCCAGAGTTCTCTAGCTTCGTCTTGGGAAAGCCCTGTCGCACTTTGTTGTGCTTTGAGGGAAATGTTGCCGAGGGCAATGAAAATAACGAAAAAGCATGCGATCGAGGTTTTGACTAGTTTTCTAATTGCTGTTTTTTTCATCCTTACCTCTGTGGAAATGGTGAGCTTCAATTCAAAAAGATTTTAGTCATTCGCTATCTAACGATAGTTCGAGATTTTTTTATTGTTCAGGGCATTCAAAAACAAAACCGAATCTGTGTTTTCCTTCTCTCCTTTTGATACCACATATCACAAAGAGAAAACCATTAGAAATTCCTCAGTTTTCAAATTCAGTGCGGGCTTCTTCCAATTGATGGGTTTTGGTCTCCCATTCCCGCATATGAAGTTTTAGTTCCTGTTCCAATTCAATTTTACTGGTCTGCATGTTTTCAATCTTCCGATTGTCTGCATTCTTAAAAAAATCCTTACCGCTGAAGATCAAGTCGATGTTGCGGATTTGAGCTTCCTGATCGGAGATGGTTTCCTCAAGCAAGTTGGTTTCTCGGGTAAGCTTTGAAATCAGCTTTTTCAGCTCTTTGCGGTTTCTCTGTTTGCCGTTGAGTTCAGAGGGCTTTTTACTTTCACGGGTCTGGCTCAAGGCCTGATCCCGGCTCAGGTAATCGTCGCCAAAATGCTCGAGGTATTCCTCGTAACTGCCTGCAAAATCCCGGGCACCCTCCGGGGTGAGTTCAAGGACGTGGGTGGCAACTTCTGAGACAAAATGACGGTCATGACTGACGACAATCACCGTTCCCGGGAAATCCTTTAATGCCTGTGCCAGGGCTTCCACCCCTTCCAGATCAAGATGATTGGTGGGTTCATCAAGAACCAGAACATTTCTTTTTTCCAGCATGATTTTCGCAAAAAGCAGCCTTGCAGCTTCACCGCCGCTTAGGGAGGAAACGCTTTTGAGGGCTTCATCGCCGGAAAGGAGGACCCTGCCGAGCAGACCGCGGATGGTGCCGATGTTTTCCTGCTGACCAAACTGATAGAGCCAGTCATAAGCACTGATCCGTCCTTTCAGATTTTCGTGATGATCCTGGGCAAAGTAGGAAATGCTGGTTTCATAACCCCATTCATAATCCCCCTGGTCCGATTCCAGTTCTCCGAGCAGGATTTTCAAAAGGGTGGATTTTCCGATTCCGTTGGGTCCGATGACGGCAATTTTTTCGCCCCGTTCAAGTTTGAAATTGATGCCATTCAGAACCTGGATTTCGGCAAATTGTTTTGAAATTTTCCTGGAAGTCAAAGTGATCCTGCCGGAAGGCCGTTCCTGTTCGAACTTAAGTTTCGGGTAAATCCGGGAAGAACGGGTGATTTCCGGGATTTCCATTTTTTCCAGCTGCTTCACCCGTGACTGAGCCTGCCGGGCTTTTGTGGCCTTGTAGCGGAAACGTTCTACAAATGCCTGCATTTCCGCAGTTTTGCGTTCCAGACTTTCGATCTCTTTCTGTTTCTGAGATTCGTTGAGGGCTTTTGCTTCCAGGAACTGATCATAATTTCCAGGATAAAGCCTTAGTTCCTGGTAGTCGATATCAACCGTATGGGTTGAAACAGCATTCAAAAAGTTACGATCGTGGGAGATGAAGATCAGTGTGCCCTGGTATTCGTGGACCAAAAAATTTTCAAGCCAGCGGATAGAGACGATGTCCAGATGGTTGGTCGGTTCATCCAGCATCAACAGGCTGGGCTTGGCAAAAAGCAGTTGCCCCAATAAAACCCTCAGTTTGAATCCTCCTGAAAGAGCTTTCATCGGTCCATGATGATAGGCTGGGCCGATTCCCAAACCACTCAGCATTTCTTCAACTTGAGCTTCTGCGGCATAGCCGTCTTCTTCCGCAATGATGACTTCCAGATGTGCTAATCGATTTCCGCTTTCTTCATCGTCACTATTCTCAGCCAGCAATTGCTCTTTTTCACTGAACGCACTCCAGAGACGTGGATTTCCCTGGAGCACAACATCACTGACTTTGACGTTTTCGTAACGGAAATGATCCTGTTTAAGCAGCCCAGGGCTTAAATTTTTTGGAATGGAGACCAAACCCTTGCTGGGCAACTCTTCACCGCTGATGATTCGCAGCAAGGTAGATTTTCCAGATCCATTGGCACCCACAAGCCCGTAGCGTTTTCCCGGATCAAAATTCAGGGATGCATTTTCGAAAAGGGTTTTCTGACCATACTGCATGGCCAAGTCGGTGATGCTGATCATGTGCTAAGAATTTTCTCGAACCGCACTAGAATTTAAAAATACAAAAGATGATTAATTTCCTCTTTTGGGAAACATTTTGATCAAGATACCAACTGCTTAAAATTTTTCTCCTGAGTCTTTTCCTTGATTCTTCATGCATTAACATAATGAAATGAGTCTCCAAGCACAAAACGAAATACAGGAGTCCCTCTAGAGTCTAGATCGGCATCTTAAAGGCCTTTTGAACTGATTCAGAATTGGCCATTATTTTGCTTTTAATGGGAATGTTTTCCAACCTTTCAAAAATGTGAATTCTGTTCCTGATTTAATCCATCCTTCATAAGGAATTCTGTTTTCCCTTAATCATGCATCGACACGCAGTTCTCAAGGAATATTCCACCTACGTTGACCCGTTGATTCCCGATGAGGAATCGCTTTTGATTCAGTTATGCGAGCATCTTCATCGCTCCGGGTTTCTTTTCGATGATGCGACTGAAGCGGAATTCAACAATGGCGAGCAGGTGATCCGGGAATTTTATGAGCAGGAAGGTCAGTTGATCCAGAGGCTGCTTCAGCCAGGTCGCCTCCAGCAATACATGAACTATCTGAAGCGACTTCAGTGGAACCGTTCCGAACTGCGAAATCGCCTGAGGCAGAAAGTGATGAAGCATTTCGAAACAATGGCTCATGGAGCTCATCACCAGTTCAACATCAGGCTTGCCATCATGCAGGGTTTAAAGGAAAAGAAAACGGGTCCCTTCCAGGATTTTATGCTTTGCCTCCAAGCGTATCAAAGCGTACTTCTGAAGAATTCCAGTAAAGCGGATGAAAAAGAACCCAAAGCGGAAGAAAACTATACCGCCAAAGATCTCCTGAAGATGCGTAAGGAACTTCAGGATCAACTGGAAGGGAAAGGCTTTGTTCAAGCGGTTCTCAAACAGATAGCCAAAAGAAGAGGCGTCAGTGTTTCCGAATTGACGAAAGATCCTCTGGAAGAAGAAAACCAGGAACAAGAAAAAATCATCTTTGTCAGACCCTCCAAACAAAAACCAGGAAGTTCTACCCGTTCTGTATTGAAAAGAAATACTCCAGTAGCGCAGAAGGTTCCAAAAAAATCGACCCAAAAGGAAGCATCTCCAAAGCCTCAAGTTATTCCACCGCCGCCTGTTGAGGAAGAAGATCCCGGAGCAGCAATGATGGTACCGGAATTGGAGGATTTTGAGGAATCTGAAGCAGATTCCCTGGCCAGGCAGGAAGACGGAGTGGAGCAGGAAGCAGTTCCGGAAGTGAAGGATGAAATAAACGAGGAAAGTCCCACTCAAACTGCTTCTGTGGGCTCTTCTGATCAAGTGGAGATTGATGATGAAGATGAGGAAGAAGCAGAGGCACCCAAGAAAAAGGAAGCAAAACCTGCTGCTCCTTCTGCCGCAGATCTGTTATCTAGCCTGGAAGAAGACGATGACGAAGATTTTGAGGAAGATGATGGACTGACTGCGGTTGAAACCGATGAAACGGATGTGGTTTTCGGAACTGGAAAGATCACTCCGGCGTCAATGATGAGTTTCGTCCGTCAGTATCCCGACAGTACCCTGAAATTTTTGCTACGTCGAAACCTGGATGGACGTCCGCTGCCTTCAGAATTTGATCAGATATACAAAACCTGGGAGGAACGAGGACTGATGCGAGGCCGGGTCAGGCGTTATGTCCTGCAGATCATGGACTGGGAAGACGTTCCTGATCTTCCTGTACATGAGTTACTGGGTCAGATGCGGAACCGACTGATGGACATGAAATTGGAGGCTGAACAGGCTTGATCAAGCCCTGAACAGCTGAATCAGGTCATTCCAGGTGACAAACAACATCAGTGCGATCAAAACGGAAAATCCAATCATCTGGGTCCGTTCCCGAAAGATAGTGCTTAAGGGAGCGCCTTTCAGTTTTTCAAAACCCAGCAGCAGGATGTGTCCGCCATCCAATGCAGGTATCGGAAGCAGATTGAAAATTCCGAGCTGAAGACTGATGAAGGCCATCAGAAAAATAAGGTTCGAGATTCCGCTTTTTGCCGCGTCACCCAAGACCATTCCTATCCGGATTGGGCCGCCTAGGTCATCAAGGGACCCCTGTCCACTCAGCATCTGACCAAGAAACATGAAAGTCGCTTTCGTCAATTGCCAAACTCTCTGGACCCCCATCGAAACGGATTCGCCGATGCCATAGTTGTTGTTTTGCGTCGGCATACTCATTCCCATCAGCCAAAGCTTCGCTTCCTTTTCAAAATAAGGTTTTAACTCGACGAACTGCACCTCACCGGATCGCTCGTATTCGACGATGATCTGTACTGCTTCAGAACTTCCATTTGGTTGCTGAGATTCCTGGATCAAGGGGATCAAGTCGCTCCAGTCTCCTACAGAATTTCCATTGATGCTGAGAACCAGATCACCTTCCTGGAGCCCTGCCTCTCTTGCCGGAGAGGGACTGGTGAAGCCTCCTGCACGGGGTTCAATGAAGGGTTTCCAACCCATCTGACGCTGTTGCTGAAGTTCTTGAAGCGGGACCTCGAAATCCAGCAAAGCTCCATCTCTTTCTACCTCAAGCCTCAAGTTTGAAGTGGTGATCGCCTTTCCCATTTCCTGGTTGACGGCTCTCCAGTTCAAAACCTCGTTTCCGTTTACAGTAAAGATCTGATCGTTTGCCTGGAGCCCGATTTTTTCAGCAATACTGCCCTGATCGATCTGACGCAACTTTGCCATTTCATCCAGATAAGCTGGAGACTGGACACCAATCATGTACAGCAGAGGCATGCAGAAGAGCGCAAATAGCAGGTTCATCGCCGGTCCACCGATGAGGATGTAGATTCGTTGTAAAATACTTTTTGAAGCATAGTTGGAGGGATCTGTCGGATCTTCATCGGTTACATTCTGTCCGAACAGCCGAACGTATCCCCCTAAGGGAATCCAGGAAACTTTGTATTCGGTGTCTCCAACTTTTTTTCCATAGATGGTCGGGGGAAAGCCGATGGAGAAAGTTTCAACACGAACCCCAACATGCTTTGCGGCCATGTAATGGCCGAGTTCGTGGATGAAAATAAGAAAGCCCAGAACGGCAATAAAGGTGATTAAGGTCAGCATCTGAAATATTCCAAAGGTTTCATAGTTTTATTCAAGGTGTCAGGTAAAACTTTTTGTAATAAACAGTGTTTGTTTCATGAGGTTGATAAAAATGAAGATCAAACTTATTCCAATATGACACAGCAGAACAGGTGGGAAAATAAGTTTTTCAGGCAGCAACTCTTTCCTGCATCCGTTGCTGGGCTTCCTCCCTTCCCCATTGGTCCGCCTTTACGGCATCCTCCAGGGTTTGAATGTCTCTGAGGTATGATGGGAAATCAGGTTTTTGGGAGATACTTTGATATCCGGACATTACATCCTGGAGTAATTTAGCAATTTCAACAAAATGCAGATGCCCTTTCAGGTAGGATTCAACCACCGCTTCATTCGCGCCGTTTAAAACGGCCGGAACACTTCTGTCCATCCTGGCCGCATCGATGGCTAGCTCAAGACAGGGGTACCGGGTCGGTTCGACTGATGAAAAATTCAGGCTTCCGATCTTTGTCAGGTCTAAATTTGGGAGTTCCAGTTCAAGTCGTTCAGGCCATCCAAGACAATAGGAAATCGGGATTCGCATGTCAGGAAATCCAAGCTGGGCCAAAGTGGAGCCATCACAAAATTCCACCATTGAGTGAATGATGCTTTCCCGGTGAATGACGACCTCAATCTTTTCAACCGGCATATCAAACAGCCAACGTGCCTCGATCACTTCAAGACCCTTGTTCATCATCGTTGCTGAGTCAATGGTGATTTTATTTCCCATTTCCCAGTTTGGATGAGAAAGAGCATCTTCCAGACGGATGTGAGGGAATTGTTCAAGAGGCAAGTCGCGGAAAGGTCCCCCTGAAGCGGTAAGCACCAACTTCCTGATTTTATCCTGAGGACGGCCGTTCAAGACCTGGAAAATCGCATTGTGCTCACTGTCGGTGGGAAGGATCGTGGCCCCGCTTTTTGAGGCTTCCTCAATGAAAAGCCGACCCGCCATGACCAGCGGTTCCTTGTTGGCAAGGGCAACGTTTTTTCCAGAAGAAACTGCTGAAAAAGTGGGAAACAAACCTGCTGAGCCGACGATTCCGGCGACAACGATTTGTGCATCCGGATCTTCTGCTATGTTGATCAATCCTTCTTTTCCTACCAGTTCACAGAGTTTTTCTACGGAACGGTGACAGGTCAGGGAGACAATCCGGAATCGATCAGGGTGCTGACGGATGACGGAAAGGGTGCTGTCTCCAATGGATCCAGTCGCCCCAAGGATAGAAATATTTTTTTGACGAGTCATCCGAGCAAGATGAGGTAATAAAACAATGGTGCCGCGATCAGGTATCCGTCCACCCGGTCCAGGATTCCACCATGGCCGGGTAAGAGGCTTCCGGAATCTTTGACGCCGCAGAGGCGTTTGATCCTCGACTCGACCAGATCACCGAGCTGCCCAGCTGCTGCCGTCACCAGACCGAGCATAATCCCGGTGAGCCAGAAATAATCCAATGTCAGCTCCACGTACAAACCTGCAAAAAGAGCGCTTACGCCTGCACCGATGAGGCTTCCCTCCCAAGTTTTTTTGGGACTGATGCTTGGAGCCAGGGGGATGTTCCCAAAACGCTTTCCTCCGAAATAGGCAAAGATATCACTGAAGCTGATGATGAAGATCAGTAAAAATACCAAAGCGGTCCCATCTTCATGAGCTTTGATCAGGATCATGTGGGAAAGGCTCCAGCCTGTCAGAAGCATTCCGAAGAGCCCCATGCCCAATAGATTTTTTCCCGGAAAGCTTTGTTCATTGCTGAAAAGGAGTTGCTGAAAGATCCAGCCAGCCGCGCAGACAAGAAACATTCCATGAAGTCCGTTCGAACCTCCCAACGCACCAAGTCCAATCAAAAGGGCGCAGCCGGGAAGAAACCATTCGGGAAGGATGATTTCTTTTTTGGAAAGCATTGCTGTCAGTTCACCGCTTCCGATCACAGCAAAAACAATCACGACCAGACCGACAATCAGAACGGGAGAAAAGATAATCAACGATACTCCTGCGGCAAGAGGGATCGCGGTCTTGATGCGAGCCGCAAGTTCAGGAGAGAGGGAATCCAGCTTCATCGGGCTAACAGAAATCTGTTTCAGGCAGTTTCTTTCAGGGGTTCAGTACGTCCCAACCTCCTATTCCGTTTTTGGAACTCAAGAAGGGCCTGAAAAAAATCTTCCTTGTCAAAATCAGGCCAGAGCACATCGGTGAAAAAGTATTCGCTGTAGGCGGCCTGCCAGATCAGGAAATTGGAAAGACGTTTTTCACCACTGGTTCGAATGATCAAATCAGGATCAGGTATACCAGGTGTAAAAGTGTGCTCTGAAATCAAATCCTCATTGATTTCCTCGAGGTTGAGATTTCCACTCTGGACCAGGGAAGAGATCTTCTTCACCGCACGGACTATTTCTGCCCTCCCACCGTAATTGACCGCCAGGTTCAAAAGAAGTCCGGTATTTTCCGAGGTAGACTCCAGCGCGTGATTTAAAGGCTGCTGGAGAAACTGAGGGAGCCCCTGACTTTCTCCTGCAACCTGAAACCGGACGTTGTTGTCCAGCATGGTTTTCAATTCTTTTTGAAGGTATTCGGCAAACAAGTCCATTAAGGTGGACACCTCCTGGGCTGGACGCCTCCAGTTCTCAGTGGAAAAGGCATAGAGAGTGAGTACCTCCAATTCCAATTCGACTGCGGCTTCGACGGTGGCCCTCACCGCTTTGACTGCATTACGGTGGCCATAAACCCGAGGGTAACGCCTTTCGGTGGCCCAACGTCCGTTACCATCCATGATGATCCCAACATGACGGGGCATCCTTGAAGGATCGAGCAGTTCGCGATTGGAGGGCATAGAAATAAAATGGCAGGATCAGGTTAAAGCGCGCTGGTTTTTCCTGATTTATATTTTTATCAACCCTTTACTATTCTCAATTGAATCCAGGGAAGCAAGTCCTTTTCCATCAACAAGATGAATGATCATGATAT
>LUMM01000564.1_pt1 | contig 11848 bp, 11 predicted proteins | sample 729971 | NCBI WGS metagenome assembly LUMM01 (sample SAMN03860263, study PRJNA289734) | marine metagenome | biome: seawater column; feature: ocean; material: water; isolation source: Red Sea water column Station 22 - depth 50m | place: Saudi Arabia: Red Sea | collected 2011-10-15 | depth 50 m | reverse complement strand
GGTCAAGGCATAGATCCAAAAAAACAAACAATAGTATTTCTTCATGGAAGTGGCCTTTCACACATAGTTTGGTCATTAACTGAACAATTTTTTTCGAATAAGAATTTCAATGTATTGTCTATCGATCTTCCTGGTCATGGAAATTCAGATGGACCATGTTTAGATACCATAGAAAAAATTGCTGATTGGCTAGAAAGTGTATTTAAAAAATTGCAATTAAAAAATTTGATTTTAGTTGGTCATTCTCAAGGATGTTTAGAAATACTTGAATATGCTTTTAAATATAAAAGCAGGTTAAATAAAATAGTTTTAGTTGGCGGCTCAAATAAAATGCCAGTTCATCCTGATTTAATAGAACTTGCAAATAATGGTGACTCTGATGCTGTAAAATTAATGATGAAATGGGGTTATGAAGGCTCAAAAAAATTTATTGGTGGTAATCCAGTAGAAAAAATAATTCAGTCCCCAAGAGATATTAGTGAAATTTTAGCAGTTGATTTAAATGCGTGTAATAACTACTCAAATGGGTTAGAGGCAACAAAAGTTTTAGATCTTCCCACATTACTTATTTTCGGAGAGTTAGATAAAATGATCAATTTAGATGCAGGGAAAAAATTTTCAAATTTAGTAAAAAACTCATCTACTCATGTAATTAAAGGTTGTGGTCATATGATAATGATTGAAAAAGCATTTGAAATGAGAGAAAAGATTTTAGAATTTTTAATTAAATGAAAAGTTATCCGATAGCAAAATCAAGAAGAGTTAGAAGTACACCCTATACTTCTAGAATAGAGAAACAAGGTGTTACCGCTTATACTGTTTATAATCATATGCTTTTACCAGCAGCTTTCGGTTCCTTGGAGGAGTCTTGTGATCATTTAAAAAAGAATGTTCAAATTTGGGATGTAGCTGCAGAAAGACAGGTTGAAATTTCAGGCAAAGATGCTGCAAAACTTGTACAACTCATGACTTGTAGAGATTTATCGAAATCAAAAGTAGGAAGATGTTATTATTGTCCTTTAATCGATGAAAATGGAAATTTGGTAAATGATCCTGTTATTTTAAAATTATCTGAAGATAGATGGTGGATATCAATTGCTGACTCTGATGTAATTTTTTTTGCAAAAGGTCTTGCTTCAGGAAATAAATTTGATGTTAAAATTTTTGAACCAATCGTAGATATCTTAGCAGTTCAAGGTCCTAAATCTTTTGATTTAATGGAAAAAGTTTTTGGTGAAAAAATGAAAGAGTTAAAATTTTTTGGATTTGATTATTTCACTTTTAATGGGGCAAAACATTTAATAGCTAGATCTGGTTGGTCAAAACAAGGTGGTTTTGAAATTTATGTTGAAAACACCAACTCAGGTTTGAAGTTATACGATCATCTTTTTGAAATTGGTAAAGAATTCAATGTTAGACCTGGATGTCCAAATTTAATCGAAAGGATTGAGAGTGGTTTACTTTCTTATGGGAATGATTTTGATAACAATGACAATCCATTTCAATGTGGTTTTGATAAATATGTCGATTTAGAGACCGATATAAACTTTTTAGGTAAAGATAAACTTAAAAAAATTAAAGAAAAAGGAATTGATAGAAAGCTAATGGGTGTTCAGATAGATTTAACCAAGATTCTTTTAACTAGTTCTTTAAACATCAAGAATAATGATGGAAATATAATTGGAGAACTAAGATCCGCTTGTTACTCGCCTCATTTTAAAAAAGTTATTGGTATTGCAATGATAAAAGAACCATATTGCAAAGCATCTTCGTCCGGAACAATAGAAATTGATGGAAATTCTTTAGCTCTTAAAGTTTGCGATTTACCTTTCATCTAGTATAAAACTTAGATCATGAATATTGCAATTGTAGGAGCAACAGGAAATGTTGGTAGAAAAACATTGGAAATTTTGGAGAGAAAAGAATTTTCTATAGATAATTTATATTTAGTTGCGTCCTCAAAAAGTGTTGGAAAAAAAATTGGTTTTAGAGGTAAGGAAATGGATGTCCTTGATTTAGAAAATTTTGATTTCTCAAAAGTTAATATTGCTTTTTTTGCAGCTGGTGGAAAAATTTCTGAAAAATTTGCTGAAAGAGCAGCCAAAAATTGCTTGGTAATTGATAACTCTAGTTTTTTTAGAATGGATCCAGACGTACCTTTGATAGTTCCACAAGTAAATTCAGATGATCTAAAAAAAATTAAAAAAAATATTGTTGCAAATCCGAATTGTTCAACAGCTCAATTAGTGATTGCTCTTAAACCTTTACACGATCTATTTATTATCAAAAGAATTGTCGTGTCTACTTATCAATCAGTTTCTGGAGGTGGAAAAGCTCCCATGGATGAACTTATTGAGCAAACTAAACTAGTTTTAGATGGTAAAAAAGTATCATCTAAAAATTTTACAAAACAAATAGCTTTTAATGCCATCCCTCATATCGATCAATTTGCAGATGATGGTTATACTAAGGAAGAGTTAAAAATGATGAACGAAACCAAAAAAATTTTAGATACCAAAATTGATTTAACGGCAACATGTGTGAGATTACCAATCTCTGTTTCTCATTCTGAGTCAGTCAACTTACAATTTGAAAAACCTTTTACTCTGGAAAAGGTAAGAGATGCTTTGAATAATTTTGAAGGTTGTAAAGTTATTGATGAAAGAAATGATGGCGGTTATTCAACTCCAATTGAAGCAGAGGGAATGGATGAAACTTTTATTTCAAGAATAAGAGAAGATAAAACAATTAAAAATGGATTAAACTTATGGATCGTTTCAGATAATCTTTTGAGAGGCGCGGCTTTGAATGCAGTAGAAATTGCAGAAACAGTAATTAAAAACAATTACCATGGAAAATAAAAAACCATTATCCCCTCACATACAAGTTTATAAATGGCATATTTCGTCTTTAGTATCTATTTCACACAGAATTACGGGCATAATAAATATAATTGGGATTACATTAATTTGTTTGTGGGCATCTTTATTATTATTAGGTGAAAATAGTTATGAGGCTGTTAATTTACTATTAAATTCTCAAATTGGAAAATTTATTACTTTAGGTTTGACCTGGTCTTTTTGTTTTCAAATTTTAAGTGAGATTAGACATTTGATAATGGATTTAGGTTATGGATTTGAACTTAAGACAACTAAAATAACTGGTCTTTTAGTAATCATAGGGTCAATCTTTTTAACTATAATTTTATATTTGATTGGAAAAAATTTATTTTGAAATGATTGCTGCAACAAAAAAATGGATTTTTTTAAAAATTAGTGGAGCAATATTAGTTCCGTTAATGGCCTGGTTTATTCTAAGTTTTATAAGTATTTATGATCAGAGCTATTCAGAAGTATTGGAATTTTTTACGAATCCATTATCTAAGTTTTTATTTAGCTTATTTATTATTACTGCATATTTCTTTTCAGCATTAAGTATTAGTGAGGTTTTTGAGGATTATATAAAAGATTATAAAATCAAAAATGTCGCAAATGGTTTTTTGTACGTATCAGCTGTGGTAATTCCATTAATTACAATTATATTATTAATTAACTTATGAGTTCTTACAAAATAATCGATCATGAATACGATGTGGTAGTCTTGGGAGCAGGTGGTTCTGGTCTAAGGGCCGCGGTTGGTTTAAGTGAGGCTGGTTTAAAAACAGCTTGTATTTCAAAAGTCTTTCCAACTAGAAGTCACACCTCTGCAGCGCAAGGTGGTATTTCCGCTGCTTTAGGAAATATGGGTGAGGATGATTGGCGTTGGCATATGTACGATACAGTTAAAGGAGCTGATTGGTTAGGTGATCAGGATAGTATTGAATATCTCTGTAAGGAGGCACCAAAGGCTGTAATAGAGCTAGAAAAATACGGTGTTCCATTTAGCAGAACTGAAGATGGAAAAATTTATCAAAGACCATTTGGTGGTATGACTAAAAATTACGGCAACGGAATTGTACAAAGAACTTGTGCAGCCGCTGATAGAACAGGTCATGCAATTTTACATACTTTGTATGGACAAGCTTTAAAACATAATACAGAATTTTTTATTGAGTATTTTGCATTAGATTTATTAATGAAAGATGGAGCGTGCAAAGGTCTTATTGCTTGGAATTTAAATGATGGAACTATTCATAGATTTAGAGCTCACACTGTTATAATTGCAACAGGTGGTTATGGAAAAGTATATTATTCTGCAACATCAGCCCATACTTGTACGGGTGATGGTAATGCGATGGTATTAAGAGCAGGTTTACCATTGCAAGATATGGAATTTGTGCAGTTTCATCCAACAGGAATTTATGGTCATGGCACATTGATCACAGAGGGCGCAAGAGGTGAAGGAGGATATCTCACTAATTCTAAGGGTGAAAGATTTATGGAAAGATATGCCCCTAAAGCAAAAGATTTAGCATCAAGAGATGTTGTGAGTAGATCAATGTCAATTGAGATTAATGAAGGAAGAGGAGTGGGAAAAGATCAAGATCATGTGCATCTTAATTTAAGTCACTTAGATAAGGATATTATTGAAAGTAGGTTGCCTGGTATAACTGATGCTGCAAGATTATTTGCAAATGTAGATGTTACTAAAGAACCGATTCCGGTTGTTCCAACCGTGCATTATAATATGGGTGGAATACCAACAAATTATAAAGCAGAAGTATTAACTGTAAATGGTTCAGAAAAAACTGTTCCAGGTTTAATGGCAATAGGTGAAGCAGCGTGTGTTTCAGTTCATGGCGCAAACAGACTTGGTTCAAACTCATTAATTGATTTAGTTGTTTTTGGTAGAGCAGCCGCTAAACGTGCAGCAGAACTAATAAAACCAGGAACTCCACATGAGGAAATCAGTGAAACAGAAACCCAAAAATGCTTAGATCGATTTGATAAGATAAGAAATTCACAAGGTGATATCGGAACAGCTGAACTAAGGTTGTCAATGCAGAAGACTATGCAGTCTAAATGTGCTGTTTTTAGAACTGAAAAAACTCTTAAAGAAGGTGTACTTTAGAATTTGATAATTTAATAAGACAAGCTGTAGTGACAGTTGATTCAGCCTATAACAGAAAAGAAAGTCGAGGAGCACATGCAAGAGAGGACTTTCCAAAAAGAGATGATAATAAATTTATGCAACACACTCTTGCTTGGTGTGATGGAAAAGATACAAAAATTAGTTATAGAGAAGTTCACAAATCAACATTAACTAATGAAGTGCAATATTTTCCACCTCAGGAAAGAGTTTATTGATGGCTCAAATAGGTTTACCTGACAACTCCAAAGTAAAAAAAGGTAAATATTTTAAGGATAAAACTGGTTCAAAAAATCTTAGAAAAGTAAATGTTTATAGATGGGACCCGTCTACAGAGGAAAATCCTAGAATTGATACCTATGAAGTTGATATGGATAATTGTCCCTCAAAAGTTTTAGATATTTTAAATAAAATTAAAAATGAAATAGATCCGACTTTGGCTTATAGAAGATCTTGTGCTCATGGAGTTTGTGGTTCGTGTGCGATGAATATGGATGGAAAAAATGGCCTTGCCTGTACTACTCCTCACAAAGAAATAAATGGTGATATCAATATCTATCCATTACCACACCTTAAGGTCAAAAAAGATCTAATAGGTGACTTGGATGGTTTATATAAACAATATCAATCAATTGAGCCATGGTTAAAATCAAATTCAAAGTCAGAAACTAAAGAAATTTTTCAATCTAAAGAAGATAGAGCTAAACTAGATGGCGCATATGAATGTATAATGTGTGCGTGTTGTTCAACTTCTTGCCCAAGTTATTGGTGGAATGGTGATAAATATCTAGGACCAGCAGTACTTTTACAAGCCTATCGATGGATCATAGATAGTAGAGATGAAGAGAGAAATTCAAGATTAAAAAAGGTGGCAGATGAACTTAAACTTTATAGGTGTCACACAATTTTAAACTGTACTAGCGCTTGTCCAAAAGGTTTAAATCCTGCAAAAGCAATTGCTGAAATAAAAAAAATGTTAGCAACAGCTAATATTTAAACAATAGACTAATAACAATTTTTAATCTAAAAGGTCCTATTCATGAAATTAATTGAACATTTTGTAGGTGGAAAAATAATTCCCGGAACATCAGATAAAAAGGGTAAAGTTTTTAATCCAGCAACTGGTGATCAAGAAAAAGAAGTAAGAATCGCATCTAAAAAAGATTTGGATAGTGCGGTAGAAGTAGCAAAAAAAGCTTTTCAAGAATGGTCAGTAAAACCTTCTTTAGTGAGAGCTAGAGTCATGTTTAAATTCAAGGAACTTATTGAAAAAAATTCAGATGAACTCACACAACTAATTGTGAATGAACATGGAAAGGTTTATGAGGACGCAAAAGGTTCACTAACTCGGGGCTTAGAAGTTGTTGAATTTGCTTGTGGTATTCCTCATTTGCTGAAAGGTGAATTTTCAGAAAATGTTGGTACAAATGTTGATAGCTGGTCTATGCGACAGCCATTAGGTGTAGTTGCGGGTATTACACCTTTTAATTTTCCAGCAATGGTACCGATGTGGATGTTTCCAATTGCAATTGCTTGTGGAAATACTTTTATATTGAAGCCATCTGAAAAAGATCCCTCTTGTTCCATTAAATTAGCTGAACTTTTAAAAGAAGCAGGTTTACCCGATGGCGTTTTTAATGTGATCAATGGAGATAAAGAGGCTGTTGATGCTATTTTAACAAACCCAGATATAAAGGCAGTTAGTTTTGTTGGTTCTACTCCAATTGCAAAATATATTTATGAGAATTCAGCCAAGAATGAAAAAAGAGTTCAAGCTTTAGGGGGTGCTAAAAATCATTTGGTAGTGATGCCTGATTGTGATTTAGATGGTGCGGTGAATGGCTTAATGGGAGCTGCATATGGGTCTGCAGGAGAAAGATGTATGGCACAATCAGTTGCGGTAGCAGTTGGAGATATAGGTGATGAACTTGTTTCAAGACTTTCAAAAAAAGCAGAAGCTTTAAAAGTAGGACCAGGAATGGATAAAAATTCTGAAATGGGACCTTTAGTAACAAAAGAGCATTTAGAAAAAGTAAGAGGATATGTAGATTTAGGAGTAAAAGAGGGAGCTAAGCTTGTTGTAGACGGCAGAAGCCTAAAATTACAAGGATATGAAAATGGTTTTTATATTGGTGGCTGTTTATTCGATCATGTTAAAAAAGAAATGAGGATTTATAAAGAGGAAATATTTGGACCAGTGTTATCTGTAGTTCGAGTAAAAACTTTTGAGGATGCAGCAAAGTTAATAAATGATCATGAATATGGAAATGGGGTGAGCATTTACACAAGAGATGGAGATGCTGGAAGAACTTTTGCGAGCAAGATTCAAGTTGGAATGGTAGGTATTAATGTGCCAATTCCTGTACCAATGGCCTTTCACAGTTTTGGTGGATGGAAAAGATCTTTATTTGGAGACAGTGCAATGCATGGTATGGAGGGTATAAAATTTTATACAAAATTAAAAACAATAACTTCAAGATGGCCTTCAGGCATCAGGTCAAATGCAGAATTTGTGATGCCTACGATGAAATAAAAAAAATGACAAAAAAAAATAGTAAAATATCATTAATTGGTGCAGGTCAAATTGGAGGAACATTAGCTCACTTAATAGGAACAAAAGAATTGGTTGATGAAGTAGTTTTATTCGATGTAGCAAGTGGAATTGCCAAAGGAAAAGCTTTGGATATTGCCCAGTCCTCATCTGTAGATGGATTTAATGTGAAATTTTCTGGAACTGATAATTACAAAGATATTGAGGGATCAGATGTAGTAATAATTACTGCTGGAGTTCCGAGAAAACCTGGTATGAGTAGAGACGATTTATTAGGTATTAATTTAAAGATAATTAAACAAGTTGCAAATGGAGTAAAAGAAAATGCTCCTGATGCCTTTGTAATTTGTATAACTAATCCACTTGATGTAATGGTAATGGCATTCCAAAAATTTTCAGGTTTACCATCTAACAAAGTTGTTGGAATGGCCGGTATTTTAGATAGCTCGAGATTCAAATTATTTTTATCTTTAGAATTTGATGTACCAGTAAAAGAGATAGACGCGATGGTTATGGGAGGACATGGAGATACAATGGTTCCTCTTCCAAGATTTACCAAAGTATCTGGAAAACCTTTATTAGATTTGGTTAATGACGGAAAAATTTCAAAAGAAAGATTAGAAGAAATAAATCAACGAACTCGAGATGGTGGAGCTGAAATAGTAAAATTTTTAGAAAAGGGTTCTGCCTTTTATGCACCTGCAGCCTCCGGAATTGAAATGGCTAAAGCTTATCTCAATGATGAAAAAAAAATGCTTCCGTGTGCAGCTCAATTAAATGGTGAGTATGGAATAAAAGATATTTATGCTGGTGTGCCAATTATCATTGGAAAAAGTGGAGTTGAAAAAATAGAAGAAATTAACTTAGATGAAAAAGAAAAGTCTGAATTTTTACATTCAGTTGAAGCGGTAAAAAAACTATGGGAAGCAGCTTCTAAAATCGATCCTGATTTAGCTAAAAAATGAATATTCACGAACACCAAGCTAAACAAATCTTAAAAGAGTTTGGTGCAGTTGTCCCAGAGGGAGTTTTTGCGTTTACTGTTAAAGATTTAATTGAAAAATGTAAAAAACTAAAAACTGATAAATATGTCTTAAAAGCACAAATCCATGCAGGTGGAAGAGGGAAAGCGGGAGGAGTAAAAATCTTAAATAATTTAGATGAATTAGAAAAATCGGCCAATGAACTTCTTGGGAAAAAATTAATCACGCATCAAACTGGGCCAGAAGGTCGAGAAGTAAAAAGACTTTATGTTGAAACTTCCTCTAATATAGAGAAAGAATTTTATTTATCATGTTTAATTGATAGAGCCACATCTAAAATTGCATTTATTTCTAGCAATGAGGGAGGGATGGATATTGAAGAAGTAGCAGCAAAATCCCCAGACAAAATTTTGACTAACAAAGTTGATTTTACAGAAGAAATTTCTGATGCAGAGTGTGAAAAGATAATCAAAATTTTCGATCTAGAGGATAGTTCAAAAATGGAGGCTATTTCTTTGATTAAATCTATTTATAAAATGTTTGTTAAAACGGACGCAAATATGGTTGAAGTTAATCCATTAATTTTAACAAAAGAAAAAAAAATTGTTTGTCTAGATGCATTGTATGGTAAATGGAGCTGGTTTAGCAATGGCTACAATGGATATAATAAAGTTATACGGAGAAGAGCCAGCGAATTTTCTAGATGTTGGTGGAGGAGCTTCAAAAGAGAAGGTTTCAGCAGCCTTTAAAATAATTTTGTCAGATAAAAATGTTAAAGGTATTTTAATCAATATTTTTGGCGGCATCATGAGATGTGATGTTCTTGCCCAAGGTGTGGTTGATGCAGCAAAAGAAATCAATATCAATGTTCCTTTGGTAGTGAGATTAGCTGGCACAAATTTTAAAGAAGGAAAAACTATATTAGACAATTCTGGATTAAAACTTATCTCTGCTGAAAATTTAGATGATGCAGCAAATAAAATTGTTAAGGCCATAAAATAATGTCAGTTCTTGTAAATAAAGAAACTAGATTAATTTGTCAGGGTTTTACTGGGTCACATGGAACATTTCACTCTGAGCAAGCAATTAAATATGGAACAAAATTAGTTGGTGGAGTCACTCCTAAAAAAGGAGGACAAAAACATTTAGGATTACCAGTTTTTAACACACGATTTAATTGTTTGCATTACTGAAGGAATTCCAATTCAAGATATGTTGAGAGTTAAACAGAAATTACTAAAATCAAATTCCAGATTAATTGGACCTAATTGTCCAGGAATAATAACTCCTGATGAATGTAAAATTGGTATTATGCCAGGCAATATCCACAAAAAAGGTTCAGTTGGTATTGTCTCTAGATCTGGGACTTTAACCTATGAAGCAGTTGCTCAAACTACTGAAAATGGATTAGGTCAATCCACTTGTATAGGTATTGGTGGAGATCCAATAAATGGCACAAATTTTATTGATTGTTTAGATTTATTTTTAAAGGATGATGAAACAGAGTCTATTTTAATGATAGGAGAAATCGGAGGTACAGCCGAAGAAGAAGCAGCAGAATTTATTCAAAATCACAAAATAAAAAAACCAATTGTTGGCTTTATAGCAGGTATAACAGCACCACCAGGTCGTAGAATGGGCCATGCTGGTGCAATCATTTCAGGGGGCAAAGGTGGCGCTAAAGATAAGATTAAAAAGATGGAAGATTGTGGAATAACAATGGCAAATTCTCCCTCCAAAATTGGAAAAACACTGTTCGATAAATTGTCTGATTGAAAAATTTCTTAGTCAGTTTATATTGATTAAACATAATGTCTTCCTCTAAAAATTTAGAATTTAAAAAAACAGCCTTTCTCAATAAATCAAACAGCGCTTTCATCGAAGAAATGTACTTAAAATTTGTAAATAATGATCCTGAATTACCTGATAGCTGGAGAAAATATTTTAAAGAAGTTGGAGATGAAGACGATATAATTGTAAATGAAATCAATGGTCCTTCGTGGAGTCCTTCTAAGAAAGTTTCAATAAATAAAAAGGAAAATTTTGAAAATCAAATCACAGAACAAAATAATGATGATATAATTAAATCAAACACAAATTCAATTAAAGCCGTTGCGATGATCAGATCATATAGACAAAGAGGTCATCTAATTGCAAAGCTTGATCCATTAGGATTGTTAAAATCAGATTATTTAGAGGAACTTCATCCAGAGTCTTATGGATTTAAAAAAGAAGATTATCAAAAGAAAATTTTCTTAGACAATGTCACTAATAAGCAATACTCAAATATTAATGAGATATTAAAATTCTTAAAAGAAAAGTATTGTGGTTCTTTAGGTTATGAATATATGCATATTTCAAATCCCACTGAGAGAAAATGGTTTAGAGATCGTGTTGAAAAGGCAGATGATTTTAACTTTACACAAAATGGTAAAGAGGCAATTCTTAACAAACTGATTCAAGCTGAGGGTTTTGAAAAATTTCTTCATACAAAATATGTTGGGACCAAAAGATTTGGTCTTGATGGTGGTGAAAGCTTAATTCCTGCACTTGAACAAATAATTAAAATTGGTGGTCAGTCAAATATTAAAGAAGTTAAAATCGGGATGTCTCATAGAGGTCGACTAAATGTATTAGCTAATGTTCTTCAAAAATCTTACAAAAGAATATTTAATGAGTTTGCAGGAGAAATAAGTTCAAAGTCTAAAGATGATACTGGAGATGTTAAATATCATTTAGGTGCTTCATCTAATAGAGAGTTTGATGGAAATTCAGTTCATGTGAGTTTGACAGATAATCCTTCACATTTAGAAGCAGTCAATCCAGTCGTTTTAGGTCAAACTAGAGCAAAACAATTTTTTCATAAAGATAAAGAGAGAAAAAAAGTAATTCCGATTCTTATTCATGGAGATGCTGCTATTGCCGGTCAAGGAATCGTTTATGAAACTGTTCAAATGGCAAAGTTGAAAGGGTATCAAGTTGGAGGTGTTATCCATTTTGTTATTAATAATCAGATTGGTTTTACAACAGATTATGATGATGCTAGATCTAGTATTTATTGTACAGATTTAGCTAAGATTATTGATTCTCCTGTACTTCATGTGAACGGAGATGATCCAGAGGCTGTTGTGCACTGTGCTAAAATTGCAATAGAGTTTAGGCAAAAATTTAGCAAAGACGTAGTGATAGACATGATATGTTATAGAAGATTTGGTCATAATGAAGGAGATGAACCTTCTTTCACCCAACCATTAATGTATAAAAAAATCAGGTCACATCCATCAAC
>LUMM01000806.1_pt1 | contig 11873 bp, 8 predicted proteins | sample 729971 | NCBI WGS metagenome assembly LUMM01 (sample SAMN03860263, study PRJNA289734) | marine metagenome | biome: seawater column; feature: ocean; material: water; isolation source: Red Sea water column Station 22 - depth 50m | place: Saudi Arabia: Red Sea | collected 2011-10-15 | depth 50 m | reverse complement strand
TGTAAGCATTTCCTGCGCCACAACTCTTACTTCCTGTTGTTGGTTTATAGATTGGAAAGTATACTGCATTTCCTCTCATAGTTGGTTCAGCAGTTATTTTTTTTCTATCATCAAGCTGAACATACCAGCCTGCATCACTTATATCTGGACAATTTTCTGTTCCATCTGTTGGAACGTCTTTGCATTTTTCAAGTGTGTCTGCAGTTTGTGGTGTATTTACATGACCAAAGAAAGGAAAATGAGAGTCTTTAATCCCAAACATAACATTTTTAACTTTTGTTTTATCAACTAAGACATCATTTAAATTCATAAAGTCACCAGTTCCAGCCCATAAATGAAGTTTTTTAGTCTTAATTCCAATACCAGCATCCATTGGATGGAACATTAGTCTGTTATTTAATTTAGTAGATGATTGTAAATTTAATAAAGTTGTTTGTTCGTATAAATCAATTTTTTCAGTTTTTTGACTTAGACTATTATCGTCTGGATCAAATGCGTGTTCGTACTCAAGATTTGTTAAATTAATTTTTGTTACTTTTCCTTCAAGATCATTTAGGTAAACCATTGCTCCTCTATATGGTCCAAGCGAGTCGTCTGAAGTTATAACAACTGGAGTGGCTGGAATTGAATTTGTAATATCATTTAATGATGCACTATATGGTAAATCTTCTATATCAACTCTTTTAACAACACTTCCATTTTCCCAATTAATTACATACAAATTTGATCCAATACCAGGAGATCCAACACCATATCCACCTGGCATCGCTGCAACATATAAATCATCATTTATAGATTTATCTCCTGCACCATCATTTGGCATTCTAAATACTCTTGCTGATCCCCAAGTATCCCCTAAAAATCTATAATCATAATTAACACCTCTTGGATCAATATTTCCAACCTGAGAAATATTTATGGTGCTATTAGATTTATCATTATCATCTCTTTTCGCGCTATAAAAGGGAACCGCTGAATTGAAAGTAATTTTAGTTTCCCCTGATGAATTATTTAATGTGTAATCACCACTTCCTAAAAGATTTCCATTTAAACTTACTTTGATTTCTCCATCTGCAGGATCAAGAGCAACTCCAGTTAAAGTCCAAGTTCTTCCCTCATAACAATATGTATTCAAAGAAGCATCGCAAGTTTTTGAAAAACCACCTAAATTAAAGTTATCTACAACAGTAGTTGTTTCAGTGAAATCAAAAATATTATATCTAGCTGTTTTATAAGGATAAGACTTAAAATCATTTTTATGATCAACATGAAAAACTTTTTGAGAAACAGGATCATTTAGTACGGAATATAAGTGAAGAGGTTTGTTTGGATCAGTTACGTCTAAAGTTGTAAATCCAGCTCCACCTCTTCCATAATTTACCATCAATAAAGTGTACCAGCCCTCCTTATTTGTAATTGGATGTTTAAAATAAGTATCATGGACTGTGGGTGATCCATCTACTAAGAATAACGGATTAGTTCCACCTTCTGCTGAATTAGCAGCAGTTGGGTTTATTACTTCTGGAAGTCTTGCTGCTATTAGGGGAGGTACAAATCCCCACATTTCTTCTCCTGTATCTGCGTTAAATGCGTGTAATATTCCATTGTTTGCACCAACATAGATTGTTCTTTGTCTGTTATAATTATTAGGTGTATTAGCCCATGCTTCATAACCATTTATTCCTCTCCAATAAGACTCTTCATTAGTGCTTTGCGATGTAAAGCTTGCTTTTGGTCTTCCAACAACAAGCAGCTGTGAATTATAAATGTCACCTAGGTAAGCTTTGAATACATTTCCATTTTTATCTTTTCTTGTTCGGTGCTCTGTTAAGTTACAGTTTCCATTATAATCAAACCAATCTTCTCCTCTTACAAATCCTATCAATCCTTTAGTATCATCTTCGTTAGCTCCATCCTTTACTAATGTATTTGATTTACATCTTGTCCCTGTGCCAGTTTTTCTATGATAATCAAGAACTGCATTTCCTCTTAAAGAGAAAAGATTATTTCTTATTGAATTGTAATTACTTTTGTTAAAATTATTATAATTAGTTTGATATGAAACATCTGGTAACACAGTCCAAATTTTTCTAGCAGACGGAGCTTTCATAATTTTCGCTGCATCCCATTTTTGATTTGCAGTTGTTGCGTCACCATTTTCTGTTAATTCTGTCTTAATAATTGTTCCCCACCACTCTTTGTCAGATCTATATTGAAATTTTGCTTGATATAATTCACCACTTTCTTTTAACTCAGCTGAAATAGATGGAGCTGAATAAGATACTGTTTGAGAAACAATTGATTGAACAATTGATTTTAAAAGAGTTTTTAACTCTGCGGCTGTTAGAGCTTTATAGTATGTATCGGTACCACCTTTTTCAGCAAGCAATTGGTAATTATCATATTTTTTTATTCCATCTCCATAAGGGACTGCGTAAGTTTTAATCCCTCTATTTTTTAGGGTTGCAATTTTATTCATTGCATCATTGAGATTATTTGCTTTGTCGTCCCATTCACCATCTCCAATGATAATAATTGCATTTACTTGGCAAGGTAGATCATCGTCTTTTGGGGAATAAGTGCTATTATAATAATCGTGCGCAAGTCTTGCAAAAGATAAGGCTCTAGTTTTTAACCTTAATGGGAATCCCTCTAGCATTTTATTGTATATTGCTTGTGCACCTTGTCGATGAATACCAATTTCTAAACAACCATCTCTTTTACAAGGGGTAGGTTTAGTTCTATCATCATTAATAAAAGATTTGAAAGATGCTTGTTCTTCTCTTGCCCATAAAGCAAGTCCAAAACTTGCCTCTTGTACCAAAGTTCCGTCTGTTACAACTGATGCTATTGCATCTTGTGCTCCTTGAATTCTAGTAACCCCATCGTTTCCATAATCGCCAATAAATTTTAAATTATTTGGATCAAGAATTGTAACTTCTAATCTTTCAGTATTTGCAACATGAATATTACCATTTACATAATTAATACCCATTGGATTTGCAAAGTATACTACTGGATGAGCAGCAACAGTATTAACAGTATCTGAACCTAATTGACCTGTAGAAGTAACAAATGTTCCATCCAATTCATACTTACAAACTTTACCTTTTGTAAACCCAGTTGTGTAAATATGATTATTATGAATAGTAATACTATCTCCTCTTCCCCATCCACAATGAGTATCTTGAATAATTTGAATTGGCGCACCAGTTATGCATCCATTGCTGGCAGTTCTAAATTTTGCGATCTCATTAGATTTATATTTTTTAATGTATACAAATATACCAGAACCTTCTCTTACAACCTCAATGCCTTCAGAATTTGAAAAATATTTTTTGTAATTTGTGTCTGATGTGCTGCAATTGACATAATTTTTATTATTAAGATGATGATTTTTCGTTTTACCATCTTTGTAAGAGTTTAAATTAAAACTTAAGTGAGTATGTTCACTTGTAAATATTAATATATCACCATTTACAGCTAATGCTCCGTGGTAAAAATCTTTATCGGGTGTTGGGTCTCCAGGATATGTAAAGCACTCTCCTTTATCAGTGTAATAATTACTTGAAACTGGCCCATTTTTTGATTTTTTTTTTTTCGCTTGTGAACAATTTTCAGTTCCTGATGCTGATTGTGCATAGGATTGGGTAAAGAAAAATGCAAAATCCTTTGTATTATTAGAGAGCTCTCCTTTTGTATCATATGAAATTAGATGGAGATAAGGTTTCAATAAACCAGTTTTTCCATATCTTGCGTCATAAGAAGTTGAGATAAAATATAAATATCCATCTTTATAACCTTCCATACTAGTTGGTAGGTCAAATGCTAAATCAAGAGCTTTTTTTGATAACACTCCTTTATTAGATAGCACTCCACTGCCTTTCATGTGAAATGTATCTTCATTATGCTTCCAATAACTTGGGCCTGCATCTCTACCATTTAAAACAAATGAGCTTGAGCTATGTTCACCTTCAGCAACATCTATTGCACGTTGCAACCACCCAGTTTTTTTATTATCTTTTCCACTTAAAGGATCCAACATACTGTATGTTCTATCCAACATAATTAATATGTTTGCAGGTGCACTCGCACCAGTTCCAGGAGGTAAAGGTTTATCAAGAAAATCTAATAGAACTATAAGGTTGAAGATCTAAATTAGTATTTTCATTAGCAACCATTTTAGACACAATTTTTCCTGAGATAGCGCCTAATGTCCAACCTAAATGATGATGACCGAAAGAATAAAATACATTTTTATAATTTTTTGATGGTCCTATAACTGGTAAAAAATCTGGAAGCGTTGGTCTAAAACCTAACCACTCATCTTTATGTTCTGGCAGACCATCTATCATATCTTTTGCATTTAAAATTAAATTTTTAATTCTTGATTTTGATAATGGGTTTTCTAATCCACCAAATTCAACTGTTCCAACAACTCTTAAACCTTGTTCCATAGGTGTCATACCAAATCCACGATCAGCATAAACAACAGGTCGTGAAATTAAATGATCGCATCCTTTAAAGTGAACATGATAACCACGCTCAGTATCGAGTGGAATATTTTCGTGAAGTTTATCTGTCAATCTTTTTGAAAAAGCACCACATGCAATTACAAGTTTATCAAATATAAATCTTTGTGCCTCTGATCTTAAAACAGGTAGCTCTCCATCGAAATCAACGTTTTGAATATTTAGTTTTAAAAATTTTCCACCTTTTTCAATAAACTTTTCAAATAATTTAACTAAAATTTTTCTTGGATTTCTTGCGTGCCTTGCATAATCATAAAACACACCACCATCATAAAATGGTTTTAAGTTTGGTTCTAAGTCATGAATTTCTTTTGGATTAACTAATTGTTGTTTTACACCTAGCTCATCTCTAATTTGTATTTCAAGCTCTCTACTTTTTATACTTTTGTTTGTCCAAACATATAAAATTCCTTTGCTTTCAACTAAACCTTCAAGATTTATATCTTGAAATAATTCATCAAATGCTGGAAGAGACTGATCTAATATTTGATGCATATATTTTGCTGTATGCATCATTTTTTCTTTTCTACAGTTTGCAACAAATCTTACAAACCAAGGAACCATCTTTGGAACGTAATTCCACTTCAGTGCTAAAGGTCCTCTTGAACTTATAAGCATTTGAGGAACATCAGTTAAAATATCTGTTCTGTTTAAAGATACAGATGCGTAAGGAGAAAAATGTCCAGCATTTCCATAGGAGGCAGCGTTACCAGGTTCATCTCTATCGAATAGAGTTACTTGAAAACCTTTTTTTTGCAAAAACAAAGCATTGCAAACACCTTGTATTCCAGCCCCAACTATTCCAATTTTTTGAGATTTTTCTGACACGCAGAAAATATAAATCTACTGTATTTTTAATTGTAGTGGATATTTGACGCGGGTTAATTGGATAATTTAATTTATTATTTTATATAAAATTAATGCCATCACTGAATAATCTAATACTGGTTTAATTTTACTAAAGTTTTCGTTTTTCTTACTTAAGATATCGTATCTTCTTCTAATACTATCATATAATAAATGCATTCCAATCATTACAATAGAAACTGAAAAGACTACAAAAATTATATCAAATTTGAATAAACCCATGATGATTGTTCCAATAAAAGTTATAAGTGAAATATTTGAAACAAAGATACTAAACAAAATGTTTTTACTAAAAGAAAATATTTTCTTAATTACCACAAAGAAATAAGACCAAATTAAAACTAATTCAAAAATTAAAATTTCAATCATTTATCTTAGATAATAAAGGTTAGCTTGGTTTAAGTAGCTTTTCTCGCAATCAAATTCATCAAGTGTTGTAAAAAAAATTTGATTAATTTCTGCTGAGTGTGAAACTGAACAATTTCTAAGTTCTGCATTAATAGTGCTATCTGCAACATGTTCGATTGGTTGTTTGCCAGTTTTTTCTTTTATGAATAAACCAGATCCTGATGCTGCGAATGCTTTAGTTGTGCTTCCCGATTGAGCAATTGTAATTCCAGTACTTACAATTGATGCAGTTGGACCACATCCTTGCAAAAGAATTGCAGCTAAGATTGATAGACAGATTTTTTTCACCGAAGCAAAATACGTAATTTTTCTAAATTTGTATCTTCATTACTGTTCATATTGGGCTTGGATATAATTAAATCTGTATTGAAAAACCTTAAAAAATATGTGTGTCTATTTGCCTAGGCCAATAATAGTTAGATCATCTTCTAAAATATTTGCTTGATTATTGCTTTGATCAAAATTTTGTCCTTTAGTACTTTTTTTCTCAACATCTTTTGTAATTTTTAAAAGTTCTTTTTTTAAAGAAGTGTTTTGAAATGTTGTTATTAGTTGTTTAACACCATCTATACCTATTTCCTCCCCTTTTTCATTTCGGCATTCGGAAAAACCATCTGTAAAACAATATAATCTTCCACTGCCTAACTGAAAACTCTCTAATTTATATACATTGCTATTATCAGCTTTTTTTACACCCAAAGGTAAAGAGGATGATTCATATTCATGAAAACCATTTCCATTTTTAAATAGTGCTGGCAGATGGCCAGCATTTGAAAGTTCTACAACATCTGTCTTTGAGTTATAGGATCCAACAATGCTAGTTACATAAACACCTTTTGGATTTGTTTGTTGAAGATCATTGTTCATTTCGTAATGAATTTCATTAGGCTTAAACTTATTTTTAGAATAAATCTTGAATAATGTTATAGCTCTAGCCATAACCATTCCAGCATTCACTCCTTTTCCTGATACATCGCACAATGTAAAATAAATTTGATCGTTATGTTGATAAAAATCGTAAAAATCTCCTGATATTTCTCTTGCTGGAATGTTAATTCCCTCAATCGGAAAATTATTAATTGTTCTTCTTGGCATAAGCCTCTTTTGAACATCAATGGCTAGTTTAATTTCCTTAGATACTCTATTTTTCCAGATGTTTTTTTGATTTTCGGATTGCTCAAGCTTATCCATTATATTGTTGTATTGACTTGCAATTACTCCTGCTTCTGTGAAAGGATCCTGTGGAGCTCTTAAACTAAAATCATCTGTTTCTTGTTGTTTATTTAAAACTTGTAACAATTCATGTGTTGCTGTTGAGGCGTTATGTTCAGAAATATTTAAACCCATATCTTCCTCTACTTTATTAACTCTTAATCTGAACAATAAATTTATTATGAAAAAAATTGTAAATGCAGAAAGAAAACAAAAAGCTCCAACACTAACTATTCCGATTAATTGAATATAAAGTTGATCTGCCATAGATCTTTCAATTCCCATTGCTTCTAAGTCACCAAAGATAGCAACTGCGATGGTTGCCCAAGTCCCTGCAAATAGATGAACAGGAACAGCGCTAACAACATCATCCACTTTAATTTTTTCTAATAATAAAATTCCTGATCCAGATACCAGACCTCCAATTGAACCTATAATAATTGCCTCAGTTGGTTCAACATATGCACAAGATGCTGTAATTGATACTAAACCAGCAATAGGACCTGTGATCATGAACATTGGTTCTGGTTTTTTCATGACATAAATACCCATGATACTTGAGAGTACTAAGCCAGCTGAGGCTGCTAAAAATGTATTTATTAAAATTAACGGTATTCTTAAATCCATTGCACCATTAGCGCCCCCGTTAAAACCAAACCACCCAAACCATAAAATTAGTGCACCAAGCGCTGCTAAAGGAGTATTACTTCCTTGAAAAGTTCTTTTCTTTCCTTCTTGAAATCTTCCTGTTCTATTTCCAATAATTAATAATACTGCAAGTGCAACCCATCCACCAACAGAGTGAACCACGCTAGACCCTGCAAAATCTATAAATCCTAATTTTCCTAACCAGCCAGTTTTTACATCGGGGTTTGAAAAATTTAATGACCACACCCAATGTCCAACGATAGGATAAATTATTCCAGAGGTAATAAATGTAATAATTACGTATGAAAAAAATTTAAGTCGCGTTCCATACATCAATGCAAAACCAAATGCCCAAAAAGTTGCTACTGAAATTCCAAAATCAGTTACATTTTTTAAGGCTACGTTGATACTGCTTTTTGCTCTAGATAACCCAGACTCTAAACACATAAAGCCTGCTTGCATCAAGAAAACTAGAATAGCGCATATTAAAAGCCAAAACGTGTCTAGGTTTGCTTGGAGAACAGCCTCAAGCCTAAACTCTAAAGCTTTATTTGCACCTTTGTTTGTTAATTCTAATTGATTGATTTGTGACTGTAACTTTAAAACTAGAGCCTGTAATTCAGTTACAGTCATATAAATCTTTTTAGTCTAATATTTTAACAGCTTCACCAGCATCAGTAACTATTTTGTCAACGCTGACAACTTTTATTACTTCAAAACCTGTGCCTGCAATTGCGCTTTTATACTCTTCGTCAGACAAATTTGATTTGTCTTGAAAAGCAGAGACTGCTACGCCTTCAGGCCATGAGACTTTTATTTCTGCATCTGGGCTTGCTTTTTGTAACGCTTCGGTAACCATTTTTTGACATTTAATACACATCATACCATTTACTTGTGCAATTTGAGTTTGTGCAGCAAATAAATTTGTGCTCATTAATGCAAAAAATAAACCAAAAATTATTTTTTTCATTGTTTTCCTTTTTTTTAATTTCCAAAACTTATATTTATTGCAATTTAAATCAAAAGAATTTTATATTTATTTGATAGATAATTAATTACCCAATCCAACTAAAGTAAGGTCATCGCTTAGGTTTTTTTCACCCGCGACTTTAATAACCTCAGAGGTTACATCCTTGAGTTGTTTTTTAAGATCAGAATTGAAATTATTTTCAATAATTTTTATTGAACCATCAATCCCAATTTCTTCACCATTTTTATTTAAGCTTTCAGACAATCCATCCGTAAATACATAAAATCTGGAAGATCCTAATTTTGTTTTTTCTAATTTATAAACACTTTTATCTTTATGCTTAACTACACCTAATGGAGTTGAACTTGAAATATACTCAGAATATTTACCATCTGAAGATCTTATAAGTGCAGGTTGGTGTCCAGCATTAACCCATCTAATTTCTTCACTGACCAAATCATATTCACCCAAAATACATGTCACAAACATTCCAGCAGTTTTAGTCTGATATAAATCATTGTTCATATGAAACATCATTTCATCAGGATCTACTTTATCCTTGGACATAATTTCAAATAATGTTGAAGCTTTTGCCATCACCATTCCTGCGTGTATTCCTTTTCCTGCTACATCTGCAATTATAAAATAAATACTTTCATTGTGAGGATAAAAACTAAAAAAATCACCAGAAACTTCTCTTGCTGGAATATTTATTCCACTTACAGGAAAATTAGTTAAATTTCTTTTAGGTAAAAAGTTTTCTTGAACCTTAACTGCAAGATTTACTTCTTTTGATATTCTTTCTCTCCATTTATTTTTTTCTGTTTCACTATCCTCTAGCTTGCTCATAAGTTTATTGTAATATAGACCTATTACCCCACCAGCTGTAAAAGGATCTTGAGGTCCTCTAATTTTTAAATCACCCGATTTAGATTGCTTATCTAAAATTGCAATTAAGTCATGCTCAACTGATACTGCACCATGTTCTGCAATATTTAATCCAAGCTCTTCATGTAATGGACTTACTCTTAAAGGATAAAAGTAATTAACTATTTTAAAAAATATAAATGAGGAAACAAAAGAAAAGATACCAATTGCACCTATACCAATTAATTGCGCTTTGATTTGATCCATTCTACTTAAACCTGTACCTAAAATTTCTAAATTAGAAAATATTCCAACTGCAAGAGTTCCCCAAACACCTGCTGCTAAATGTACTGGCACTGCTCCAACAACATCATCTATTTCTTTTTTATTTAAAAGTTCATGAACAATGATCGCGATTATAGTTCCAATAATTCCAATCAGTATTGCAATTAAAGAATTTACTGAATTACATGCTGCGGTAATTGAAACTAAGCCTGCTAATGGACCGAGGATGACATAAAATGGATCTGGTTTTTTAAAAATAGCAAATGAAATAACTAAACTTGTTAACAATCCAAATGCAGCTGCAAGGAATGTGTTAATTAAAATTAATGGAACAGCATCATCCATAGCTCCATTACTTCCACCATTAAAACCAAACCAACCAAACCAAAGAATTAGTGTACCAAGCACTGCAAGAGGGAAACTTGATCCTGTAAATTTTCCTTTATTTGCATCAGAGTATTTTCCTATTCTAGGCCCTAAAATTAAAACTCCTGATAATGCAATCCATCCACCAACGGAGTGAACAATGGTACTGCCGGCAAAATCAACAAAACCTAACGCTGCAAGCCAACCTTTATTCATTGCCTCTCCTAAATAACTAGAAGACCAAGCCCAGTGACCCACAATTGGATAAATAATTCCTGTTGCAAATATAGTCATAACTAAATAGCCAACAAACTTTAATCTCTCAGCAACTGCACCAGAAATTATTGTTGCAGCTGTTGCAACAAACATTGCCTGGAAAACAAAATAAGTTTGGTACTGAGATATATCTGTTGCAAACATAAAGAGATCTGTTCCAAACAGTCCATTAAAGCTTTTTCCAAACATCAAACCAAAACCAAAAAGCCAGAAAACAACAACTGATACACCAAAATCAGCTGCATTTTTTAATGCAACATTAATGCTATTTTTGTGTCTCGATAATCCACTTTCAACACACATAAATCCTGCCTGCATGATGAAAACAAGAATTGCACAATCAATTACCCAAAGGGTATCTATAAATGATTTTACATCACCCACTTCTATTTCCATGAGTGTATTTTAATCTTTTTTTTTCCAAATATAGTAAAAAAAATAAGGAGATATTGCTGGGACTAGTCCGAACCAAAACCACTCATCCCATCTAAAACTTTTATCAACTGCAAAGCTTTTAAGACCATTCCACCATGTAAGATAACCAATAAATATTATCCAAGCTAAACTTGCAGTTGTACAAATTTTTTGATTTTGTGAAAGTTCACCACTAAACAACCAAAAAAAGAAATTTTTTAAATCTTGCCACATTTAAATTAAAATTAATTAACAGTTTTCTCTTGAAGATGTTTGATTTCCATCCACTCTAATTATGCAACTTGATGTGGTTTGCTTTCCTACAATTTTATAATTAGAAGGGCTTGCTTCATGAATGCACATTTCAAAACCTATTTCATCAGTAATTAAATCTGCACCATTTAATAATGCTCCTTCAATTGCAGTTGAAGTTGTGCTGGTTGGGGTACAATTTGTTCCAGATCCTGTAGTATAATACGTTGAGGTGTCCGAATAATATTCTGTTTGAGCTAAACCTATCTGCATCATTATATTTTCTGCAGATTTTTTTTTGGATGAATCAACGTAACCGTTGTAAGAAGCTATGCCAATTGCTGCTAGTATTCCTAATATTGCTACAACCACTAGAAGCTCTATCAAGGTAAATCCTGAAGAGCCTCTAGTAATTTTAGAATTTAAAGTCAAATTTTATTATTCAACTTGAACTGTGTTTGTTACCACGTTAGCGTCACTTGCTCCTGGACAAGCATCATCACCTGATCCACCACTTGTGAAACAAGTTGCAATAGTGACTATTCCACCTGAAACACTCACGTTAGTTTGTCCACCTTTTGTAGTATCTGTACCAGCTACAACAGCTGCTGCTTTTGTGTTATGAGGATTTTTAAAATCACTTGTTCCAGCAACAATTGCGGTTTGCAAACTTGCATCAGTATTTCTGTCTTTACATTTTAAAGAAGCGTGGTTCATTAATGCAGCTTCACCATCACCATTGATGTCACACTTTTTAAGTTCACTCGCAACAAATT
>LUMM01000191.1_pt1 | contig 12204 bp, 9 predicted proteins | sample 729971 | NCBI WGS metagenome assembly LUMM01 (sample SAMN03860263, study PRJNA289734) | marine metagenome | biome: seawater column; feature: ocean; material: water; isolation source: Red Sea water column Station 22 - depth 50m | place: Saudi Arabia: Red Sea | collected 2011-10-15 | depth 50 m | reverse complement strand
AGGGAATCAATAGATGCTAGACGCCACTTTGTCGCGTATAGACAATGAAATAGATCAAAGTCTAAACAGATTATTTGATTTTCTAAAAATCAAGTCAATCTCGACTGACCCAAAATTTAAGCAAGATTGTGATAAGGCTGCAGATTGGTTGGTAGAAGACCTCAAATCTTTTGGTGCTAATGCTGAAAAACATAACACTGACGGGCACCCAATAGTTACGGGAAACTTAGGTCCTGATACTGGTCCACACGTCCTATTTTATGGGCATTATGATGTGCAGCCAGTAGATCCATTAGAATTATGGGATACTGATCCATTTGAGCCTACCTTGGAAAAAACTCCAAGTGGGCCAGTTATAAGAGGTCGTGGATCATCAGATGACAAAGGCCAGTTGATGACCTTTGTCGAAGCATGCCGAGCCTGGGTTTCAGAAAACGGATCTCTACCATTTAAGGTTAGCTTTTTCTTTGAGGGAGAGGAAGAAAGTGGATCTCCAAGTTTAATTCCATTTATGGAAAAACATAAAAAGGAAATATCGTCAGATATCGTTCTAATTTGTGATACCTCAAAACATTAAAAATCAATGGAGAAGTTTGAAATTTAACCACAATTACTTCCTAAGTGAGGTTGGCTTGTCAAGTCTTGCAGGAGAGTCAGATAGGTCTGCCCTTGAGAAGTTATGGTCTAGGCCAACTTGTGAAATTAATGGGATGAAATCTGGTTACATCGACGAGGGATTTAAAACGGTGCTCCCATCTCAAGCATCAGCAAAAATAAGTTTTAGATTAGTATCAAATCAAGATCCTATAAAAATAAGCAATTCATTTCGCGAAATGGTTAAAAGTTTAATACCTTCTGACTGTAAAGTTTCATTCGGTAATCGTGATGCGTCCAAAGCTAGCCAGATGAATACTTCATCACCTGAGTTCGAAAAAGCGAGACAAGCAATTTCTCAGGAATGGGACATTGAGGCGGCCTTTATTGGCAGCGGTGGATCAATTCCAATTGCTGGCTATTTTCAGGAAATTACAGGAGTTGATCCTATGCTGATAGGATTTTCAAAAGATGATGATCAAATTCACAGTCCAAATGAAAAATATGATCTTGAGAGTTTTCGAAAGGGTATTAGAAGTTGGGCGAGGGTCATAAACTCCTTTTCTGAGTTGCAAAATGTTTGATGATTTTAAACAGCTTAAAGCTAAGGTTAATGATACTGAAATTAACTTTAAAATCAGAAATATTCACAAATCATGTGAAAATGCGATTTTATTCCTTCATGGTTTTCCACAAACTCACGCAATGTGGGCAGGAATAGCAGATCAGTTTGCGGAGAATTACCCAATTATCTGTTCAGATTTACGTGGATATGGTGATTCAGAAAAACCTTTAGGTGTTGAAAATTTTACTTTCAGGCACATGGCTGAAGATCAATTGAGGTTAATGTCTCATTTGGGATTTGAAAAGTTTCATGTTGTTGGCCACGACCGGGGAGGTCGGGTAGCTCACAGAATGGCTCTAGACGAAACAGATAGATTAAAAACTGTTACTTTAATGGATATTGTCCCAACAAGGCTATTGCTTTCTGAGCTTACAACTCAGGTTGCCAAAAGCTATTATCATTGGTTATTTTTGGCTCAACCATCTCCTTTCCCAGAAAGATTGATCACTTCGGATCCTGACTACTTTTATGAGTCATGTCTTTTAGGTTGGGGAGCGGCAAAGCTTGATGATTTTGATATTGAAAAACTTAGGGAATATAGACAATCTTGGAAAAACGCAGACACAATTCGAGCTATGTGTGATGATTATCGAGCGGCTATAGAATTTGATTGGAAGCATGATAATGAAGATCACAATCGGTGCCTTGATATTCCAACATGTTTAATGTGGGGAAAAGCAGGAGCGATGGCAAAGCACTATGATATTCCGGAGACTTGGAAAAAAAGTTTTACAAATATTCATCAGGCACCAATAGATGGAGGGCATTTTTTTCCTGATCAGTACCCGGAGGAAACTGTGGCTGCACTATCCTCGTTTATTGGCAACAAGCTCGATTAAAGCGTCGAAAGGGACATAGCCCCGAATTAGTTCATCTTTCATTACAAAAGTCGGAGTTCCACTTATTTTAAGTTTTTCAGCAAGATTTCTAGTATCTGCGATTATTCCCTTAACCTCGGGACTTTCCATGGCATCTTGAACTAGTTTTTTATCCAAATTTAAATTGTTAATTATTCGATCAAATGCTTTTGTGCTGGGTGCAGCTTTCATTTTAATCAAAATATCATGAACAACTTTATAAGCTTTGTCACCATGGGCGATCTTTACAGCCAACGCAAATTTCGACATTTTTAAAGAGTCTTCGCCAAGAATAGGAAATTCTTTGATTATGAAGCGAATGTTCCCATCTGTGCTGAGTAGTTTTTCAACCTCACCATGTGCTTTTTTGCAATAACCACATTTGTAATCAATAAATTCAACAAGCGTAATATCCCCGTTGAGATTTCCACCAACGAATGAATAGCCATCTTCAAATATGGCTCTTTTGTAATTTTTGACTAATTCTAAGTCGGATTGTATTGCTGCTTGCTGTTCCTTTTGCCTAAGTACTTCAACTGCTTTTATTTTAGTTTTCTTAGATTTTTGTTCAACTTGATGTGCTGGACAAACGTTCTCAAACCCTATTTTGATGAAGTAAAGCAATTGTCGGATAGTGCAACCTGTTAAATTGAAATAAAAATATAAAATGAGAATTTGTTTTAACTTTCTTGCTAACTTGAGCAGATTTATTCGAAACCACTTGTATTTAGAAAAATAAAGAAAGTAATCGCATGAAACATTCAGTGAGAGGAAACATAGACCCATTCATTGTTATGGATGTTATGGAAAAAGCTAGAAAGGCTGAAGAAAATGGCCGCAAAATTATTCATTTGGAGGTTGGTCAGCCTAGTACTGCAATACCTTTTGAAGCTTTAAGAAGAACTTCGCATATAATGGAACGTGACCCTCTTGGGTATACAGTGGCTCTAGGTTTGCCAGAATTAAGAAAAAAAATATCGGGGTTATATGGTCGTTGGTATAATGTAGATCTGGACCCTGCGCGAGTGGTCATTACATCGGGTTCATCGGGAGCTTTTATACTCTCTTTTATTTCTCTTTTTGATGTGGCTGCGAGGGTAGGAATAGGTGCTCCTGGGTATCCTAGTTATCGTCAAATTTTGAAGTCACTTGGGATGTTGCCGGTGGATATCAAAACTAGTTTGGAAAATAAGTTTCAACCTACGAAAAATGATATCTTGTCAAACAGCTTAGATGGTTTGCTTGTTGCATCACCTTCAAATCCATCTGGTACTATGCTAGATCAGAACGAACTCGCTGAGTTAATTGAAACTTCTAACTCTGTCGGAGCAAACTTTATTAGTGATGAAATATATCATGGTATCCAATATGAGAAAAAAGCTGTTTCTGCTTTGGAAATTACCGACCAGTGTTATGTAATAAACTCTTTTTCAAAATTTTTTTCGATGACTGGATGGCGAGTTGGTTGGATGGTGGTTCCTGAAGATCACATAAGAGTGGTAGAACGTTTGGCACAAAATTTATTTATATGCCCGCCCCATATTTCGCAAGTTGCGGCTCTAGAGGCTTTATCATGTGAAAACGAACTATCGCAATATATTGAAATATATCGTAAAAACCGTCAAATCATTATGCATGAATTACCACAAATAGGGTTTCAAAATTTTGCTCCACCAGATGGAGCTTTTTATTTTTACGTAGATATCTCTAGATACAGCAATGACAGCTTATCGTTCTGCGAGGATGTCTTGGAGGAAGTTGGGGTGGCGATCACCCCAGGCGTAGACTTTGATCCAGAAAGGGGCAATACCACAATTAGAATTTCTTATGCTAGATCGACTGATGAAATATCCGAGGGTATAAATAGGCTTGGTAATTTTATGAAAAAACGAGGGTATTTTTGATAAAACTTTTTCCTTCTTTTTTATTTTTGTTTTTAGCCACTCCCTTAGTCTCAGAGGTTAGTTTTGCCAGATTAATCAAAGAAAACTCCTTTGCTAAAGATCGATTTTTCGGCGGCATTGAGATTAATCTACAACTCAGCCAGGGGGTACCTTATAAAATTTGGATGGACCGAGATCCGTTAAGTCTAATAATTGATTTCAACGTATTAAACTTTAATGGAATAGATCTGGAAAAAATAAATCAAAGCAAGAATATTAAATCGATTGAAATTAAAGAATTGGATACTGAATGGTCGAGGCTTTCATTTCATCTTGCAGATTATTGGGCAATCGAAAACACTGAGATGAGCATTAGTCCACAAGATAATAGCGCTTCACTCTCAATTTTTCTGAAATCGATATCTGAAGGAATTTTCAGTTTAACAGATAAACCAAACAAAGATTTTTCTAGTAATAAAATTTCTGCCATTGAAAATAATGATTTTGTGGTAGTTTTAGACCCTGGACATGGCGGTAGAGATCCTGGAGCAGAAGCTGGGGGCTATCGGGAGTCAAGCCTTATGTTAGAATTAGCTGAGGCGGTAAAAGAAAGTTTAATTCGAAATACTGATTTTAAAGTGGTTTTGACGAGAACAGAAGATAAGTTTCTTTCTCTTGAAGATAGAATAACAATTGCAAGTCAATCCGATGCAAATCTTTTTATTTCATTGCATGCTGATGCTGTGATCGAGGGGGAGGCAAGCGGAACAACTGTATATCTTTTAAGTGATAAGGCCACTGATAAAATGAGCGCCCAGTTAGCTTCAAGGCATGATAGATCAGAAATTTTGAGGGGTGTTGATCTTAGTGGTCTAGATAGTCAAGTTGCTTCTCTATTACTGGATATGGCTAGACAAGAAACAAAACCAAGAAGTGAGGCTGTTGCTTCTTTTATTCTCAAAGTTTTCAAAGAAAAAATTACTGAGTTAAGTTCTCAACCATTACGATATGCAGCATTTTCTGTGCTGAAATCTCCAGATATTCCCTCAATTCTGATAGAGGCTGGTTTTATGTCTACCTCTTCTGATCTACAAAACCTTACTGCGAAAAAATGGAGAAGAGAATTTGCAGACTCACTTACCGAAGCGATATCTCGCTGGTATGTGCGAGATAAAGAGAATAAGGTTTTACTGAGAGAATAGTTGAAGTTTTCTGTTTATTTACGCAAAAAGTTGTATCATGTATTTTTGACCATGAAAGATTTCATTTCTATAATTCAGAGGCTTAGGGTAAAGTTTGGTTAGACCCCTAATAAATATCATTGGATCGGTTTTTACCATCATAACTTTGGGTGCAATAGGCGTTGCCATAACTATTGGGGCAGTGTTTTGGATATATGGCCGTGATCTTCCCAGTCATGAATCTCTATCGCAATATAAACCGCCCACAATAAGTAGAATTTATTCTGTTGAGGGACAAATAATTGATGAGTTTGCTCGAGAGCGTAGGCTTTTTACGCCCGCTGGTGAAATCCCAAATTCAGTGAAAAATGCCTTCATATCTGCAGAAGATAAAAATTTTTACTCTCATCCTGGATATGATGTTCGAGGTATAATATCTGCTATCGTAGACGCGGTTCGTTCCGGTGGAAAGGTAGTAAGGGGGGCGTCAACAATAACTCAACAAGTGATGAAGAACTTTTTGTTAGATGGGTCCCGTCAAGCTGAGCGAAAAATAAAGGAAATAATATTAGCGACACGTATAGAAAACACCCTTCCTAAGAATAAAATATTAGAGCTTTATTTGAATGAGATATTTTTAGGGCAAAATTCTTATGGTGTAACGGCTGCAGCTCAGACTTATTTTAATAAAACTTTGGACCAATTGGCTCCCCATGAAGCGGCATTTCTTGCAGCTCTGCCAAAAGCCCCTTCAAAATTTCATCCAGTGAGAAAAAAAGATCGTCTACTGGAGAGGAGAAACTATGTTCTCCGAGAAATGTGGCAGAATGGTTATCTCAATGAGATTGAATATAAATCTGAATTAAATATGCCTTTAAAATCTGTACAAAACGGTGATTTTACGTCTTTTAAATCTTCTCTCCCCCCGCGTGATTATTTTACAGATGAAATTCGAAGACAACTAAGTAGAAACTTTGGTGAAGAGGAATTTTTTACCTCCGGTATGACGGTCCGAGCAACTCTTGATCCAGAAATGCAGAGTGTTGCTGCTACAGCGCTACAGAGAGCGCTGCAGACCTATGATCGACGGCAAGGTGTCTGGAGAGGAACTGGATTAAAATTAACGGACGATCAAATGGTGAGTTGGAGAAATGCACTGGCTGAACTTCCTTTGTCTCGTAAAATCAATTTAGATGGCCAATGGTTTCCAGCTGTTGTTTTGGGTTTCAAAGGCAACAGTGCTATTATAGGAATAGAGGGTGTTCCAGATGACCCCAGAGGTCACTATATTTCTTTCAAAGACGTTACTTGGGCTCATAAAAAAAGCGATAGCACAATCAATCCTCCAAAAGCAAAAAAAGCTCAAGATCTCTTGTCTTTGGGCGATGTTGTTTATGTAAGAGCATTACTTAATGAAAATAAAGAATTTGAGAGGTGGACACTTAGACAGATAAGTGAGGTCCAAGGGGCTTTTATGGCCATGGATGTCAACACCGGGCGTGTGCTTGCGATGCAAGGCGGGTTTGATTATGATCATTCGGTTTTTAATAGAGCTACACAAGCAGATCGTCAGCCCGGTTCAAGCTTTAAGCCTTTTGTTTACGCATCTGCATTAGACAGTAAGTACACCCCTGCAACCGTAGTAATAGATGCCCCAATTGAATTTAATACGCCGGAAGGTCTGTGGCGGCCAAAGAATGCTTCGAGTAAGTTTTATGGGCCAACACCACTTCGAACAGGTATTGAAAAATCCCGAAATTTAATGACGATAAGGGTCGCTCAAGATGTGGGCATGGAAACCATTGCGGATTATGCGGAACGTTTTGGTGTTTATAAAAATATGCGGCCTTATCTGGCTAATTCGTTGGGTGCAGAAGAAACCACTCTTTACAAAATGGTTGCAGCATATGCGATGTTTGCGAATGGTGGAGAGCGAGTGGAACCAACTTTAGTTGACCGTATTCAAGATAGATACGGCAAAACTGTTTATAGGCATGACTTAAGAATATGTAATGAGTGTGAGAAAGATAATCTTTCAGCAGGTTTTGGGCCCGAAATTATTTCGGATCGAGAAAGAATAATGGATGCTATCACAGCATATCAACTTACTTCTATGATGGAAGGGGTTGTTACTAGAGGTACCGCTTCTCGAACAGTAAAATTGCCAGTTCCCGCAGCAGGTAAAACTGGCACTACCAATGAAGCTAAAGATGTTTGGTTCGTGGGTTTTACTAGTAATATAGTCGCAGGTTGCTACATAGGCTTTGATATTCCTGCACCACTTGGGCGAGGAACAGGAGGCGGTAGTACGTGTGGTCCAGTATTTAACGAATTTATGCTAGCAGCTACCAAGAAATATGGGGGAGGTAATTTCAAGGTGCCAGATGGAGGGCAATTTATTAATCTGCATCGCCTTACGGGCGATCGGTTAGATCAAAATGCTGAAGGCGATTTTGTGGTTGCTGAATATTTTAGAGATGGAGAAGAACCGACTTTTGGTGATGCTGTTAATGGGGGGTTCGCGATGGGAAGCAATATCGACCTTTATTCTGAAGAGGATGTACAATTTATTGATACTACAAGCTCTGAAGGAGCAATAGTCACCTTTGGGGGAACGGCAAGCCTCGGAACTCTGACTTCCGGAGGCCTTTATTAAAGCGGTTACATTAAAATAAAGTAAAGAGAAACTTATGAGAGCAGATATAGAAAATTTGGTTACGTCTGTTGAAAAATCTTTAGAATTACTTCGGCAGAGAATGGATTGGGATACTGTCTCTCACCGTCTTGAAGAGTTTGACGCCCGTGTTGAAAACCCAAATCTCTGGGATAACCCGGAGGAGGCTCAGAAGTTGATGAGAGAGCGGCAGACATTATTAGATGCGATGGAGGGGCACAATCAAATCAGAGATGATCTATCATATAATATTGAGATGATAGCATTGGGTGAGGAAGAAGAGGACAGCGAGATAATTATTGAAGCTGAAAAAGCTATTAGTCTTTTGGCAAAAACTGCGGCATCTAAAGAGCTTGAAGCGCTTTTGAATGGTGAGGCTGACGCAAACGATACTTTTTTGGAAATTCATGCAGGTGCGGGTGGCACAGAAAGTTGCGACTGGGCTGCTATGTTGGCGCGTATGTATTTAAGATGGGCTCAAAAAACGGGCTATAACATAGATTTGCAGTCTGAAACTCCAGGGGAAGAAGCCGGTATTAAGTCTGTAACCTATAAAATTAGTGGCCATAATGCCTATGGTTGGTTGAAATCCGAGAGTGGCGTTCATAGACTTGTGCGAATTTCTCCTTTTGATAGCTCAGCAAAGAGGCACACTTCTTTTTGTTCAATTTGGGTGTATCCAGTTGTAGACGATAATATTGATATAGAAGTTAACCCAGCAGATATTCGAATTGACACTTTTCGTTCTTCAGGCGCTGGTGGGCAGCATGTCAACACAACCGACTCTGCAGTCAGAATAACGCACCATCCTACGGGAATTGTTGTTACAAGCTCAGAGAAATCTCAGCATCAAAATCGTGATATCGCAATGAAAGCTCTCAAATCGCGCCTGTACCAATTAGAATTAGATCGCAGAAGTGCTGCGGTTGTTGAGGCCCATGAAAATAAAGGTGATGCGGGCTGGGGTAATCAAATAAGATCCTATGTCTTGCAACCTTATCAAATGGTCAAAGATCTTAGAACCGGACATGAAACCTCTGATACAAAGGGAGTATTGGATGGTGATTTAGGCGATTTTATGGCCGCGACTTTGGCAATGAATGTTTCCGGAAAATCCAGAGCCGAAGCAAAAGATACTGATTAATCTAAGATTTTAACTTCAAATAAAAGATAAATTTTTGAAAACTGAGAAATCAATAACAGAACAAATTGAATTCAGGCTTGGGCAAATTCGTAAATGGAACCCCAAAGTAAATGCTATTGTATCACTACGAGAAGAAGATGAGATTTTGGAAGAGGCTTATTTCAAAGATAAGTTACCTTTAGAGGATCGAGGTATTCTTCATGGTGAAATTATAGCAATAAAAGACTTGGCAAACGCAAAAGGTTTCAGAACCACACAAGGCTCACCAATTTTTGCCAAAGACGTCGCTTCGAAAGATGATTTAGTAGTTGCTAGAATAAGAGCCGCCGGTGCCATAATAATTGGGAAAACTAACACACCAGAGCTTGGATTGGGTAGTAACACGTTTAACCCAGTATTTGGAGTTACTAAAAATCCTTATAACTTAAGAAAATCGGCTGGAGGATCTTCAGGAGGAGCTGCAGTAGCTTTAGCTTGTGATATGCTTAGGTATGCTGATGGGTCCGATATGATGGGATCTCTTAGAAACCCTGCTGCTTGGAACAATATTTATGGAATGCGACCTACATGGGGTCTAGTGCCTAGTGAGCCCGGTAATGATGTATATCTACATAAACTATCCACAAGTGGGCCTATGGCAAAAAATCCAAGGGATTTGGCGACGTTATTGAAAGTTATGGCTGGAAAAGACGAACGCCAACCGAATGGAGTTCCTTTCTTTGAAGTTGATACCTCTTTAAGTTCTTCGTCATTGAAAGATATAAAAATAGCTTCTTTTATGCGATGGGATCTTCCCTTTGAGGACGGAATAAGAAATTTAACTGATCGGGCGTTGAAACGGTTTGAAGATCTTGGTGCGTCAGTAGAAGTTGTCAATTTGCCTATGTCTATGGAAAAGGTCTGGGAGGCATGGATAACTTTACGTTCTTGGTCAATTTCGAATTCGCTTTCTGAAGAATTTAAAGATTTGGAAAAACGTAAATTAATGAAAAAACCATTGCTCTGGGAGATAAATCGAGGTCTTTCGCTAAAAAGTGAAGATATAGTTCAAGCATCCAAAACCAGAAGTGAATGGTTTGAAAAAATGGCTTCTCTACTTAGTAAATATGATGGTGCCGTTTTGCCCTCAGCACAAGTGCAACCATTTGATATAGATAAAGAATACCCGGAAACAATTTCAAATTTTTCTTTAGATACATATCATAGATGGATGCAAGTTGTTGTCCCCGCTAGTTTGATTGGTCTTCCAGCGATTAGTCTTCCTGCTGGTTTTTGTGAAAATAATTTACCATTTGGAATTCAATTAATTGGAAAGCAGTTTTCTGATAATCACTTGTTGCAGATTGCCGAGTGTTGGCATAAAGCTACCAGATTTCCAGAAAAATATCCACCGAGTTTAATTAATTAAAAAGATTGCATGCAGTAACTGAGGCAGATATCTGCAAAACAAAAATGAGGAGTTATTCGTGGTTAGAGCTTTAGTATGCCCGGGACAGGGGGCCCAGAGTATAGGAATGGGCAAATCCCTTGCAGAAGAATATTCTACAGCCAAAGCTGTATTTGAAGAAGTTGATGAAGCATTGGGCGAAAAACTGTCAAATTTAATTTGGGAGGGCGATATTGCGGACTTGACCCTTACTCAGAATGCTCAACCAGCTTTAATGGCAATGAGTTTGGCAGTGTTAAGAGGTTTAGAAAGCGAAGGTTTTGATCTATCCAGCTGTTCCTATTTAGCCGGCCATTCTTTAGGTGAATATTCCGCTCTTGCTATGAGTAAAGCAATTTCAGTCTCTGATGCAGCAAGATTACTGAAAGCCAGAGGTCTAGCGATGCAAGATGCTGTTCCTGTCGGCGAGGGGGCTATGGCTGCTATTCTAGGACTTAATTTTGATACTGTGCAATCTCTGACTAATTTAGCGCAAGCGCAAGCGCCAGGCATTTGTCAGGCTGCAAATGATAATGATCCATCGCAGGTTGTAATTTCTGGTGAAAAATCTGCTGTTGAGTTGGCAATTGCCTTCGCGAAGGAGGAGGGGGCAAAAAGGGCCATTATGCTTCCTGTAAGTGCACCATTTCATTGTGAACTGATGGCTCCTGCCGCTGAACAGATGAAAATTAAATTAGATTCCATAAAAATTGATACACCAATCGTTCCGATTGTATCGAACGTCAGTGCTGAAGCAATCTCAGATCCTGATACAATAAAAAAATTACTCGTAAGTCAGGTTACTGGATCTGTTCGCTGGCGTGAATCTATTTTGTGGATGGCAGCAAATGACGTGGACGAAATTTGGGAAGTAGGATCAGGTAAGGCTTTAAGTGGTATGATTAGACGCATTGATAAAGATATAAGCTTAAAGAATTTTTCTTCAGCTGAGGATATTAAATCAGCTGTATTTTAAATATAAGGACTCGATAAATGTTTGAACTTAAAGGTAAAAAAGCACTAATTACGGGTGCATCAGGTGGGATAGGTGGGGAAATAGCGAGAACGCTTCACAAAGCAGGTGCTGATATTGCAATTAGTGGTACTCGCCTAGAAAGTTTAAATTCTTTGGCCGAAGAAATAGGCTCAAACGTTCAAATTTTTCAATGTAACCTTAATGACCCTGTTGCTATTGATGACCTTTTGAAAACTGCTTCTGAGAAAATGGGTGGAATTGATATTTTGATCAACAATGCGGGTATAACTCGCGATAATCTATTTATGCGAATGTCAGATGAAGAATGGCTGGATGTTTTGAATGTAAATTTAACAGCCACCATGAAACTCTGCAAAGGTATGATACGTGGAATGATGAAAAATAGGTGGGGACGAATAATCAACATCAGTTCAGTAGTGGGTACGACAGGTAATCCGGGTCAAGCTAACTACGCGGCTTCTAAGGCTGGAATGGTAGGGATGTCCAAGTCATTAGCTTTTGAGGTGGCAAGTCGTGGTATTACGGTAAATATAATTGCTCCAGGCTTTATTGAGACAGCTATGACTGATAAGTTAAATGATGATCAAAAAAGCAACATAATGAAACAAATTCCAGCAGGAAGAATGGGTATGGCAACTGAAATAGCATCTGCTGCACTATATCTAGCTAGCAATGAAGCAAGTTATGTAACTGGCGCCACACTTCACGTTAACGGTGGCATGGTCATGGTTTAAATGTTCCACTTTATTCTGGGATATTTTTAAATTTGCCATTCTTTTTTATTGCAAAACATTTGCTAATTTAAAATCTTATGTTATAGCGC
>LUMM01000523.1_pt1 | contig 12383 bp, 11 predicted proteins | sample 729971 | NCBI WGS metagenome assembly LUMM01 (sample SAMN03860263, study PRJNA289734) | marine metagenome | biome: seawater column; feature: ocean; material: water; isolation source: Red Sea water column Station 22 - depth 50m | place: Saudi Arabia: Red Sea | collected 2011-10-15 | depth 50 m | reverse complement strand
ATTATTTTTACTTACCTTTTCTCCAACCACCACCTGCGGCTTTATATTTTTTAGCAGCCCAAGCATTTGCATAAGCTGATGGATAAACATCAAACTTTTTCTTTGCTTGTGATTTGTAATAAGACCATTTGGAAGGATTGGTTGGTTTATTTTTTTCTAAGAATAAGTTAAGTTTTTCTTCTAAACCTTTTTGTTTTTTCTTTTTGGCTTGAGTATTTGCATATTCATTTGTAGAAACTTCTTCTTCTACCATTTCAATGATAAGTTTTTTTAGATTATTTAACGCTTGTGACATTTTTCAATTCCTTTATAAGTTCATAGTATCTCATTAAAGAAATAACTTGATTATCTTTAACGACTGACTTAGTTGTAAAGTTTTTAGCTTGATTAATAGCTTCAGTTAATTTAATTTTTACCACTTTATCATTTACTTTTCTGGATAGTGATTTTAACTCGTTTACAACCTTTGTGATTTCTTCATTTATGAACTTACCAAAAGAATTAGAATTAGATATATTGTTAATGTATTCTCTTAGAAGTGATTTTTGTGATTCTGATAAATTGGTATATTTTTTGTTGAATTTATCAACCAAAATTTGATATGATAATAATTGAGTATCTCTTTCTTCTTTTCTCAATGTTTCTACCAATGAACTTGGTTTTTGTTTTTTTGGTCTAGAAGTGATACTTTCTAAAATAGTGTATTTTGTATCAATAATTTGTTTTGGATTAAAATCTATTTTTGTTGTTTCTACTAAAAACAATTTGTAAATAGACGCTAATGTTTTGTAATTAGATACTCTTGTGTTAAAGAAATCTTTAGCTGAAAAAGTTTCTGATATTTCTTTAATTAAATTGTATTTTTCTACTTTTAATTCTTTATTACTAATTCTTTGTCTTGTTTTGATAACAGCTTCTAGTAATTTTTCTGCTCTTGCTTCTTCTTGATAAGAATTGGTTAAAAGAATATCATATAGTTCTTTCTCTTTACCTAATGCAGTGTTTTCATTAAAGTATTTTTTTAATAAATTAACTGATTTTGATTTTTTATTATTTAAAATGTCAGCTGTTACTTGTCTTGTTAAAATTTCAAATAATAAACCTGTATTCTTTATCTTAGAATGTTTTATTTTTTGGGACATATTTATTCCTTAACTCCTTTTTTATAAACACCAATCCTTATTGATATACTCTATCAATTATAAATATAATGTAAGTAAATAATTAATCAATTTAATTGTTATTTAAAGACGAAGAAACTTCATTTTTATACTCAGTATCAACATCTTCAGCTTCATTGATTATTTTCTTATCAACTTTTGATTTTAATTTGTCTAAACCTAATGATTCTCTATAAGCTTTGCCGTATCTTGGACTAGAACTACGAAGTTTTTTTCTTTCGTGATTACCTAATGGGTCACGACCTCTTGCACTTCCGTCTTTTCCGTAATGTGGCATCTCTTTAGGTCTTCCAGCACCTTCCCAACCGCCTTCAGGAGAACCACCTTCTTCACCGATTTCTTCAGTTCCGGTTCTACTTGCTAGTTCTTCTTCTGATTGTTGTTGTTCTTCTTCTGCGGCTTGTTTAGGGGCATTACCTTCTGTTTTAATTGACTCGTATCTAAATTCTGTTATTTTGTCTTCTACGATTTTTTCTTCAAAAGATTTAATTTCATCATCAGAAAATCCAAAGATTTGTTTGTAAGCCCACTCTTTAGGTGTTACTGAATTTTCTGCAGTTAAATCATTGAACGCTGTTATTCGTTGTCCTAACAATTCTAACTTTTCTTGTTCATAGATTTTAGATGGATTTGTCAATTCTAAATCAAAGTTTACTAAGTCTTGGTCTGTATATCCTTGTGAATATAAATGAACAATACCAATCTTAGTTAATTCACTAACCATAATTCTTTGTATTCTTTCTACGGTTCTAGCAAATCTAACATCTTCTGCCGCTAGTGTTGCTTTTGATTCACCAGCTTTCTCAGCATATCCATAATAAGGCTGTGGTATTTTCAATGATGCTAATAATTTGTTTCTTAAATATTCAATATCGTCTGTTGTTTGATATTCTAAACCACTAAGGTTTTCTATTCTTGTTCCACTATCTCCACCACGAACAGGTAAGAAAAAGTCTTCTGTGATATTTTGAATATTATATTTTAAATTGTATTGTCCGTTTTCGTCAATAACCGGAGCTTTCTTCATTTTACCAACTATTTTTTGCATATATTGGTCAACTTCTGCTGGTGGAATATTACCTATGTCAATGTTGAATATTCTTTTTTCTGGTGCTCTCATAATTCTATGAATTAACATAGCATCTTCCATAAGTGATAATTGTTTCCATACTTTTCTACCACCCTCTAACATTGAACGACCATAAGGTAAGAAGTTTGAATCGGAAATCATTCTAAAGTGAGCTATTTCGTAGTTTTCAAACTCTGTTTTTGCTCCTTGTTGTGTTTGTCTTATGTCCCCACTTTCCAATACAAACTTTGTATAATAAGGATTTTCTGGGTCTTCACCCTCTACTCTTTGAACATCATAACTTGATAATGGTTCTACATTTGTAATACCATATTTTTCATTAATGTCAAGTTTTAAAAAGAAGTCTCCGTATTTACACAAGTTTCTTGTCCACGGGTATAAATTAAACTCAATGTTTAAAATATCATAGTATAAATTGTGTAAAATATCGTGTATTTGATTATTGTCTGATTTAATACTTAGTATTTTTCCGTATTCTGATTTTAAAGTTGTTTCGTCTGCGTAGATATCAAGTGCTGATGAAATCAACGGGTCTGAATCCATTGCTTCATAATCTCTAAACAATCCCATACGCATTGTTTTTTGATACAAAGATTGATTGTATCCACTCATTCCACTAGGACTTTTGTATAGACGAGAAAATCTATCAACTAAATCCTTACCAGCAATACTTTGAACTTGTGCTGTATCTGCTATTTTTAATTTTCTACCACCAACATTTCTCACAATTACATTTGTTGAGAATAGTCTTTGTAATCTACTAAATATATCTCTTTCGGCCATTTTTTACCTCTACTTTATTAACCAAGTTAAATCTTCTTTTTCCCCTTTAACATCCATTTCCCAAGAATCATTTTTCTGAACCTCAGAAGTATAAATTCCTGAATTTTGTCCGATACCTTGTATTGCTCGTTTAGAAAGTTCTATACCTTCTGCTCTTAATCTTAACGCAGTATCACGAACCCAAAGGGCTATTGCGAAAGACATTACAAGGTCATCATTATACCCTGTCATAGCTTCCGCTCTATTTCCATTATAAATAAATACAAACAACTCATCAATTAGTCTTTGAGAATGAACCATAACTGATTCTTCTCTAAACATTTCCTCTAACTTTGCAACAATCAAAGGTCTTGTCTTTTGAGTTGTTGAGAAACCAGGAACCATATTTCGTTCTTGAACTCTATATTTATTTGTTATTTGATGTTGAACATCAACATATTGCAAATCTTTACTTGTGTAAAACAAGTTTGGATATTCTCTATCAATGACTTGTTGAATTGCAGCCCAACCAATATTGTTGTTTTCTACAACCAACAAAGCATTGTTGTATTCACTAGCCACATTAACTAGCATATTTCCAAAATCTTGTGTAGAGATTTTACCTTTGTATTCGGCTACTTGTTCTAATGATTCAACATCTATAATATGAAACGCTGAATAATCAGTTCCATCACCTCTACTAACATCGGCACTTACCACATAATTCTTAGTATAGTTTGGTGGTTGCCATATCCAATAGTTAGAGTCTATACCTCTCTTTTCCATTGGTTCTCTTACACTAGTTTCTTTTAAATTTTCAAGTAGTAAACCATCAATAACACCACGACCAGAAGTGATAAAATCACAATCACATTCTTGAGCGGCTAATGAAGGCCCTAATAATTTATCTTGTTCATCTCTCCATTCTTGTCCTCTTTCAGGGTGAACTGACCAATGTAATTTAATAAAATTAAAATCATTAGTTCCGTCTTCAGCACCTATCCAAGTTTTATGGAAAAAATTACCAACACCATTTGGTGTAGAGATAACTAAAGCTCTACCACCAGTCGCTAGTGTTTGTTGCGCGGCTCCCCATATCGTGTCTATCTTATCGATAAACGCAGCCTCATCAATAATCAATAACGACAAGGCTTCGGAACGACCTGATTCTTCAGAACTCGCTACCGCTTTAATTTGAGAACCATTTTTATATCGTAATGATAATTTGTTGTCCTCAACACAAGGTTGTTTCAACCAACCTGGTAAGTTAGCGTGCATCACTCTAACTTTTGTTACTAAATTTTTTGCTGTTTCTTGTTTTGTAGCAATGACCAAGATATTTTTATCTTGTTGAAATGTCATCATCCACAACGCGTATCCAGCAGTTAATGTTGATAAACCCAATTGTCTAGCCTTCAACACAATATTATAATCGTGTTTCATAAAAGACTCTAATGATTTTTCCTGAAAATCGTATAGATTAAAATTAACTTTACCTCTAACAGGGTGTTGAATTATTCCATACTTACCCAAAAAATAAACAGGGTCAGTTGCACATTTAGCGTATTCTCTTTTAATGGCTTCTTTTAATTGTTTTTTATCACTCATTAATCAACTATTTCACCGGCAAGTTTTACTGAAACTGAAGTTGCAATTACACCATATGTAAAATACAACCACTTGTTTTCATACCATTTAGGTTTAACAAGTTTAATCTGTTTCTCATATAAGACTTCTCGGTCTTTTAAAATATCTACTTGTTGAGTTTTAAATGAAATTAACATTGAATCAATTTGTGCTTGATTTTCATATTTTTTCATCAACTCATCATAAATACTGATTTGCTCTGTTTGTTCCTCAACTTGAGTTTGTAAGTCTTTTACTTTGTTAGCCATATTAGTGACTTCTTCTTCAGTAAAAGTATAAACTTTATCTTGAGAATAAATAAACCCAAACAAAGCTAACATTACTATTAACTTTTTCATATCTTTACCTTTATTTACTAAAATCTTTTAAGAACTCTGCGGCTTTATCTGAATCACCTTTTTCAAAAGTCTTTTCCATTTTTGTGGTTTTCTTTTTAGAAATGGTTAACTTTCTTTTTAAAGAAGTAATTTCTTTTTTGTTCTTTTTCTTATTCTTTTCTAACTTAGCAATTTTAGTTTCAACATCTTTTTCTTCTTTTTTGGATTCATCAATCTTATTTTCAAGTTCTTTTAACTCTTTAGATTTTTTTGCACCCGCCATAGCACCAATTCTCCTTACCTATAAATAGTTAGTTATATGTTTTCTCTCATTTTTTTCAAGTCTTTTATAGCATCATCAGCAAGTTTATTTAAAGCTTCTTCATTAACCTGTGCTTTTTCAATTTTAACTTCTGGTGCATCAATACCAACATCATAAACTTGGTCAACTGGTCTTTCTTCTCTCCATTGTTCAATACCTTGAATCATATCGTCCACCCAAGCTCGTTGATTGTTCTTTACCTTTTTTGTTTCCCACTCCTTATACTTTCCTTCAAGTCGTAGTTTATTTTCAAAGTCAATTTGACAATCAAAACAATGTTTATACAAATACCAAAACTTATTATCAAGTTTTTTCTTCATTGTTTTTTTACACTTAGGACAAAACAAAGGAACTCTTGCTTCTGCCATAATATCAGTCAATTCTGATTTACGAGTTTCTCCACCCTTGTCTTCTTTCTTACCTTCATATCCGACTTGGACATAACTTTTTTCGTGTTTTTTACCAGATATTAAATCTTGTAATACCTCGTTTTGTCTTTTTGCTTCTTTACTATAATTTGCCATAATTAAAAACTCACTAACCCTAATATTTGATTTACCGGAGCAAAAGCACCAGTAAACTTATAGGTATTTCCTTTATATTTAAAAACTATACCCTCAACAGGAACTATTTTCTTTAATCCACCGATTGAGTTTAATTTTTCTAATTGTTGTTTTAATGTTATCATTTTTTTCACATCTTTTGCTTTTCTAACAGCTTTAGATGCTTTTAAAACTTCTCTCCTAATTTTTTCTACAGCTTTTGTTGGATTAGCTGCAATAAAATTCGATAGGTTTTCTAATATATCAGCACCTACCGCAAAGAAAATCTTTTCAAATGGTAACATATTTTTCTTTACCATATTTTTATGGTCTTGTTTATCTGTATTCATAACCCAATTTAAAAATTTTGGTTGTTTTTTTAAATCTTTTCTTATCTGTGGTATTTTATAAGATTTATCAAAGAACGCCCATCTTTTAGTTAATTTTTTCAAAATTGTTTTAGGAACTCTATAACCAAATTGTTGTCCTGCATTAAAAATATATTCTTCCCAAAAAGACTGATGATATTTACCTAATGTGTCGTTATCTTTCAATCCATATTGGTTTTTTAATTTATCTACTCTCTTATTATAAATATCAACTTTTTTCCCAAAATCAATTTTTTTTGGTAAATCTAAAACTCTTGGTTTTATTATTTTAAAATGTTTACCGATATCTTGATTTACTTGTTTAATCATACCTTGCAACATTCTACCAGAACCTTTTACCTCACCAACTGCATTACCATTTTTATCATATTTAATTGAATTGTGGAATTGTAATATTTGTTTATCATAATCTATTACATTTGATGAAGCTGGATAGATGATTTCCAAATTCATAAATATTTCACCATTTTTAAAAATTTTGTCTTTTTGTTTATCAGTTAGACTATTTATTGATTTACTTAAATCTTTCATAGCAAATACAAACGCATCTCTAATATCACCACGACCACTAAATTTTTTAGCTACTGCATTTGTATCAAGTGCGTTTTGTCCACGATTTTTAATTTGTCCTTTGTTTCTTGCCGCTAAAACTTTTCCATCACGATAGGTAATCATTAAATTTTGTCCGTCAGTTTTTTCTGTTACGGCATCTTCACGATTTAATTGTCCTGATAAACCTAATTTGATAATCTTTTTTAAATCAGCAAAAGTTAACTTTTTATCATCAAAAGGGTGCGACATATGTCCGTAAGCTCCACCTTCTAATAAAAGATTTTCATTAATACTTTTGTCTTTTATTGCACTTTTCTTTGGTGTTTTGTCTGTGGTTACAAATGTATCGTATTTATCACTAGGGCCGTGTTCATATTGACGAACATCTAAATTTATTTTTGGTTCATAGTTTTTTGGTAATTTGTTTTCAATACCAATAAACTTTACTGCTCCAGGAATTAAATAAAGTATTAATTGTTTTTTATTTAAGTTCATTAAGATTTGACTTGATGTCCATAATTTATTCTGAGCTCTTACTAAATCAAATTTAGGGCCTTTATCTTGTGTGTCGTTGTAAAATAATGGAAATACTTTTTTGTATTCTTTTTCATTATCGATTAATTCTTTTGCGTTTTTTAATCTTAATTCAGATGATATTCTGTCTGGTCCTCTTGTATATCCTTGTTCAGGGTGTTTAATTCCGTGATTAGTTCTAACGATTGATGATTTATCTATATCGTGTATTTTTATAGAAGGTTTAGTTCTACTTGTGTTTTCAATCACAACTAATTTTTTACCATCACTAACTAATGTATGTCCTTTTACACCGGTGTCAAATTTTACCAATGATTCAACCACCTCTTTAAAAGTGTCTTTTGATAAAGCGTGTCTGATACGAATTCCGTCTTTTGAAGGAGCTTTCTTTTTCTTTGCTTTATCAAAGTCTTTTTCATCTCTTTTTACAAACAATGCTGAATTGACTAATCCAATACCATTTGAATTCATACCTTCTGACCAATCTGTATCTTGGTCTTGAACATAACAAACCTCAATACCATTACCACTTATCTCTTTAACGACTTTTAATTCTGGTGTATAATTTCTATCACGATTTTTTCCAATCACAATATCATCACCAAACTTTTTAGAAAATGCTATACACTCGTGGATTGATTCGTTGTATTGAAACTCTCCGTCATAATCAATAACTTTTATAGGAAGTTTTTTACCTGATGCAGTATATGACATTAATCTTGTGTTTCCAGCTAATAAATAATAATCTCCATTTTTATCTTTTACTGCAATAGGTGGTGGGACTGGATTTCCACTATTGATTGCTTTCTCTAATCTGTTCCAATCTTTTCCATATTCTTTTGCTCGTTGTTTTCCTAATTCTAATGCATTATCTGATTTTAAAATATCACCAACATCTGTGTTGTCCATAAATTCCATTTTGTTTGATGATAAATAAACACTTCTTGCTGATTTCATTTTGTCAATCATATCATTTTTATCTTTAAACAAATTAGGAATTGTTTTCATTGTTTTGTCGTTTTCAAAATATTCACCTGTTTCATCTTCGTATTGTTCATCAGTATAATCTTTTGATTTAACTCTATTAGACTTGTCGTCTATTCTTTCCCAATTATCTTGTGGTTTTTTAAATACATTTGTTCCCTTTACTTTATTGTCTTTTTTATCTAAAGGTTCTGCTCTCCCACTTTTAATTGCTTTGTCCATATTATCTTTGGACTTATAAACAATTACTCTACCGGTTTCTTTTGATTTGGCTTTAAATTGTTCATCTTCAAAAATCATATTTACTTCATTTGATAAATCTAATGATTCTTCTAATGTATTTAATAAAGTCATACCAGAACCTAATTGTTTTCCTGTTAGTTCTGCTCTTTTGGTATTTCCTAAATCATAACGACCTGGTAAAACTGGTGATTCCACTTCAACACCTGTATAACCACTTAAATCTGGTTTAATCCCCATATACTTAATTACTTCGTATCCTAATTGTTGTGATATTCTGTCTGCTACTTCAATGTATCTTTTGATTGGTTCTTTAACACCAAATCTTTTTCCGTAATCTCCGGTGTTTTCTCTACCGAAAGCAACTGAAGGAACAATATTATATTCTAATGTGTAGTCATCTTCTGGATTTTGTGCTGTTTTACTAATTAAATAATCATACACTTCCCAACCATAAGTTCTACCCATCTCTTTTACCCAATCACCTGCGGTTTTTTCATAATCAGTAAACCCTTTGTAAAAAGTTGGTGGGCCATCATCAGTTGGAAAGTTAGCACCTGTTGAAGCTTCTTTGATAAGTTTTTTAATATAATCTTTGTTTTCAACGATAAACTTAGAATACACTTCAAATAATTTTCTAAATTTATTTGTCAACATATTATAAACACCTTTATCAAAATAACCAAATGTTTTTTTAAATATTATTTTTCTACTTTGTTCTTTTACTTTTGGACTACCTAATAATCTTCTGATTTCTGTTCCACTTGATATACCACTTACATTTACATGCGGTGCTGTATAAATGTATGCATCAAATCGTTTTAACAAATTATTTGCTACATAAGGAACTCTTTCTTTAACGATACGATTTTTTGGAATACCCATTTTAACCATATGACGAACTTTTTCTTTAAAGTTCATTGGGTGTCTTGGTGGGGCTTTGATGTCTGATGTTGTTATGTAAACTTCACCAAACTTTTTTTGTAGTGCTTGAAATACTTTTTTATGGTGTGGGCCAAAAGGTTGAAATCTACCTGGATAGACTGCTATAACCTTTTTTGCTTTTACTTGTTCGGTTATAAAAGGTGTGATTAATTGTTTGACTAATCTATCCATTTATACTACCAAGTTCTACATGCCCAATATCTAGCTTTATGTTTAGGGCCTGGATTATCACAATTGTGTCTAGCTCTAAATGATTTTCTTGCTCCCGGATTGGACTTTCTAATTCTCATAGTTCCACCTTTGGCTTTACCACCTTGTCCAAAATTAACTTTTACAACATTACCTTTTGGATTCTTTACATAAACTTTAAATTTCTTTTGGTCTCCTTGCATAATTTTATTTAATTTTACTTTACGACCTTGATATTCTGCTTCTTGTAAAGATTTGTCTGTAATAAATTCAAATGTATATCCATACCCTTTACCATTTTCTTCATAGTAAAGTTCTACTTCTTCTTTTACACAATTCGGCACCATTTTACCATTTTTCTTTTTCATACCGATTTGTTGATATCCTACCCAACAAGTTCCTCTTGCTTCATTCATTTGTTTTTCCTCTATGTTTGACATATTATTTAGTTATAGGGCCTCCACTTACCCAGGCTTGACAAGTTCTAGCCGCTGCACATTTAAATTTTAAGAATCTGCAATATCCAATTTCTCCAACTTTAATAATTGGTTCTGTTGGTGCTTCGTCTCCGATACCTTTTTTTATACAATCTCTCATTTTATCCGTAATGTTAAATGCTGCACAATTACCACATCTTTGTTTTAAGATTGCAAATATATCTTCTGTATTATAGATGTCTTGAAGTTTTTCCCAATAAGAAAGATTAGGTGATTCTTTTAATTCTTCTCTTGATTTAAAATCACTATCTTTTAAATTACCATAATCTAATTTATCAACATCTGTTTTCAAATCGTGTCTTGGGTCTGCTGGCCCATAGTTATATTTTTTAAATGCAATATTACGATTTTTTAAATTTAAGTCAATGTTCTGTGTTGGTAAAGGACAACCTTTATCTTCTGCTTCACTTAAAATATCTAACAATCTAATTGAATTTTCTAAACCACTCATTTTTATGCTCCTGTCTTTGTGTATGTTGGTTTCTTACCTTTGGTTTTTTGACGACCTTTTTTGGCATCACCACCCTTTTTCTGTGCGGCTCTTTTTCTACGAACAAATGCTGCTCTACCTTTTGGGCCAAGCTTACGAGCTTTCTCGGCACTTAAACAAGCGGCATAAGCACCACCTTCTTTTCCGTCTCCACACTTTCCTAATTTTTGTCCGTCTGAACCATATCTGTCCCAACCACCTTTGGTTGTTCCGCCGGCTCCACCTTTACCGAACCACTTTCTTAAGTCTTCATTGGTGATATGACCACAATCAACACAACGACTATCTTCTATCATTCCTTCAATTGTGTTTCTAACAATTTCTCTTACTTTTTTACTTCTAAATTCTGGAAATGCTCTGGCCATATGTTTTAAATTTTTGTAAAAATCTTTTGGGTCTTTCTTAACTTCTCGTTTTACATATTCTAATCCGTATCCTTTTACCATTAGTTTTAAAGCTTCCATTAATTCTTTTTTCATTGGGCCTCCAAACTTAACTAAAGCTTTAAACATATCTACGGTAGATTTTTTTGGAGCTTCTAAAACTGGTTCATATCCTTTTTTTATTTTATTTGGTGGTTCATTTTGATTACTACCTTGTTCTTTATCGTCATCATCCCAATCATAAGTGTCTGGTTCTGACCACCTACCCATTTTATCTGCTGACATTGAATATCCGTGATGAGCTACAAAATCTTTGTCAATATCTTTATCACTTGATACTTGTTTCATTCTTTTGAATTTATCTGTGATTTTGGTAGGTAAACCCTCTACCATTATATTGTATCCTTTTCGTTGAACCGGTTGTTTAAATTTAACTAAGTCTACTAAATCTCTTTTACTTAGTTTTAAATCAATACCTTTTTTAACAATAGGTGTTTGATTTTTAATAAAATCTTGTAGTTCTTTTTTAGAAATTGTAATTAAATTTCCGAATCGTTTTGGTTTTGTTCCGTCAAAGTTCATAATTTTAATCCGCTGCAAATGGGTTAGTATAATCTATATCTGTATCTATTCCTAATAAATCTAATAAATCTGCAAAAGAAGTTTTATCATATTCATCTTCTTTTTGTTTTCCTGCTCTTTTGTCAATAAGTGATTGACCTTTTTTAGTAACGGCTCCGTCAAAACCTCTAGCGTCTGTTGTTGGTTCTTTTACTTGTGTAAAGTCTTCACTATCACTTTCATAAATATCACCTTCGTCAGTTATACCATAATATTTTTTTGTTTCTGGGTCTTGAAACACCGATACTTGAACTGCTTTTCCGTCTTGATTAGTTACTCTATGATTTGGTGCTTTTTTAACTTTTTTTAGTTGTCCAATACCAAGTTTCATTTTTGTTTCTAATGCTCCTTGTTGTCTTTTATCACCAAGTGAAGATAATTTTTGTCCATAATCATCTGTTTTGGCATCTCCAAAGTCATCATCAAAATCAAAATCATCATCACCAAAATCAAACTCACCATCATCACCAAAAGGGTCTTTACCTGCTTCTTGTTTATCCCAAAATGTTTCTTCACCATATCCTGATAAATCTGGATTGTAATAGTTTACTTTTTCTGTAAACTCATTAGTTATTTTTTCTTCTAAAAATTCTTCTTTAGTTGGTGGGTCGTCAAAACCAAATTCTTTCGCCTGTTTTACTTTTTCATCATATAAAACTTTTTCTTCTTTTGTTAAAAGTGGGTCTCCGTTTTTATCT
>LUMM01000474.1_pt1 | contig 12501 bp, 10 predicted proteins | sample 729971 | NCBI WGS metagenome assembly LUMM01 (sample SAMN03860263, study PRJNA289734) | marine metagenome | biome: seawater column; feature: ocean; material: water; isolation source: Red Sea water column Station 22 - depth 50m | place: Saudi Arabia: Red Sea | collected 2011-10-15 | depth 50 m | reverse complement strand
CGTTTTAAATGGAGAAACTTTGATTGTGCTTATCAACTATGGCTCTGCATCCGCATCTGAAATAGTTGCAGGCGCACTTCAAGATCATAAAAGAGCAGTATTAGTGGGTGAAAGCACATATGGCAAGGGATCTGTTCAATCTATTATTCCATTGAAAAATGATGGAGCTATAAGACTTACTGTTTCAAAATATTATTTACCATCTGGAAAATCAATTTCTCAAGTAGGCGTTACACCTGATATAGAAATTGCAGAAGGGTCAGATGATTTTAGAATAAATACTGATACCGACAACCAGCTTGATTACGCGTTAAAATTACTTAACGGTTAAAATGCAAGAAAAATTTAAAAAGTTGCCACTTAGAAGTGGAGTGGGAATAGTAGTATTAAATAAAGAAAATAAAGTTTTTTTAGCAAAAAGAATTGATAATCCAAAAAATTTTTGGCAAATGCCTCAGGGTGGTATCGACAAAGGTGAAGATAATCTAAAAGCAGCTTTAAGAGAACTAGAAGAAGAGACAAGTATAAAATCTGTGAAATTAATTAAAGAAATAGATGGTTTTACAACCTATTATTTACCTGAGAATTTGCTCGGAATAATTTGGAAGGGCAAATATAAAGGTCAAAGACAAAAATGGTTTATTGTAAAATTTATTGGAAATGATGAAGAAATAAATATTAAAACAAAATATCCTGAATTTTTAGATTGGAAATGGGAAGAATTAAGTAAGATTACTGATACAGTTGTAGATTTTAAACTTCATGTTTATCAAGAAATACAGAAAGAAGTTGAAAAGGTTATTAATTAATACTTATAGATTTTAAAATTTCGACTTTATGATTTAACAAAAATCTTTTTTGATCATTTAAATCATCTTTATTTAACTCTTTTTCGGCTTCTTGGATTTCATCTGAAACATGTTTTTTATTCGCATTTTTAATGTCAAAAATTGAGCTTGTTAAAATAGATAAAGTATTATCTTTAAATTCAACAATACCGTCTTCAACATAAAAATTATGTTCCTCAGACCCAGAAATAACTTTTATGATACCAGGTTTTAAAAATGAGATAATTGGTATATGGTCCTTTAAAATTCCCATTTCACCCTCATAAGCAGGAACAACTACTTCTGAAACATTTTCTTTTGAAAGAAAAGATTTTTCAGGATTAACAATATCAATCTTAAAACCTTCACTCATTAAGCTGCTGCATCCTTAGCCATTTTTTCAGCTTTTTCTATAGCTTCCTCTATTGTCCCAACCATATAAAATGCTGCTTCAGGCAAGTGATCATACTCTCCCTTACAAATAGCATCAAAACCTTTTATTGTTGACTCTAAGTCTACTAATTTACCTGGAGAACCTGTAAATACTTCTGCAACAAAAAATGGCTGTGATAAAAATCTTTGAATTTTTCTTGCTCTAGCAACAATTAACTTATCCTCTTCAGATAGTTCATCCATTCCTAAAATTGCAATAATATCTTGCAGTGATTTGTAAGTTTGTAATACTTTTTGAACTTCTCTCGCTACTCTATAATGCTCATCACCAACAATTCTAGGGTCTAGAATTCTAGACGTTGAGTCTAGTGGATCCACAGCTGGATAAATACCTATTTCAGCAATTTGTCTAGATAATACAGTCGTTGCATCTAGGTGAGCAAATGATGTTGCTGGAGCTGGATCTGTTAAATCATCTGCAGGAACATAAATTGCTTGTACAGAGGTAATTGAACCTTTGTTAGTCGTTGTAATTCTTTCTTGTAAGTTACCCATGTCAGTAGCTAGAGTTGGTTGATATCCAACAGCTGATGGAATTCTACCAAGCAAAGCTGATACCTCTGAACCTGCTTGAGTAAATCTAAAAATATTATCAACGAAAAAAAGAACGTCTTGTCCCTCTTGATCTCTAAAATATTCAGCAACAGTTAAACCTGTCAGAGCCACTCTTGCTCTTGCTCCAGGAGGTTCATTCATTTGACCGTAAACTAATGCTGCTTTTGAACCTGCTTCGTTTGTTTTAATAACGCCTGACTCTATCATTTCATGATAAAGGTCATTTCCCTCTCTAGTTCTTTCACCAACACCTGCAAAAACAGAAAATCCTCCGTGAGCTTTTGCAACGTTATTGATCAATTCCATAATAAGAACTGTTTTTCCAACACCAGCTCCACCGAATAAACCAATTTTTCCACCTTTTGCATATGGTGCTAAAAGATCAATAACCTTAATTCCCGTTACTAAAACTTCTGTTTCAGTTGATTGATCGTTAAATTCAGGTGCAGATCTATGAATAGGCCAATTATCTGTTGGTTTAATTGCTGTATCTGTTACCTCATCACCTCTCTTTAAACCCTCTGTTGCATCCATTGCGATTGTTCTTACACTAGACTCGCCTAAGTGCTGAGCAACTTCTAATACAAGTCTGTTTCCTCCATTATTACATTCTAATGCTGTTAATATTTCTGGTAATTCTCCCTCAAATTTTACGTCGACTACCGCACCAATAATTTGTGTAATTTTTCCTTTTCTCATAATTATAAACTTTCTGCTCCTGATATGATTTCAATTAGTTCTTTAGTAATTGCTGCTTGACGACTTCTATTATATTCAATAGTAAGTTTATCAACCATTTCACCTGCGTTTCGGGTTGCATTGTCCATTGCACTCATTCTCGAACCCTGTTCGCTAGCTGAATTTTCTAACATCGCTTTAAAAATTTGAGTTGAAATATTTTTTGGAAGTAAATTTCCTAAAATTTCATCTTCATCTGGTTCAAACTCATAGTTCTCCTCCGAGGATTTGTTGTCTTTTTCTTCAGTTTTTAAAGGAATTATTTGCTGCTCTTGAGGAATTTGAGTAATTACATTTTTAAATTGATTATAAAATATTGTACATACATCAAACTCGAGAACCAACAGTAATAATTTTTAATGTTTTTCCTGAATCAGAAATTTTTTGAAAATAAGATTTTGCTTTTTTAATAATATTTGAATTAAAACCACCACAAAGACCTCTATCTGCTGTTAATACAACACAAAGATGAACCTTATCATCGCCTGTACCAGATAATAACTTTGGTGCATTTTCCTTGTCTGAAACACCGCTAGACAGATTTAATATGATGTTATTCATTTTCTCAGAGTAAGGTCTTCCTCTTTCAGCGCTTTCTTGCGCTCTTCTCAACTTAGCTGCAGCAACCATTTTCATTGCTTTAGTTATCTTTTGTGTAGATTTAACGCTAGATATTCTTTTTTTTAAATCGTCTAAACTTGCCATTTTTTATGAGTTAAAAGTTTTTTTTAAATCCGAGATTAATTCTGTTAATACTTTTTCATTATCTTCATCAAGTTTTCCTGAAGAATTAATAGAATCAATTATTTCAGGTTTTTCAGATCTACATTTTTCAATAATTTTAGTCTCAAATGTTGCAATATCTTTTTGTTCAATTTCATCTAAATGTCCTTTTACACCACAAAATACTGATATAACCTGCTCAGCAACTGTCATGGGTGAATACTGCTTCTGTTTTAAAAGTTCGGTTAGTTTTGAACCTCTATTCAAAAGTTTTTGAGTAGCGGCATCTAAATCAGAACCAAACTGTGCAAAAGCTGCCATCTCCCTGTATTGAGCCAGCTCTAGTTTCATTGATCCAGAAACCTTTTTCATTGCTTTAGTTTGAGCAGAAGACCCTACTCTTGAAACTGACAGACCAACGTTTATTGCGGGTCTAATTCCTTGATTGAATAGTTCTGTTTCAAGAAAAATTTGCCCATCTGTAATTGAAATTACATTTGTTGGAATAAAAGCAGATACGTCTCCACCCTGAGTTTCAATTATTGGCAGTGCTGTCAATGATCCGCCACCATGATCATCTCCTAGTTTTGCGGCTCTCTCTAATAATCTACTATGTAAATAAAATACATCACCTGGGTAAGCTTCTCTTCCTGGAGGTCTTCTTAACAACAGAGACATTTGTCTATAGGCAACTGCTTGTTTTGATAAGTCATCATAAATAATTAATGCATGCATTCCATTATCTCTAAAGTATTCTCCCATTGCACATCCTGTATATGGTGCCAGAAATTGAAGAGGGGCAGCATCAGAAGCGGTTGCAGCAACAATAGTTGTATACTCCATTGCTCCGGCTTCCTCTAAAGTCTTTTCAATTTGTCTTACAGTTGATCTTTTTTGACCAATAGCAACGTAAATACAATAAAGTTTTTGTTTTTCATCACCAGAATCATTAATTTTTTTTTGGTTGATGATTGCATCAATTGCAACTGCAGTTTTTCCAGTTTGTCTGTCCCCAATTATTAATTCTCTTTGACCTCTTCCAATTGGAACCAAACTGTCGATTGATTTTAAACCTGTTTGCATAGGTTCACTAACAGATTTTCTTGGAATAATTCCAGGCGCTTTTACCTCAACCCTGCTTTTCTTAATACCTTTATCTAGAGCACCTTTGCCATCTATCGGATTTCCTAAACCGTCAACGACTCTTCCCAGAAGTTCTTTTCCAACTGGAGTATCAACAATAGCTCCTGTTCTTTTAACTGTATCGCCTTCTTTAACGGCTCTATCATCACCAAAAATTACAACACCCACATTTTCGCTTTCAAGGTTTAGTGCCATACCTTTTGATCCATCTGAAAACTCAACCATTTCTCCAGCTTGAACATTATCTAGACCGTAAATTCTTGCAATACCATCGCCTACAGATAATACTTGTCCAACTTCAGAAACTTCGGCTTTGTCTCCAAATTGTTTAATTTGTTCTTTTAAAATCTTAGTTACTTCTGAAGGATTTATTTCCATTTATGCCTCTATCATTTGCTTTTGTATTTGATGTAATTTATTTTTAATGGAGGTATCAACCATAGTACTACCTACTTTAATAACCAATCCACCAATTAAACTTGGATCATGTTTATAGTTTAATTTTATATTTGAGCCAAAATTTTCAGCTAATTCGTTTTTAACTTTGTCTATATCATTTTTATTTAACTCTTTAGCAGCTAAAAGTTCTGCTTTAATTTCTCCTCTAGATCTAGAACATACGTCTAGATAATCGTTAAATATTTTTTCAACGTAAAAGAATCTTCTCTTTTTTATTAAAAAACTAATAAATCTTTTTAACAATCCATTAAAATTATTTTGGTTTGCAATCTCATCCATTATCTTAATTAGATCATCACTTTTTGTAGTTGGATTTTTAATCAAATCTCTAAAATCCGAACTTGTTTTGATTAATTTCAATAAAGCTGATGTTTGCTCTTCTACTTCTAAAAGAACATAGTTTTCAGATGCTAACTCAAACAAAGCTTGAGAGTAGCTATTATTTGATGTCACTGAAGTATTAATTTTAGTCAATTTAGTTCTCAAATATGAAGATGTTTTATAAAAATTTCGCTTAATTAACACACCAATTATCAGTCTTCAAGACTCAGATTTTAAAAAATGTCTGTATTTAGTGGACTAATTGAAGCTTACCGGGTCAACATCAACTATTAGTTTCATTCCTTTGGAAAATTTAATTTCTTTTAAGATCATTTTGAGTTTTTTTTGAATGTTGCTGTTTTTCTTCGCTCTTATTAAGAGCCTGCTTCTAAACTTTCTCTTAATTCTAAACACAGGCGCATTAACAGGACCAAGAATTTTTTCACTAATTTTACTGACAAGTTTATTCTTAAATTTTAAAGCTTCATCATATAATAATTTTTCATCTTCTGAGGTTAAAATTAATGAGACAAATCTTTCAAAAGGTGGGAGGTTGTTTTGTTTACGAAGTTCTAATTCATGATCTAAAAACTTAAATGGATCTTGATGAGTTATTTGATCAATTACTTCAGTTTTTATATTTAAGGTTTGAAAATAAATATTTGCAGGCTTGCCTGCTCGACCTGCTCGACCAGAAAGTTGATGATATAATTGTAAATTTTTCTCTGCACTTCTTAGATCGTGTCCTTGTGAAGTCAAATCAATATCTAATACAATAATACAATTTAGATTAGGAAAGTGGAAACCTTTTGAAATTAATTGGGTTCCTATAAGTATGTTAATTTCTCCAGAAATAATTTTATCTAAAATTTTTTTTCCTGAAGCTTTATTCATTGTATCACTTGAAAAAATATTTATTTTTTTGTTTGGAAATAATATTTCTACCTCCTCGGCAATTTTTTCAACACCTGGTCCACTAAAAATAAATTCACAGTTATCTTGTTTTTTACATTTTCTATTCAAGTTAGAACTGTAACCACAATAATGACAGAGAAGTTTTTTATTATTTTTATGATAAACAAGATTGATTGAACAATTTGGACATGAAAATACATTCAAACATTTTTTACATAAAACATACGGAGCAAAACCTCTTCTATTAATAAAGAAAAGTATTTGATCACCTTTTAGAAGATGTTCATTTACTTTTTCTAAAGTTTTCGATGAAATAAATGACTTTTTTGCAAGTTTGTATTGGTTGAGATCTATAATATGATGATTGGGTAATTTTGCATCCTTATATCTTCTTTTCAACCTTGAATGATAATATTTTTCATTTTTAACATTTGCATAAGTTTCTATAGATGGAACAGCTGTTACTAAATTAATAGGTATATTTTCATTACTGGCACGAGCAATCGCCATATCTCTTGCATTATAAATTACACCCTCATCTTGTTTATAAGATTGATCATGTTCTTCATCCACGGTAATTAATCCCAAGTTTTTAAAAGGTAAAAATAAGGATGATCTTGCACCAATAACTTCAAATTCTCCCGTGAGACCAATTTCTGGTAATAAAATTAAAGATTGTTTTCCCTGATCAAGAATTTTTTTTATTGAATTAAAGTAAACAATTGTCTTCCCTGAGCCAGTTGTGCCTTGTAGTAAGTGTACTCTAAATTTGTCATCTTTTTTTATTATTTCTTTGTAGGCTTTTATTTGCTCATTAGATAAATTAAATTGGTGTTTGCCGAACTTTTTAGAATATTTTTGATACTCTTCTTTTTTTTGCATTTCTATAGCTTTTCCACTGAGAAAGTGAAGCCTGAGCGTCATACCAAGTGGAATAAGGTTATAATATGAAAACCAATTTAAAAAATTTATGGTTTGTTTTTTTAAAGATAGAATATTTAATCTTTCTTTAATTGATTTAATTTTAAAGTTTTTATTATTATTTTCCTCAAATTTATCCCATACAACACCTGTTATTGTTTTTGAGCCAAAAGGTACATTTACATAGTCACCAATATTTAATTTGCTTTCACTTTCATAAGTAAATGGATAATCAAAAATATTAGGTAATAAAATCGGATATTTCATAATTGATATTATGAAATATATTAAGAGTGAATCTGTCTTTTTTCTACAGATAAAGCCGCTTCTTTTATTGCCTCTGAAAATGTTGGGTGCGCATGGCAAGTTCTCGCTATGTCCTCTGAACTTGCACCAAACTCCATTGCGATAGCCATTTCAGCAATCATTTCTCCAGCGTGTGGGCCTATAATATGTACTCCTAAAACTTTATCAGAAGTTGCATCAGCAAGTATTTTTACAAAACCTTCAGGCTCATCTATTGCTTTTGCTCTTGAATTTGCCATAAAAGGAAATTTTCCAACTTTAAAATTAATTTTTTTTTCATTTAATTGTTCCTCAGTTTTTCCTACTGAAGCAACTTCTGGAGAGGTATAAATTACACCAGGTATAATCTCGTAATTTACATGTCCTGATTGACCAGCAATAAATTCTGCAACTGCAATTCCTTCCTCTTCTGCTTTGTGAGCTAACATAGGACCATCAATAACATCACCAATAGCAAATATGTTTTTAATATTTGTTTCAAAATTTTTATCTACTTTTACCTTTCCTTTTTCGTCAGTTTTAACTCCCACATTTTCTAATTTTAAACCGGTCGTGTATGGTCGTCTTCCAACTGAAATAAGGACAACATCAGCTTCTATATTATTTTTCTTATTTTCTTTATCAATTACTTCTAGGATAACTCCATTTTCATTTTTTGTAATTTTTTCAACCTTGGTATTTAATTTAAATTTTATTCCTTGTTTTTTAAGTATCTTCATGAATTCAGTTGATATCTCACGGTCCATACCAGGTGTAATATGATCTAGAAATTCAACAACTTCTACTTCTGTTCCAAGTCTTGACCAAACTGAACCCATTTCCAAACCAATATATCCTCCACCAACTACAACCATTTTTTTTGGTAATTTTTCCAAGGATAATGCTCCAGTAGACGAGATTATTTTTTCCTCATCAAATTCCATTCCAGGTATTGATACAGGCTCTGAACCAGTACTAATTATTGCTTTTTCAGTCTCAATAACTGTTTCTTCTCCATCCCCAGAAACTACTATTTCATTTGAGCTCTTAAATGATCCTTTGCCTTTGAAATAAGAAACCTTATTTTTTTTGAACAAAAATTCTATTCCCTTTGTTAAAACAGTTACAGCCTTTTCTTTATTTTTCATCATCTTTCCAAGGTTCAATTTAATTTCACCAATTTCGATACCAATCTTTTCAAAATTTTTTGCCTTGTGAAAATTTTCAGATAAGTTCAATAAGCTTTTTGATGGAATACACCCTACATTTAAGCAGGTTCCACCAAGCGATCCTCTGGATTCAATGCATGCAGTTTTTAGACCTAGTTGTGATAATCTTATTGCACAGACATACCCACCAGGGCCACCACCAATTACTGTTACATCAAATTTTTCTGACATTTAAATATTTAAAAATAATCTCCTTGGATCTTCAAGGTTTTCTTTAACTGTTTTTAAAAAAGAAACTGAGTCTTTTCCATCTATAATCCTATGGTCATATGAAAGTGCAAGATACATTATTGGTTTTACTTTAATTTCATTATCTTGAACAACAGGTCTTTCAACAATATTGTGCATTCCTAATACACCTGACTGAGGAGGATTTAAAATCGGGGTAGACAACATTGAACCATACACTCCCCCATTGCTGATTGTAAATGTACCACCTTGTAAATCCTCAATAACTAAAGAATTATTTTTTGCTTTTTCTGACAGATTTTTAATTTCTTTCTCTATGTCAGCAAAAGACATTTCGTCAGCATTTTTTAAAACTGGTACTACTAAACCTTTTTCAGTTCCAACAGCAAAGCTAATATTATAGTAATTTTTATATATTATTTCCTGTCCCTCTATTTCTGCATTTATTGCTGGAAATAATTTTAAACCAACCACGCAAGCTTTTACAAAAAAGGACATAAATCCAAGTTTAATTCCATATCTTGCCTGAAAATCTTCTTGATTTTCTTTTCGCATCGACATTATACCTGACATGTCAACCTCATTAAAAGTGGTTAACATTGCTGCATTTTCCTGGGCTTCCTTTAGTCTTTTTGCAATAGTCTGTCTTAACCTAGACATCTTAATTCTTTCCTCTTCACCAAATTGAATTTTTCTTTGGTTCGGTTGAGGATTGGCGCCCATCATACTAATTAAGTCGCCTTTTAATATTCTGCCATCTTTTCCTGTAGGTTTTACTTGTTCTAAATCAATTTTTTTTTCTGCAACCATTTTTCTTACAGCGGGGGATAATATCGGATTTATTTTTGTTTCTTCTGCATTTGGCTCTAATACTTCATCTGTTAAAACAAATGGCTGTTCTTCATCTGAAGTTTCTAATACTTTTTGTTTTTTTTCTACATCCAAGCTTATAACATTGTCTTTTTCTGCAGTTTTTAAAGCTGGTTCGACTTTAGTCTCAAATATTTTAGGGTTCTCCTCTACTTGGTCTTTTTGATCTTCTATAACTTGATTAGAAGGTTTATTTTCTGTTTTATTTGCAGTCTCTGAAATCACTCCTAAAACTGCTCCTACTTCAACTGTATCTCCTTCGTTGGCATTAATCTCTGCAATAACACCATGTGTTGATGCTGGTACTTCTAAATTTACTTTATCAGTTTCAAGTTCAACTACAGCTTCATCTGCAATGACACTGTCGCCTTGTTTCTTTAACCACTTGGATACTGTTGCCTCAGTAATACTCTCTCCAAGCACAGGGACTAGAATTTTTTCACTCATTTATTCAAATACTTTATTAATAATTTCTTGTTGTTCTGAAAGATGTCTTTTTGCGTAACCTGTTGCAGGTGAAGCATCAGGATTTCTTCCTATATAAGAAATTTTACTATTTTTAGCCTTAATAGTTTCTAATGTCCATTGTATATAATCTCTTACTGAGAACCATGCACCCATATTTTTTGGTTCCTCTTGGCACCAAAAAAAATTTGAATTATTTGCAAATGGTCTAAGTTCTTTTACAAGAGCTTTTGCAGGAAATGGGTATAATTGTTCAATTCTATACAATGCAACGTCATCAACTTTTAGTTTCTCTCTTGCTGCCAATAAATCAAAGTATACTTTACCAGAACACATAATAACTTTTCTTATCTTTGATTTATCTTTTAATTTTAAAAAACCCTCAGCTTTAGGATCTAAAGCGTGATCCCAGAGTACTCTGTGAAATGTATTTTCTTTACTAAAATCCTCTATATTTGATACACATAATTTATTTCTTAGTAAGGACTTTGGTGTCATCATAATTAAAGGCTTTCTAAAGTCTCTGTGCATTTGTCTTCTCAATGCATGAAAATAGTTAGCTGGAGTAGTGCAATTCATAATTTGAAGATTATCATTTGCACATAATTGTAGATATCTCTCCAATCTTGCGGAAGAATGCTCTGGACCTTGACCTTCATATCCATGGGGTAGCAGCATTACTAATCCTGAGGCTCTATTCCATTTCCTTTCTCCAGATGCAATAAATTGGTCAATAATTACTTGGGCACCATTAGCAAAATCTCCAAACTGTGCTTCCCACAAAGTAAGAGTATTTGGTTCAACTAAACTATATCCATACTCAAATCCTAGGACTGCGAGTTCTGATAAAAAACTATCAACAACTTCAAAATTTTTTTGATATTTTGATATATTGTTCAAAGGAATATATCTGGAATTATCAATTTGATTTCTTAGAACAGAATGTCTTTGACTAAAAGTCCCTCTTCCTGAATCTTGGCCAACCAATCTAACTGGATATCCCTCCTCCAATAAAGAACCAAAAGCTAAAGCCTCTGCTGTAGCCCAGTCAATTCCAACACCTTGCTCAACTGTTTGTCTTCTGGAGTCAAGAATTTTAATAATTGTTTTATGAATATTTTTTTCTTGTGGAACAATATTAATTTTATTTGAAATTTCTTTTAAAATTTTAATGTCAGCTCCTGTAACACCTCGTCTATCTTTTCCTTTTTCTGGTTTGTATCTAGACCATGTTCCCTCAAACCATTCTATTTTCGGTTTATAGTCTTTCGCAGTTTTAAATTGATCGTCTAATAAATTCTTAAACTCTTGAATTTTTAAATTAAGTTGATCTTTAGAGAAAAGATTTTCATTTACTAGTTTTTCTCCATAAATATTTACCGTAGACGGGTGTGATCTTATTTTCTTATACATTAAAGGCTGGGTAAAAGATGGCTCATCTCCTTCGTTATGACCAAATCTTCTATAACAAATTAGATCAATAACCACATCTCTGTTAAATTTTAATCTAAACTCTGTTGCTACTCTTGTCGCGTAAACTACAGCTTCAGGATTATCTCCATTGACATGAATTATTGGTGCATCTACCATTTTCCCAACATCAGATGGATATGGTGATGAACGTGCAAATCTTGGGCTTGTAGTAAATCCTATTTGGTTATTTACAATTATATGAATTGTTCCTCCAGTGTTGTGACCAGGTAGCCCTGACATTGCAAAACACTCAGATACAACTCCTTGGCCAGCAAACGCAGCATCACCATGGATAAGAATAGGTATAACTTTATTTCTTTCTTTATCGCCATGAAAAAATTGCTTTGCTCGTGTTTGTCCTAAAACAACTGGATTTACAGCCTCTAAATGAGATGGATTATCTGTAAGACTGACATGTACCGAATTTCCATCAAATTCTCTATTTGAGGAAGCTCCCAAATGATACTTCACATCTCCAGCACTATCTTTAGTGTTACCACTCATTTCTCCAGCAAACTCATTAAAAATTCTTTTGTAAGATTTTTGTAAAACGTTTGCTAATACGTTTAATCGTCCTCTATGAGACATGCCTATTTTAACTTCTTTAATTTTAAACTGTCCTCCAATTTTTATGATCTGCTCTAATGCAGGTATCAAACTTTCCCCACCATCTAAGCCAAATCTTTTGGTTCCAACGTATTTTGTATGTAAAAACTTTTCAAAACCTTCAGCTTGAATAAGCTTATTTAAAATTGCATCTTTTCCATTGTTAGTAAATTTTAATGCATTCTCGTCTTTTTCAACTCTATCTCTAAACCATTTTCTTTCAGTTGGATTGGAGATATGCATGTACTCATAACCAACTGGGCCACAATAAGTTTTTTTTAAGAATTGAAGTATCTCTCGTATGCTTGCTTTCTCCCTGTTTATTACAC
>LUMM01000170.1_pt1 | contig 12591 bp, 14 predicted proteins | sample 729971 | NCBI WGS metagenome assembly LUMM01 (sample SAMN03860263, study PRJNA289734) | marine metagenome | biome: seawater column; feature: ocean; material: water; isolation source: Red Sea water column Station 22 - depth 50m | place: Saudi Arabia: Red Sea | collected 2011-10-15 | depth 50 m | reverse complement strand
ATTGTTACTTTACTTTCTGGATCATATTGGGGAAAGCTCACCTGGGGAACATGGTGGGTATGGGGCGATGCAAGGCTTAATTTAACAGCAATACTTTTACTAGTTTATTTGGGTTACATAGCCTCAAGACAATTCAATAAAGATTTAGCCAAAACTGCAAAAAATTCATCAATTATTGGAATCTTTGGAATTATACAAATTCCAATTTTGCATTTCAGTGTTATATGGTGGAGATCTGTTCACCAACAAGCAAGCATATTAAGTCAGGAAACTGTAGCTTCAGGTGATGCACCTATGTCTAGTGATATCCTTGTAACTCTACTAATTAGTGTTTTACTAGTAACACTTGTTCATATTTTCCTAACTAAAAGATTCAGAATATCAAATGATATATCGTGGGAAGATTATTTAAATCCTCAATCAAGAGCTAAAATTTAAGTAGAGTGAAAAAAAATCTATTAATTGTCCTACTGGGCATTGGCTTGATTATTTATGCAAGTACTGTAATTGCATCTAGAAATACTATTTACTATTACACAACCTCAGAGACTTTGGGAATAGAAATATCAAATGAAGAGAGAATAAAACTTGGAGGATTTGTTGTAGAAGATTCTGTCACTAAAGATGGAGAATTTACACTTTTTACAATAACTGATGGGAATAAAGATATTGATATTGTGTTTGATGGATTTGTTCCTGAACTATTTCAGGAAAATATGGGTGTAATTCTTGATGGAGTATTTGATGATAACTTATTCCTTGCTGACGACATGTTAGTTAAGCATGATAATGAGTATGTTTCAAGCGATGGCGAAACATATAATGTAGAAAATTACTCAGAATGATATACAATCTCGGTATTTTAATTAGCTGGTTAAGCTTTTCGGTTTTAATATATCTGTTTTTTACTGAAAGCAAATATAGAGTTCATTTGCTTGTTCGAATAAATCTATTTTTACAAATTTTCTTATTTTGCTTATTGGAAATAGGGTTGTTCTTAAATGACTTTTCTGTTTCCTATATAGCTAATTACTCAGCTGTTTCTACTCCCCCGCTTTATAAGTTTGCATCCTTGTGGGGTTCTCTTGATGGTTCAATTTTATTGTGGAATTTATGTTTGAGCATATTTATGTTCTTTTATTTAAAGTACTATAAAATTGAAAATTCAAATCTAGACATAAAAATATTTTCATTTATAACTATATTTTTTGTTGGTTATACAGTTTTCAGTTCCTCTCCTTTTGCGGGATGTATTGAATTAGCAATAGTTGGTTGCAACAAATCAACCTTAATTCCATTTCAAAATACCCTTATGAGTGATTTAGGAAGAGGGCCAAATCCTTTATTACAAAATCACCCCTTGATGGCCATTCACCCTCCAATGCTTTATATAGGTTATGTAGGTATGACGCTTCCTTTTGTTGCAGCTACTAGTCGTTTGTTCAAAAGAGACCAATCAGATGACTGGATTGAGGTAGCTGAAAGAACAACCTATGTTCCTTGGTTATTCTTAACAATTGGTATAACTTTGGGCGCAGCATGGTCATATGAAGTTCTAGGTTGGGGCGGTTACTGGGCTTGGGATCCTGTTGAGAACGTATCATTTATCCCATGGCTGCTTGCAACTGCATTTTTACACTCGTCAAAAATTCAAAAATCTAGCAATACATTATTAAATTGGAACTACATACTCGTTGGACTAATGTTTCTTTCTACAATTTTTGGAACATTTGTTACAAGATCTGGTGTTTTAATATCAGTTCATGCTTTTTCAAATGGAAATATCGGTACTTATCTATTATTTGGTCTTACGATTTTTAGTTTGTTATTTATATTTATTGGTTCAAAGAATATTGAATACTTTTCTGATTCTAAAAAAATTACTAATTGGTTTGGAAAGTCAGGTTTTTTTGTTTTGAATAATATCATCTTATTTTCTTCAGCTTTAGTAATATTTATTGGAACAATATTCCCATTATTTTATGAAACCATCTATGACAGACAAATTACTATTGGTAGAGCTTATTACGATATTCTCGTAGGCCCAATGTTATTAGTTTTACTAGGCTTAATGATTTTCTCTATAAAGCTTACAGTAAAAAATATAAATTTAAATTCTTGGTTTAATGAGAACTCTAATTTACTAAATTTATCACTAGTAATAGCTATATTTTTCCTAATAAATTTAAACAATAGTTATTTTTTAGTAGTTACCGTTTCTGCATCTGTAATTCTTATTCTTTTAACAATTAAAAATATGGTTAAAAGAATAAGAATTACAAACACTAATAAAACATACTGGACAGGACAAATAGCTCATTTGGGTATAGCTGTCTTCGCACTTGGTATTATTTTAAATGTAACACAAAGCTACTCAACTGAAAAGGAAATCAATTCTTTTCAAGAATTTGAATTTAATAACACATCTTTTTTCGTATATGACTCTATAGAAGAAAATAAACCAGAAAAAACAATTATCAAACTCCCAATATCAAATGAGATTACTACAAAATATACTTCTCTAAATATATTTAGAAATTCTTCACAACAAGCTATTAGTTCGCCTGCTGTATTTAGATCATTGGTTAACGATATCTATATAACTGTAAAATTTATAGATGATGATAGTTATAAATTAATAGTTAGGAACAACTACGGTATTTTAATTATGTGGATTGGTTTATTTATATCCTCGATTTCATTTATTCCAAGGTTAAAAAAACGTGTATAAAAAGTACTTAACATTCGCTCTAATATCTATTTTGTTATTAGTTCCATTATTTCTTCCAGATGATGAATCAAGATTTGATGAATGGAGTAAGTCCTTGTTATGCCCTGTATGTCAAGGTGAGACTATTTATGATTCTCCTTCTGAATATGCAGACGACATGAGATCTATTCTTCAAGAACAAATAAACAACAATATGACAGATAATGATATTTATGAGTTTTGGGTCACTAGATATGGTGAGAAAATAATTACAAATCCTATTGAAAGAAATTATGAAGTTGTTTTGATTCCATTATTTTTAGTTTTGATATTCATATACATTTTTTTGAGGAAATTATATGTTAAAAAATAAATGGTTTTATTCATCAATTTTTATTATTTTATTTCCAATTTTTCTATTTGTTAATCTACAAAACAATACTGAGAATTCATCAAATCAATCAACAAACTTGGACGAAGTTTCAAATCAAGAAATGGAAAAAGTAATTGAACTTAATCCCGACATAATGCCTATGAGAATAGCACTAGCTAATAGGTATTTTGAAGCGTTTGATTATTCGAGTGCCTTACCCCACTTCATGTATGTTGCTGAAAATTCTAATGACATAGATTTAAAAAGTCTGTCACTATCTCAAATTGGTTGGATGGTATATGAGTCTGGAGATATAAATACATCTTTAAATTATATAAATGAGGCACTAAGAATATCCCCAAAGTCATTATTAGCTGAAACTTATAAAGGAATTATTTTAATTCAACAAACAGATACAAGAGATGAGGGAATACTTATTTTGAATTCATTACGTAATAATCCTTCATTGTCGGAAGAAGATTTGTCAATTATTGAAGAGATTTTGGAAATTTATGAAAGTTAGATTTGTTTTATTACTTTTTTTAATTATCTCATGCTCCGTAGATACTGAAGATTCGAAGATTGAAATTGATCAAAGTATTTTTAACAATCTTATAACACTTGAAACAAATGAAAGTTTAACAATTGATACATCAAGCTATGTGATAATTAATTATTGGGCATCATGGTGCCTTGAATGTATTGAAGAACATCAATACTTAATTGAATTATCAAAGACAAGAGGCTTGACTGATAAAGTTATACTTGTATCTTTCCAAGATTCTATTGAGAACTCAATAGACTTTCTCAATGAATACGGAAGAGGAGATATAATTTACGCAATCGATACTGAAAGCAAGCTAGCTATCTATTCAGGGGTTTTTGGTGTTCCTGAAACGCATATAATTTTAAATAATAAAATAGTAAAAAAATATATTGGTCCTCTTTCTTTAAGTGATTTAGAAGAAATAATAAATTCTTATTCAAATGAATGATATATGCAATTAAAATAAGAAATGTGAGATGGATAATCGCGATTTATCGAGGAAAGTCCGGACTCCGTAGAGCATAGAGCTGGGTAACTCCCAGGCAAGTAATTGACGGAAAGTGCAACAGAAAATATACCGCTTGTTAACGCAAGTAAGGGTGAAAAGGTGGTGTAAGAGACCACCAGTAGTTTAAGTAATTAAACTAGCTTGCAAACCCCTCTAGGAGCAATACTAAGAAGCAATTAATCTGCTCGGTTAATAATTGCGGGTAAGTAGCTAGATATATTTGGTAACAAATATACAAGATGGATGATTATCATGCGCATTGCGTATACAGAATCCGGCTTATAGTTTCACAAAACTCGGGTGCCTCTTTATGAGGCACCCACCTAAAAAAAATATCAAACTATTATTGTTTCATGACAAAATTTTCATACTTCTTAGGATCAGAACAATGGCAACCAGAAGATTTAATTAAACATGCTGAAATAGCTAAAGAAGCAGGATTTGAAATGTTAACAATTTCAGAGCATTTTCACCCATGGGTTGATGATTATTCTGCATCAAATTTTACATGGTCAACTTTAGGTGCTCTTGCTAACAAAATTCCTGAATTAGACCTTGGTACAGGTGTTACAACCCCACTTTGGAGAATGCATCCTGGAGTAGTAGCGCAGGCAGCGGCAACTGTTGATAGACTATCATCTTCAACTTTTCATTTAGGAGTTGGTACTGGAGAAAATATAAATGAGGGCCCTCTTGGATATGACTTTCCTAAATACGAAGAAAGAAAAAACAGACTAATTGAATCGTTAACAATTATTAGAAGACTTCTTAATGGTGAAAAACTTTCTTTCAATGGAGAATATTATAAAACTGAAAAAGCAAAGTTATACTCTCCCCCATTAAAACATATACCTATATGGTTAGCCGCTGGCGGTCCTAAATCAGCTCAAGTGGCTGCTGAATATGCGGATGGTCTTATGATTAGCGTCAAAGATCCTAAAGATTCTTACGAAAGAGTTATAGACCCGGCTAAAGAAAAAACGTCAGAGTTAAAAAAAGACAACCTATCAGTTCATACATATAGATGGACAATGTTTGCAGAAAATGATGACGATGCGTGGACTGCATTAAGATCATGGAGAGGTTTACGTGCACCCAGCAGGCTTCAACAACTAGATCCAGAAGCTTTGAGACTTGAAGCAGATAGTTTTCCTAAAGAAGAAATCATGGGTAAATTTTCAAAAGCTTCAACGATAGATGAACTGTATGAAATTTATAAGCCGTTGGTTAATGAATTTGACTCAGAGATTGTAACAATTCAAATCTCTTCAATAAACCAAGAAGAAACAATCAGGTTATTAGGTAAAGAACTTTTACCCAAACTGCGTAAATAAATTGTTAACTTATTTAATAATTGGGTTTACCGGAGGCATGTTGTCTGGTCTTCTTGGAGTAGGTGGAGGTGTAATTTTTGTCCCACTATTGACATATCTAACAAAAATAGATTTTAAAACTAATACGGGAATTTCTTCACTTGCGGTCGTCTTTGTTGCTTCAGCGAGTAGTTTAACTTACATTTTTAATGACTTTAATAAAGGTTCAAATCTTATACTTGCAACCCTTGTGATAATATCCGGTGGGGTTGTTGGTGGATATTTAGGGAGTAAGTTAACTCCTAGAATAAATACAAAAGTTTTAGTAAGAATTTTTTCTTTATTACTTATTGCAACAGCTTACAGAATGATTTTCTCAACATCAGTTAATGCAATATATGAAAACAACTTATTTCTTTATTTTTTAGTTGGATTTGTATCTGGAATTGGATCGGGATTGCTAGGAATAGGCGGAGGGATAATAAGAATTCCAATGTTAATCCTACTTGGAGGTTTTGAACAAATTATTGCTCAAGGTATTTCTTTAATTACTACAGTTCCTACAGCATTAACAGCTGCTATTACAAAAATCCGTAAAAATAAAGATTCAGTTAAAAATGGTCTTTATGTTGGAATTTTTGGTATCACTGGGTCTGTAATTGGTGGTAATTTTGTTTTTAATATTTCTGAAAGTATTTTGAATATTAGTTTTGGTATATTCTTAATTTTTGTTTCAATAAATATGTTTTTTACATCAAAGTAATTTTCCATTTTTTAAAAACAATTTCAAATTTTCAAAATTTTTAAATTTAATAATTAAATATAAGATTCCTATTAAATTTAAAACTATTTCAATCTGTGAAGACAAAATGATAAAATTTTGTTCATTTTCAAAAAAAGGATATAAGAAAATACTCTGATTTGTCCATGTAAAACTAAGAACTAAATATAAAAAGGCACCAATTGAAAACAATAAAGCGTTGCTTCTAATTTTTGAACCACGTTTAGTAATAATCATTATTAAGAAAAACAAAGAAACATTAAACAGTAAGCTGTGGCCTAAAAATTGAGTTTTATTAGAAATTCCAAAGTTATAACTTAATGAATCAAGTATCAAGGGATATAAACTTCCTATGATTATAAATCTTAAATCGGCTGCATAATCCTTAAAGATATAACGAAAAAGAAATATAGAAATACTTGATGTCCAGATTATCATATTTCGTCTAAGGCTTCATTTGCTAGCTGGTCTGCTCTTGAGTTAAATTCTCTTCTAATATGATGAATTTCAATATCTTCAATTTGATCTATTAACTTAAGGCTTTTTTCATAGTGAGCTTGTAATTTTTTTGATTTAACTTTATATTCCATGTTTACCTGCTGAACCACTAATAAGGAATCTAAAAATATTCTTACATTATTTACTTTGTTTTCAACACAATACTCTAATGCAGCAATCAATCCTAAATACTCAGCTACATTATTTGTGTTAATTCCAATCTTTTTTTTAATAGTGTCAATTTCCACTTTATCTTTGTTAATAGATACTCCAATAGAAGCATCACCAGGATTAGAGCGAGAAGCTCCATCACAATATATTTCATACATTAAATAACCACACCCTGACAATATGGGCACTGATTATATTTAGAATCAACGATTTTATCTAACTCACTTGATGTTAGACTAACTCCACAACAACCACACTGATCCTCATTTTTATATGCAGCAATTATCTCTACCCCATTATGCTTTAATTGATCATAAAGTTTTACAATATCTTCTGGAAAAGAATTGAGTAATTTTGATTTGCTAATTTCGAGGTCGTTTATTTTCACATCTAAATCTTTCCATTCAGATTGTATTTTTTTAGAATATTCAATTAATTCGGGTTTTAATCCCTCCAATGATTCTTCTATTTTTGAATAATCTATCAGATCTTCCGAATTTAATTCATTTAGTTTTTCAAGTGATTGACTCAAATCATTCACATTTTTTTCAACATTTGACTTTTGTAAATTAAAATTTTGTAGTTCCCCAGCATCAAGTTTAGGATTTTGGAGTTTTTCTAAAATATTTTTTAATTTGTTTTCGTTTTCTAATATTTGCTTATCAATGCTCTTTTTTTCTTCAAAATAACTGGTAAGGTCTTCTTTCTTTTTGTTTAAAAGCGAAGTGCTTTCATTATATTTTTTTTCTAAATTTTTTAATATATTTACACTATCCCCTTGGGACTTTTCTGCAATTAATTTAAATATTTCGTTATCTAAATTTTGTAAATCAATCAAATTACTCAACAAAAAAGGTTCATTCATAATACTTATTATAAAAATACTCGAGCTTTGTTCCTAGCTGATTACCTAATTTGTTAACGAATTTTGTCATTCCTGGAATTTCAGTTGATAAGTGATTGACTTGAATTAATCCTAAATGTGTTTCATCGCCTTTTAATAGATATCTATGAGAGATATCACCAGTGATGAAAACATCGACTTTAGATATAATTTCTTCTAAAAATTGTGTTCCTGATCCAGGCAAAATTGCAATTGTATTTATCTCCTTAATTTCCTGGAAATATTCGTTTGTTCTTACAATTTTTGTATTAAGTTTTGATTCAACAATTTCTTTAAGTTCACTGTTTGATGTTTTTGGTATATTTCCATAACGGCCAGCTCCAAATTTTCCAACAGTGTGAGCAAAAACTTTAGTGTCTGTAATACCGAATAAATCAACTAATGAGTCTGCATTTCCTCCATTGCAAACATCCTGTGCAGTGTGGATGGTAATAATATTTAATCCTGATTCTCTACATTTCGCTGTTAACGGATCATCTTCGAAAGTTTCAGTACCATCATCTTTTAAAATTTTTTGAAGTGGAGGTGGATGGTATGTAATTAAAGTATTGATGTTGTTGTTAGTTGAATAATCTAAAATAGAATTTTCTAATTCATGTGCAACAGCTACCCCATTTACTTCAGAATCTTCTGAACCAACAGTTATCCCTACAAAATCATCTTCAAAAGCATAATTAAGAGGAACTAATGAATTTACAGTTTCTAGTAATTTACCAACATTCACCTAATTAATAGTAATAAATAAATTTATAAAGATTTAGCAGTTTTTTTATTGTGGTAATTTGCCCAAAATACAAGTAGTGTAGGCAAGATTAGAATTGATGCAACAAGTGCAAAACCTAAAGCAACAACAACAACTTGTCCCATTTGTTGAAATGGTTTTAATGATGAAGTCATCAAAATACCAAAGCCTGCCATAGTTGTAAATGCTGAGCCAAACAATGAACCGCCCGTTGTCTTTAAAGTTGTTTTAACCGCTTCAACTGGATTAGAAGCTACCAAGAGAGTTTCTCTAAACCTATTAGTTACATGAATTACAAAAGGTACCCCAATACCGATAGCTAATCCCGACAATGTTGAAGTTACAGGATTAAGTGGAATATCAAGAAAATACATGCCTAAGTATGTACCCATCACAATTGCAACAACTGGAAGAATTGTAATGACACCAAGAAATGGTTTTCTAATATCAATTAAGTAGTAAAGGATTAGGAAAGTCATTGAAGCTAAAATTGCAAATATAAGTGATTGAAATTGTGATTCAGAAATTAAATCGCTCACACTTTGAGTAACAATTGCATCGTTAGTAGCCGCAATTGAAACACCAAGAGAAGATAATGGCGTAAATGCATCATATATATCATCTCTTAATTGGGCAGCACCTAAAGAACCTGCAGAAGTTGTAATTCTTACTTGTTGTGCAGTTACTGTACTCTCTTCATTGAAGTAAAGATTTGCTAAGAATGCTTCTGGGTCAGTACTTACAAGATACTCATAAAGTCCTTGTACGTCGCCGGAGTCTTTAACTCTCAATGCATCTATACCTTGAGATCCAGACATTAAATCAACACCAAAAGACCCAAGTGTTCCTAAAAGCTCCATGTCTGGCATAGCTGGTGGTGCTCCAGGAGCTGCTCCTTGTGGAGCTAATAACTGTCCGACTGTACCAATAACAGATTCAGCTGCAACGTTTCCTGCATAAACTACAATATTTTCCTTATCGCTCAGATTGTTAATTGATTCAATAAGTGCATTGTGTATTTCTGGAGTTGCTAAATTTTCTCCTTCAATTAAGACTGCAGTAGTTTCTCCAAATCCACCACCAAATTCTTCAGTTAATAAATCAAGAGTTTGTACAACTGGATCATCCTCAGGAAGAAAATCTGTAAATTCAAAAATTGTTTCTAAGTTGGTAAAACTAAAATAACCGTAACCAGAAATAGCTACTAATAATGCTAAGGCTACCAATTTAAGTCTCTTAGGTATAATTCCACTAGATGCAGCAATTTTGTTTAATACACTTTCGCCAGATGATGAAAAAGCCTCGGTATTAATATTTCCTTTTGTTTCAGCTCTTTTATCTAATAAAGTTCTTATTGCAGGTACAAAAGTCATTACAAGAAAAAAGGCAAAGAATATTCCAGTAGAAACTAATATTCCAAAATACCAACAGATTTAAGTGTTGATGAAGTGGATCCAGTTATTGAGTTACCTGAACCAATCTCTTCCCTATATCTTGAAGTAAAGTGAATAGCATAATCAACACCAAGACCAATCAAAATGATTGGAGCAATTTGAGATACCTGATTTGGTGCACCAATTATGTCTAAATAGCCAGGTCCGAGTATTGTTCCTGCGCCTTGCATCCAGCCTATTGAGAGAAGTATTGCACCCAAGCTTAAAAGTAAATCACTAAATGTTCTTCTTCCAGATTTGAGAATACCAAAACCTTTCCTTGGTCTAATGAAAAATATATATGCAAGAACAACAAGAATGATGATGAATGCTTGGCCAAATAGTATACCTATTTCCTGTAGAAAATCATCGCCTTCATTACCAAGTAAAAGCCCAAAAGAAAAACCAGAGACTTTTATATCTCCAATTGATATTTCTGATAATGCATCAGAAAGAGCTACCTCCATACGCGGTTGTTCAATAAATACTCCATCTGAACCACCAAACTCTTCAACAATCAATGAACTGTCTATAGTAACAATTGCCAAGCCTGCTGATGCAGTTGTTTTATCTTCATCATAAGTTGATGACAAAAGTGCAGCAGCAAAAGCTTTGAATTCTGGAGGCATTTGACCATTGGCTTGGTTATAAAGTTGTTTAAATTGTTCATCTGACATGGCACTGACATTTAGAGTTGGATTAAATGCTTTAGCAAAGTCAACTGGTGCAAAGAAACCTTGTACAGCACCTCCTTGATCTTTTACTAAATATGGGTATATTTCACTCTGTAAAACTGCTTTATTAATTTCTTGCCAAGCAAGGTATCCATCAACAGTAAGAACATCTTCGCCACTTACTATAATTTGGAAAACTGATTGTGAACCTGATGTTTGGAAGTACTCGCCTAATTTAGACTGGGCTTGAATTTCTGGAGTATCGAGTTCTCCACCAAAACTTGTACTCAATTCTTCGGCTTGACCTGCCATATAACCAAAAAAACCAGTCAAAAGAACAACAACAAGTATTGTGATAACTGGTCTTTTCGTTGCAGCTGAAGAAAAAAAGTTTGTTAAAAGTTTCATAAATCTAAAGACTACATTAAAAATTAATTTAGCGGTACTTTATTAATGTTAAATTAATGTAAATCTACGAAAAACTTAAAATAATAATATGCTTTATGCACTGTTAACTTCAATGATATTAAATTTTTCAATCTCACCAGATATGAGTCATGAAAACGAAAATCATTACACTAAAAATAAAATTGATAATTACGACATAATTACTATTTCTCAATCTGGAAGTCTTTTCTATAGTGTTACAAATCAAATTTTAGAAAGCGTAAATAATTTAAATACGAATGTTACTTTTATAGGAAGAGCAAATGTTGGCCTTGAATCAACAACATTTGCTAATAATGAAATAAATTTAACTACATTAGATAATTTTTTATACAACTTATCTATCAAAACAATCGAATCGACGGTCGTAGATTACTTTTATGATGAAGAAAGTGCTCAAGCTATTAGAGACAACAAAATAGTTATTTCTGAATTAACTGCAAGCAGGTATGAATTAAATGTTGGCGATTATGTAAATCTTGTTGGACTTAATAGTGAAATTATTCCAATTGAAGTAGGTAAAGTCATTAAGGATTCCAAAATAGGCTGGTTTGAAGGAGTTGTAAATAAAGAGTTAGGTTTTAAATTAGGGATTTATAGAAATATCCAAGCGATCATTTGGGATAGTCATATAAATGAAAATTTTTTGATTGAACTTCATAAAAATATTAATTACAGAAAAGTTAAATTAACTTTTAGAGAAAATAGAGTTAATAAAAATTGGGTTCTTCCAACAGCACTAGTAAAAGAAATGTTTGGAGATTTTCAAATAAAAGAACGTGACGGTGTATGGATTACAACAGAACCTGAATGGAGAGAAGAAAATATTCAAAATAAAAGAATGCCTATATTAGGAATTACACGATGTCATAGATTAATGTGGGAACCGCTTGAGGGTGCATTAAATCAAATTCTTGAAGAAGGCCTTGAAAAATATCTATCAATTGAAGAATGGAGATCTTCTGGCGGATGTTATGCTCCAAGGAGAATCAACAGGTTTGAAGCCGGAGGTAGTATTTCAAGGCATGCTTGGGGAATAGCAATTGATATAAACACAAAATCTGGTTATCCGCCTAGAATAGTTGAAATATTTAATGACTGGGGTTTTGCCTGGGGAGGTACGTGGACATCTCCTGATGAGATGCATTTTGAACTACGAGATTTATCAGCCAGTGTTTCTAAGACCAGCAGCTAAACCATTAATAGACAACAACAGAGCATTATTCTCAAACTGACTTAACTCTTTTTTGCTCATTTTTTTCATAAGAGAAACTTGAATCAAAGAAAGAGGATCAAGATAAGCATTTCTTATATTTAGAGTATTTTTTAGAACTTTATTGTCATTTAAAAGTTCGGAATTTTGTTTTATTTTTTTAATCATTTTTATAACTAATTTTGACTCAACCAATATATCTTCATAAATATCTTGATATACCTCCCCTACTAGTTCATCAACATATAATTTAGAAATTTTTAAATCAGATTTAAAT
>LUMM01000215.1_pt1 | contig 12600 bp, 10 predicted proteins | sample 729971 | NCBI WGS metagenome assembly LUMM01 (sample SAMN03860263, study PRJNA289734) | marine metagenome | biome: seawater column; feature: ocean; material: water; isolation source: Red Sea water column Station 22 - depth 50m | place: Saudi Arabia: Red Sea | collected 2011-10-15 | depth 50 m | reverse complement strand
TCTTGTAGGTATACTTTTTCACCATTCTTATCAACTGATATACCTTGCTGTAATATATGTAACATTGCTTTGTTTCTGAGGGATTCTGACTCCAAATTTAATCTGTGGCTTGCCGAATCAGCCTCGCTTCCATCATGTGTAGACATATGTTCATCTATGAAACCAACTTCTTTCTCATCAAGTTTCAATTCTTGGTCCTCAACAACCTTATCTAAAATAACAACCATAGACAAATTACGGGTAGCTTGGTTTTTTAGATCTTCTTGAAGTGTTTCTTCTGTTAGGCCCGTAATTTGTAAATAGTCTTCAATTTTAATGTTATTTTGTTGGAGTTCATTCATAAAATTTTGCAATATACTGTCCATTTCTGCAATAACTAATTGCTCAGGAAGTTCTAATTTAGATTCCTCAATCAGTTTGGAAGTCAATAGGCCTTGATATTGATTTGCTATTTGTCTTTTTTTGACATTCTGAATATTTTTATATAATTCTTCATTCATTTCTTTGACACTATCGAATTCAGTTACAGAAGAAACCCAATCATCAGTCAATTCGGGCATAATTTTTTCTTTGATTTCTTTAACTAGTACAGAAACCTCTATATTGCTTTTTCCTAAAGCAGGTATGTCATCATTGAATTTTATAATAGCTCCACTTGATACACCCTCTAGTTTTGAATCTAGAGACGGAGTAAGCAACGCACTACCCAGTTCGTATAGATAATCTTGATAGTTAAAATCTTTCAACTCGTTACCATTCTCTAGACCAGAAATATTGAGTAATAAGTAATCTGATTCTTTTGCGGGTCTATCAACTTTCTCTACTTCTCCAAATTGAAGTTTAATTCTTTCAATTTGCTCATTGATTTCCTCTTCAGTAGGTTCGATAGATTCAACTTCAACTGTTTGATTTAACTTTGGAAGCTTCGAAAGTTTTGGCCATAATGTAATGAGTACTTCAATTTTGTATGATTTTTTTTCTTTCTTTAAATCTTTGATTACAGGCCTTACAGCAGGACTGATTTCTTCTTTATTCAAAATCTCAAAAATTTGTCCAGGTAAATACAAGTCTATTGCTTCTTCTAGAACGTATTCTTCACCTACTTCTCTAACAACAATATTTTTTGGAATTTTACCTGGTCTAAATCCTTTTACTTTTAATGATTTACTAATTTTTGAAATTGCTTCATCTTTTTTTTCTTCTAAATCATCAAAATCGACAGTAATTTCAATTGACGACTCAAAGTCACCAATTTTTTTAACTTTATATTTCATTTATCTCCTATAAATTAAGGGTGACCGACGGGATTCGAACCCGCGACCTCCTGGACCACAACCAGGCGCTCTAACCAACTGAGCTACGATCACCACGGCGCTCTCGGTAGGACTCGAACCTACAACCTACAGATTAGAAGTCTGTTGCTCTATCCATTTGAGCTACGAGAGCTCTGCCAGAGCGGGTGAAGGGAATCGAACCCTCATAGCCAGCTTGGAAGGCTGGAGCTTTGCCATTAAGCTACACCCGCTAGGATGTCGGGCTGGTGAGATTCGAACTCACGACCTCTTGGTCCCAAACCAAGCGCTCTAGCCAAACTGAGCCACAGCCCGCAACTTAATTATTTTTCTATGTTAACTGATTTTATTAAACAATAAATAGAAAAAATTTATACTTAACTATCATAATCTAAGTTATTCTTTAAAAGGGGTCGCTAGCTCAATTTGGCAGAGCATCGGACTCTTAATCCGCAGGTTCGGGGTTCAAGTCCCCGGCGACCCACGCGACATTTTAGCGGATGTGGCGGAACTGGTAGACGCGCTGGATTTAGGATCCAGTGAGCTTTGCTCGTGGAGGTTCGACTCCTCTCATCCGCACTATGTTTTGATTATTAGTTTAATGGAACTTCTACAACCAATTCTGTTGAATTTGCAGTAGCATACACTTTTCCATTCTTGTCATACAGTGAACCATTCACAAATATAACTTTTCTTCCTACTTTTTCAATTATTGCTGTAGCTGTAAGTTCACCAGTTGAGACAGTGATTGGTCGTAAATAATTTACTCTTATATCAGTGGTCATAGTCAAAAATCCTTTATCAAGTTGACAGTTTGCTGAAATACTGTTGCAAGAATCTAAGATTGTTGCTGCTAATCCACCGTGTACAGTCCCAAGTGGGTTGTAATGGAACTCTTGAGGAACAATATAAAATGAAACTTGTCCTTTATCGTCTACAGATATATTTGAAAAATCCATTAGAGAACCAATTGGTACATTATTGATTGGAAGATTTGAAAAGAATTCTCTCCGATCTTTTTTGTCTAAACTAACTAGTTTTTGAACTGCATCTTCTGGAAGATGCCATGAAAAAGTTCTCTCATTCATCGTCAGAATCTGAAGCTCTTGTTTGAAGCTCTGAAACAATATCAGCATTTGCTAAAGTTGTCACATCACCTAATTTTCTTTCTTCTGAAATGTCTTTAAGTAATCTTCTCATAATTTTTCCACTTCTCGTTTTTGGCAGATCAGCAGTGATAACTATGCTTTTAGGTTTTGCAATCGGACCAATTTTGTCACTTACATGCTGTCTAAGTTCTGCAATCAAATCTTCATTGCCTTCCTCAGTGCCAATTAAAGAAACAAATGCGGCAATTGCTTCACCGGTTATTTCATCACTTCGACCAATAACTGCTGCCTCTGCAACAGCATTATGTGAAACTAACGCACTTTCAACTTCCGCAGTAGATATTCTATGTCCAGATATATTCATTACGTCATCAACACGACCTAAAAGCCAAATGTAACCCTCTTCATCATATTTTGCACCATCACCTGCAAAATATAAACCTTTGTGTTGAGACCAATATGTATCAATATACCTTTCGTCATCTCCATATACTGTTCGAAGCATTGATGGCCACGGAGATTTGATTGCTAAAAATCCACCTTCTCCTTTGCCCACTTCATTTCCATCATTGTCAATAATTACAGATTCGATACCAGGTAGAGGACCACAGGCAGATCCTGGTTTAGTGCTTGTTACGCCTGGCAAAGGTGAAATCATAATTGAACCTGTTTCTGTCTGCCACCAAGTATCAACAATTGCACAATTTTCTCCACCAATATTTTCGTGGTACCACATCCAGGCTTCAGGATTAATTGGCTCCCCAACAGTACCAAGTATTCTCAATGAACTTAAATCGTGGGCTTGCGGATGCTCAACTCCCCATTTCATAAATGCTCTAATTGCCGTTGGTGCAGTATAAAAAATATTAACTTTATATTTTTCAATTATGCTCCATAATCTTTTTTCATCGGGGGCATTTGGTGCTCCTTCGTACATTACACTTGTTGCTTTATTTGCTAAAGGTCCATAAACAATATAACTATGACCTGTTACCCAACCACAATCTGCAGCACACCAATAAATATCATCCTCTTTAACATCAAATACCTCATGATGAGTAGTTGTAACTCCGGTGAGGTAACCAGCCTGTGTATGGACGATACCTTTAGGTTTAGCTGTTCTGTTATTTCGTGATACCAGTGATCCCTACCATCAGCCATATTTATTTCTTGTTCTGTTCGTCTTACAACTATTACATTTTCAACATAGTCTGTTAAATCAAGTGAACCATCGACATTGTTTTTAAGTGGAACTATATCCCCTCTTCTCCATGCTCCATCAGCTGTAATAACAGTTTTTGCCTTTGCGTCATTAATTCTGTCAGCAAGTGCTTCCGAAGAAAAACCTCCAAACACAACTGAATGAACTGCACCAATTCTTGCACATGCCAACATTGAAACAACAATCTCTGGAGTCATACCTAAATAAATTGCTACCCTATCACCTTTTTGAACACCGAGTTGTTTTAATGCATTAGATAACTTACAGACTCTTTCATAAAGGTCTTGATAAGTTATTTCTTGGGTATCTCCAGGTTCACCTTCCCAATAAAAAGCTACTCTATCTGAATCAGTTTCTAGATGGCGGTCTAAACAGTTATAAGATAAATTAAGCTCTCCATCTTTAAACCATTTAAAAAAAGGAGGGTTTGAATCATCTAAAACTTCTGTTGGTTCTTTATACCAAGAGATTCTTGTTAAAGCTTGCTTCTGCCAGAATTCTAATCGATTTTTATCTGCATCTTCGTACCATGAAGATGTTGCGTTTGCGTTTTCTGTGAGTTCTTTCGAAGGAGGGAATTTTCGTTCTTCTTTAAGTAAATTTTCGATTTTTTCATTCATATTTATATCCCCTTAAAATAGTATATATATCAAAGAAGTGAAAAATCTACTTAAGAAGTCATAAAATAGTAATTAAAACCATCACACAAAGCATTCCATGAAGCATTGATTATGTTTTCATGAACTCCGATAGTGCTCCATTTCTTGTTGGAATCTGTAAATTCAATCAAGACCCTTGTTTTAGCTTCAGTTCCATCTGAAGAATCTATAATTCTAACTTTGTAATCAATAAGCTTAATTTCATTTACTTTTGAATAATCATTTTCTAAAGCAGATTTCAAAGCTTTACTCAAAGCATCAACTGGGCCGACTCCTTCTCCAGTTTTAACATATCTATTTTCATCTACAATAATTTTACAAACTGCTTCTGAAACAACATTTTCAGAATTTCGTCTTTCAGAAAATACCCTAAAGCTTTCAAATTTGAAAAAGTTGGGTTCAATATTCTTGAGTTTGTTCATCAATATAAATAGCGATCCATCAGCTGCTTCAAATTGATATCCCATATGTTCAAGATTTTGCACTTCTTCAATTAATTTTTTGGCATCATCATTGTTAAATTCCAAACCAAATTCATCTGCTTTTGTTAGAACACTAGCTCTACCAGCTAACTCAGATACTGTTGTCCTTGTAAAATTCCCTACCGCGGCTGAATCAATGTGTTCATAAAGTGAGCTATCCTTTGCCATTCCAGATGCATGTAATCCAGCTTTATGTGTAAAAGCTGAGGAACCTACATAAGGATGACGTGAATCAATTGCTACATTTACTAACTCAGCAATATGATTTGCTGTTTTAGTTAATTGGCCTAGTGAGTGTTCAGGAATTGTTTTATAGCCTTTCTTCAATGTTAAATTGGGGATTAAAGTACATAAATCAGCATTTCCTGTTCTTTCACCATACCCATTAATGGTTCCTTGAACATGATTTACACCTAAATCAACTGCAACCATTGAATTAGCTACTGCACAACCATTGTCGTTTTGGAAGTGTACGCCAAAGTTTGCTTTTGGATATTTTGAAATTATTTCTGAAATTATCTCATGTACTTCACTTGGAAGAGTTCCGCCGTTTGTGTCACAAAATACAAAACATTCTACTTTTGTAGAAATTACAGCATCTAATATTTTTAAACTTGTTTCTGGATCTTCTTTGTAACCGTCAAAAAAATGTTCTGCATCAAAAAATACTTTCTTTTTATTTTGTACTAGATAATTAATGGTATCAACTGCCATCTCTATTGCTTCATCGACAGTGGCTTGTATAGCTTTTGTAATATGTAGTTTTGAAGACTTTCCCACTATGCATACATATTCTGTATCTGCATCAAGCAATGCTTGTACTTGAGGGTCTTTGTCAGCGCTCAAACTAAGTTTTCTTGTTGATCCAAAGCTAACAAGTTTTGCATTAGCAAGATTAAGTTCTGATTTTGCTTTTTTGAAAAACTCCTCTTCTTTAGGAGAAGCACCAGGCCAACCACCTTCAATAAAAGATACTCCAAGATTATCTAATAATTTTGCAATTTCGAGTTTATCTTTTACAGAAGGTGAAATTCCTTCTTGTTGAAAGCCGTCTCTTAAAGTTGTGTCAAATATATCAATTTTCATAGTCTAAAAAAAAACCCTTGCCATGCAAGGGTAACAACGTTGTAAACGCTGCTCCTAAATAATAATTATAATTTTTTTCATTGAGACAATATTACTTCTTTTTGACAGATTGTCTAACAAAATAAATTATTAGACCAAAAATTGCTAATAGTGCAGCAATTAGCTCTGGCGTAAAAATTGGTTTAGTTCTTGTGACCAACTTAAAAGTTTTTACTGAAAGACCATCGTTTTCAAAAATAATTGTATTATCTACTATTTCGCTAATTTGAGGATCTGTAATATTACCCGGAACAATAATTGATAGTTGGCCATCGAATATTCTTTTAAAACCCTCTAAGTTTTCTTCATCTGTTACAAAAATTTCTGCAAACTTGCCTGTAATTCCAAAATCACGTTCACTTTTATCAAATCGAATTTCCTGAATTGGTAACAATAGTAAAGCAGTATTTTCCTCAGACTTTAATTGTTCAAACTGTAATAACAACTCATCTGTATCTTCAAAATCGTTTCTAATAAGAATTCCCAAATAGTTTCCTTCTTGATAAACACTTGAACCAAAACCATCTGGAAGATTTGACAGTATTGCATCTAAGCCTCCAATTGAGGATTGCCCAGTCTCAACCGCATACATTTGTGCTTCTTGATCTATCAATACTGCTATTGAGTAACTTCCCGATAAGTCTTCTTCGAAAGAGATTTCCATGTCCCACTTAACTTCACATGCAGAAAATATAAGAAAAACAAAAAGAAATTTTATTAATGTTTTATATTTCATTTAACAACTCAACCATCTTAATTGTCGCATTTTTTCTATGACTAATCTCCGATTTTTCTTCTAATGTCATTTCAGCAAGAGTTTTACCATTTACTTCAAATATAGGATCGTAACCAAAACCATTTTCTCCTCTCGGTGATGATAAAATTTCACCATTTAGTTCACCTAAGGTATACATAAATTCTTTACCATCATAAAAACATAAAACTGTTTTGAAAGTTGCTGATCTATTTGAATTATTTTGAAGCAAATCTAATAATTTATCATTATTTTTTTCATCATTTGCATTTTCTCCTGAAAAACGAGCTGAATGAACACCGGGAGCACCATTAAGTGCATCTACAAAAAGACCTGAGTCATCTGCAATTACTGGTAAATCATAAAACTCAAAATACTCTAAGGCCTTCTTTTCAGCATTTTCTTTTATAGTTTCTTTATCCTCAATTACATTCAAAACTTCACTGGGAGACACCAAAGAATGTTTACTTGAATTTATTTGAAATATCGTAGATAATTCCTTTAACTTATTTTTATTCTGACTAGCTAAAATGATTTGCATTCTTATTAATTTTGTATCTTAAATATTTCTTCAACACATTCTTTTGCAATATTAAATAAGCTATCAAGATTATCTTTTGAAAATGGTTTACCTTCAGCTGTGCCTTGAATCTCCAAGATTTCAAATTTTTCATCTAAAACAAGGTTTAGGTCAACCTCAGCATTTGAATCCTTAGCATAATCTAAGTCAGCTACTATCTCTCCATCTACAATACCAACAGAAATTGCACCAACTTTGCTTGTTAATGGGTTTTGTACTAACTTGTTTTCATTTACCATCTTTGTAAAAGTATCATTTAAAGCTATCCAAGCACCGTTAATTGATGCTGTTCTAGTTCCACCATCTGCTTCTAGAACATCACAATCTACAGTAAAAGAATAACCATTAATTATTCCTAAATTACAAACAGCTCTGAGAGAACGGCCGATTAATCTTGAAATTTCTTTTGACCTTCCACTTTCGAATGATTTTCTAGAAATTCTATTGCCAGATGAACCTGGAAGCATATTGTATTCAGCTGTAACCCAGCCTTTTTCAGAATTTGATAACCAATCAGGAACTCGGTCTGTAACTGAGACGGTAACCAATACTTTCGTGTTTCCAGACTCGTACAACACAGAATTTTCTGCTGAATTAATGAAATTTTTGGTAACTTTGATTTCTCTCATTATGGAGACATCCTTTCGATATTCCAACCTTGGGTGTTTTGAGTATAACAAAACCTATCATGAGTTCTATTTCTTCTTCCTTGCCAGAACTCCCAATAATTTACTTCAATCTCAAAACCTCCCCAAAAATCTGGTCTTGGTACTTCTTGGTTTTCAAATTTTTTGTCTAACTCAGCTATTTTATTAGTTACTTCTTCTCTATTTTGGATAATTGAGCTTTGATCTGAAGCCCATGCACTTAGCTGACCTCCCCTAGGTCTAGTTGAAAAATATTCATCAGATATTGTTTTATCAGCTTTTTTTGCAATACCTTGAAATCTCACTTGTCTGTGAATTTCTGCCCAATAGAATATTCCTGAAATATTTGGATTTGCAAGCATTTCAAGTGCTTTAGGACTCTCGTAATGAGTATGAAAAATTAATTTATCCTCAACAATATTTTTAAAGAGTACATAACGAGATCTTGGTTGATCATCAACAGATGTAGCCAGAACCATAGCATTTGGTTCGTAAATTTTTGTTTCAATTGCATCATCTAGCCATTTTGTAAATTGCTTTACTGGATTTTTGTCTAAATGTTCGATTAAAAAATCTGAATCGCTATATTCGTTTCTTAATTGTTTTATTTTTTCAGATAAGTTATCCATTAATTTTCTTTTATGTGATTTAAAGCTGAACCACTTTCAAACCATTTTATTTGCTCATCCGATAGAGAATGATTAGCAGTAATGTCAACTGAGGAACCATCTTCTTTTTGCAGAGTTACTATAACAGTGCTGCCTGGACTTATTTCATCAAGGTTAGTTATTGTAATTTTGTCGTTTTGTTCAATTTTCTCGTAGTCATTTTTGTCAGAGAAAGTTAAAGGCAAGATACCTTGTTTTTTTAAATTTGCTTCATGTATTCTTGCAAAGCTTTTAACCAAAACCACTCTACACCCTCTAAACCTTGGTTCCATTGCAGCGTGTTCTCTGGAAGATCCTTCGCCATAGTTTTCATCACCAATAGCAATCCAGTTCACTGAGTTCTCATGATAAGCTTTAGCAAGATCTGGAAGTGTCATCACTTCATCGTTTAAAGTATTAATGCCTGTTCCGGACTCTTCGGTAAAAGCGTTATTTACACCAATAAACAAATTTTGTGAGATGTTTTCTAGGTGCCCCCTAAACCTTAACCATTTCCCAGCAGGTGAAATATGATCTGTAGTACATTTGCCAACAGCTTTCATTATTACAGTCATATCTAAATAATTGTTTGGAGCAAATGAATCAAATGGTGTTAAAACCTGGAGTCTTTCAGATTTTGGATCAATTTTCACCTCTACTTCATCTCCGTTTGCAGGCTGAATAAATCCTTCTAATGTATTTGCAAATCCCTCTGAAGGCAACTCTTCTGCAACAGGAGGTGTTAGTTTTACTTCTTCTCCTGAATCATTCATTAAAGAATCATTTAAAAAATCAAAATCTAATGAACCGCCAAGAGCTAATCCAATTACAGACTCTGGTGAGCCAATAAATGAAAGTGTTTCTTTATTTCCATCATTTCTAGCGGGAAAATTTCTGTTATACGAGGAAACAATTGTATTAATTTCACCTTCACCTATATCATCTCTTTTCCACTGACCAATACAAGGCCCACAAGCATTTGCCAACACCGTAGCTCCAATAGATTCCAAATCTTTAAGGTATCCATCTCTTTCAATAGTTGCTCTTGTAACTTCTGAACCTGGAGTAACCATTAAAGGGACTTTTGACTTTAATCCTTTTTTTGCAGCTTCTCTCGCTATAAATGCTGCACGACCTATATCTTCATAAGATGAATTAGTACAAGATCCTATTAAAGCATTGGAAATTTCTACAGGATAATTATTTTTTTCAGCATCATCTTTTAACTCTGTAATCGGGCGAGCTAAATCTGGAGTATGTGGACCTACTATATGTGGAACAAGTGAATCTAAGTTTATCTCAATAACTTGATCAAAATATGATTTTGGATCTTCAATGACGTCCTGGTCAGCTGTTAACAAATGCATATTATTTTTTGCTAGTTTTGCAATATCAGACCTTCCCGTGGCAATTAAATATTCTTCACCTTTGGAATCAAATGGAAATATTGAACAGGTTGCACCAATTTCAGCACCCATGTTGGTTATCGTAGCTTTTCCAGTTGTAGATATTGATTCGGTACCTTCTCCAAAATATTCGACAATTGCATTTGTACCTCCCTTTACAGTAAGTATCTCAGCGACTTTTAAGATAATGTCTTTTGGAGAAGTCCATCCACTTAAAGAACCCGTCAATTTTATTCCGATTAGTTTTGGTATTTTTGTATTAAAAGGCATACCAGCCATTACATCTACAGCATCTGCACCACCAACACCAATTGCAATCATACCCATACCCCCAGCATTTGGAGTATGACTATCTGTTCCGATCATCATTCCGCCTGGAAAAGCATATTGTTCAAGAACTACTTGATGGATGATTCCAGCTCCAGGCCCCCAAAAACCAATATTATATTTTTGGGAAGCAGTTCTTAAAAAATCAAACACTTCCTTATGATTCTTGTTTGCTACCTTTAAGTCGCTATTTGCACCTTCATAAGCTTGAATTAAGTGATCACAGTGTACTGTTGTGGGAACTGCAGTATTTGGAAGTTCAGCCTGCATAAATTGCAGTAAAGCCATTTGCGCTGTAGCATCTTGCATTGCAACTCTGTCAGGCAAGAAATCACCAAAGTCTTCTCCTCTATTCATAGATACTTCATTGACGTTTCTAGCATGACCATAAAGAATTTTCTCTGCCAAAGTCAATGAGTCGGATTTTCTTGCTCTTAGTTTTGCTATATTATCTTCAAGTGTTGAATACACTTTTTCTACTAGCTCGATATGTGTTTTTGAAAGATCCATCTTAATAAGTATATATTTGTTTACATCTAAACATACACTTATCTATTTTCTAAACAGGTATTTTTAAACTCACAAAATTCACACCAGTCTCCTATGTTATAAGCAGGACTTAAAGCATCAAAGGGAATCCATGAAGCAGATTTGATTGCTAAAGATTCATATTTTTTCTCAGCCTCTGCTAATTCACTCTCGGAAAATTTTCTCTCTTTTATACTTGAGTCTTCATCCGGCAAATAAATATGCAATATTGTAATTTCTTTAACATTGAGTAGTTTTGACGCACCTAAAGCATAAAGTTGTGCTTCTAGGAAATCTTCTGATAATTCAGGCCTAGTTTTAAGTTCAATGATTATTGGAGTGCCATCAACTCGTCCTACTAAATCTGCACGTCCCATAAACACACTTGCAACTTTTTTATCAACTACTTCTCCATTTTTTAAACCTTTACCGTCAGCAACAATTGTGAACCCTAAATTAAATTCAGACTTTGTTATTGATAAATTGCTATATGGCTTTAACTTTTCAATCAGTTCCTTATATTTGCTAAAAAGTTTTTCACGTGTTATCGACTCTTCATTTTCAGTTATTTTATTAAATCGCTCAATGTCATCGTCGTTTGTAAAGCTGTTATTATTAACGAGCATTTCCTGTGAGTAATTATGAAACTTGGTTCCTGATGATTCAGACTCATATTCAATGTAGTCTTCTCTTGGTATTCCGTACTGAACATTCCAGGCAGCTCTTCTTTCACAGTTTTGTAACTTAATAGTATTTGTCTTTGATATTTTTACCTCTCTTATTCGATTAGTAAGCTTATCTATATTAATTAAAGGAAATTGACCACAACGTGATGCCATGTCACACCCCCTACTGCACAACTCTCCTGGATTGCGAGCTTGTCTATTGTTTAAAAAGTTTTCTAATATGGCAAAATGTTGATCAATAATTTCATCTGGATTATCAACTAATTCAATTTCTTCTAAGTCTTCCCGCTCAATCGAGGCAGTATAGAAATCTTCATTCTCTGCTTTTAATTTTGAAATTATAGCTTTATCAATTAACTCAGGCTCGGGATCAAAAGCAGTTTTTAATTTTATAAATTCAGAAGATCCCTGGTCAATGAACTCATATGTGAAGTATGTTGTTAAAGCATACTCTTCACCATTAATTTCTTTATTTATTTCTTTAATCGGAAAATCATGATTGAACTCAACATCTCTTTTTGGATATATTGTTCTAAATCTTGTAAATAAATCAGATAATATTGCTTTTTGAATTTTGTCGTAAAATTGAAAATTATTTTGCTCAGCTATTTTTATAGAGGTCTCTTCAATAGCATCGTTATTCATCCAATCAATAATTGCATTATTTAAATCTTTCCAACGATCTAATTTAGGCTTAGCTAACTGATTATTTTTTCCAAAAGAACTATGACATTGAGAAATATTATTTAATTTACTAGACGTAAAAGTGTTATCAACATCAGCCATAATAAAATTCTATCAACAAAATTCGCATGTAATGAGCATGCAAAAAGTATTTTTTAAACATTAAGAATTAAAGCTAAAGTTTGTTGTGTGAAATAATAGATTCGTGTTAAAAAAATCTTTTTTATTAATTTTTATATTCATTTACTGTGGAAACTCAGATACTCTAGAAACAATTTCAAATACACAGATTACTAATGATGTCACAAATAGTGTGTCATCTAATTCTTCAATAGATACAACTACAACAACTCTCTTTAATCAATTTCCTGTTTCATCAATTGTGAAATTATCACCAACTGGTGATAATACAACAACCACTGCTCCTCCACCCATCATAGGAGAGACAACTT
>LUMM01000326.1_pt1 | contig 12697 bp, 26 predicted proteins | sample 729971 | NCBI WGS metagenome assembly LUMM01 (sample SAMN03860263, study PRJNA289734) | marine metagenome | biome: seawater column; feature: ocean; material: water; isolation source: Red Sea water column Station 22 - depth 50m | place: Saudi Arabia: Red Sea | collected 2011-10-15 | depth 50 m | reverse complement strand
ATGAAATACAAACTATTACTGGAAGTACATTTACAGTAACCGCTAGTGCAAGTGCAACTATTTCAAGCGGTACTTCTTGTAATATTGGACCTAATTTTACTCAATTTAATACTTTTGCAAATGGAGAATATACAGCTAGAGGATTTAAATTTAAATGTGAATTAGAGTCAAGTGACCCTGCACAAAATATAAATGTTACAGAACTTGGATATGAAGCAAGTGTTAAACAGAGGTCAGAAACAAGTGTTGGTAATACTGATGCAACAAATGGTCTTATTGCATCAGGAACCTCTGCAAAAACAGTAACTTTCAAAAATCCTTTTTTCACAGGCACTGGTTCTCTTGGGGGATCAACCACTGCATTTTTACCAACAGTAGGAATTACATTAGAAGGTGCTGTAACTGGTGATTATTTTAAAATTACATCTATTACAGGAACACAGTTTGTAGTAGAGGTTAGGGATTCAAGTAATAATTTTAAAAATTTAAATTTTAGATATACAGCAATAGGGTTTGGTAAAGGAGGGTAAATATGTTTATATTTAAGTTATCAACTATCATATACTTATATTAAAAGGATTAAGTAATGGCAACACATGATTATGTTATAGCCAACCAATCAGGGGCGGCATTTCGTACAGATTTAAATAATGCTCTTGCTGCAATCGTAAGTAATAACTCAAACTCTTCAGAGCCGGCAACAAAATATGCTTATCAATGGTGGGCTGATACTTCAGCCGCCGTAATGAAGATACGAAATTCTGCAAATGATGGCTGGATAGAACTTTTCCAACTTGACGGAACTTTAACTCTTGAAGATGGCACTGCGAGCGCTCCCGGCCTCAGTTTTAGGTCGGATTTGGACACTGGAGTATTCAGATCATCTTCAAATGTTTTAAATGTCACCACTGGAGGCACTGAAAGAGTTGAGATTGACAATAATGCCGTAACTATCACACCGCCACTTGAAATTAATACAGGAACAAATATATCAATGGATTCTAGTGCTAGTGGACAGTTAAAGTGTATTTCAAATGGCTACTCAGGTGGAATAGCATTAGATGGCACAGCAATGCACCTTTATACTAATGCCACATCTAGGGCTTTGGCGTTTGGAGTAAATTCAAGTGAAATTGCTAGGTTCGACTCAAATGGAAGATTCCTAATTGGTACTACTACTGAAGGTGCTGCTGCAGCAGATGATTTAACAGTTGCAACTTCAGCTGTTACTGGAATCACTATTAGATCGGGAACAACTAGCACTGGTAATATATTTTTCTCTGATGGAACCTCAGGTGATGCTGAATTGGAAGGTTTTATTCAATATGACCACGATACTGACCATTTATTATTTGGTTCAAATCATGGAACTCGTATGGTTTTACATGAAACTGGAAAATTAACTTTAGGCACTACTTCAACCCCAGTCACAACATTATTTGTTTCTGGACAAATTGGTTGTGATGATAATACTGATACTTCAATGGATTCTAGTGCTAGTGGTCAGCTACAAGTTGGTGGAAACGGTTATTCAGCAGCAATAGCTTTAGACGGAACAGCAGTCAATTTTTATACTAATGCAACTAGTAGAGGAATTATATTTGGAATAAATGAAACTGAAGAATGTAGAATTACTTCAGGTGGAAATTTTTTAGTTGGAAAATCTGTAAGTAACGCACAAGGAATAGGTGTTGAGATAAGAAGTAATCAAATTATTATTGGGAAAACTGCCTCAGGTGCTGTTAATGGTATATTTTTTACTCATAATAGTACCTATTGTGGTGGTTTAAACTACGATGACTCAAGTACATCTTTAGCAACCAGTTCTGATGAAAGATTAAAAGAAAATATTAAAGATTCAAATGATGCTGCCAATAAAATAGATGCAATTAAGGTTCGACAGTTTGATTGGAAAAGTAATGGTAAGCATCAAGAATATGGTTTTGTTGCACAAGAATTAGAACCTGTTTTTGCTCATGCTGTACATACAGGAGAAGATGATTTTAAAACAAAAACTGTTGATTATGCTTGTTTTGTTCCATTACTTGTAAAAGAACTGCAATCACTACGGTCAAGAGTTGCCGTATTAGAAGCAGCTTAGTAAAATTAGATAAATTAAATAAATTTTATGGCAACACCACAAGAACTTTATGACGAAACAAAAACTCGTCTTGATTTAAATATTGCAAAAGCACAAATGCTTCAAAAAGAAATAGATCAAAAAGTTCAAGAAAAAAATCAGTTAATGCAACCAATTATCGAAGATCAAGGCGCATTAAAGCAACTAGAAAAACTTAATGTTGTTCAGGCTGTAGAATCAAAGTAAAATAAAACTAAACATTTATTATCATGGCTGTTACTTGGGATGTTACAAATTTAGATGTAACAAAAACTGTCGGAAGTTTATCTGATGTTATTACCACTGTTCACTGGACAGCTTCGGATGCTGATGGAGAACATACTGGTTATGTTTATGGTTCTGTAAGAATAGCTGATCCTGATTCTTCATCATTTACAGAATATAAAAGTGTTACTAAGGAAAATGCAGTTGCATGGGCAAAAGCTGTTTTAGGTGCTGATAAAGTTACACGTTTAGAAAAAATTGTTGCTGATCAAATAGCAAAAACAAAAACTCCTACTGAGAGTTCTGGTGTACCTTGGTAGAAATTATTGACAGCCCCACATAAAGGGGTGCTAATGCACAGATTCCGCAGAAAGTTATAATAGTTACAGGCATAAGTGCCTTTAAAAATGCATCTCTAAACATATGTTTAATAAAATTTGCCAAGTAGCTTCATTATTGTCTCTTTTGCTATCTGGGTCAATGGCTGCCTTTGGTTTTGTTGCGATACGCTATATGCAAAGTCCTGAGTTTGAAAGAGACTTAAAAAACAAACTTATGGGTGATTTAAAAGAAAAAATGATGGAAGAAATACCTTTGCAGATACCAAAAACAACTTACCCTGCAATGCCTCTTTAATGAGTATTCCAGATTTACAAATACCAGAAATACAAATACAACCAATATTTGATTTTACAAAGCCAGTAGACATAATTCCACTAACAATAAATGTTCCAGCTTGTACATATCAACATAGAGATATAAAAAATACTGGAAATAGAAATTTATTACTTGATGACCCTAATGGTGTATTTACTGTTTGTGATGCTCCATTTCCAAGTTTCAATCCAATGAATTATCAACCAAATAATTTAATAATGTCAGAGGATACACCAATAACATCTAGTGATCCTGAAATACCTGAACCAAAACCACCTGTTACACAAAAAAAAGTTGAGAAAGAAAAAGAGTTTTTTATAAAATGCCCTGACCCAGAGAAAGATCAACGTGTTGGGGATTTTCGTAACGATAAAAGACTAGAACGTGTCATAGGGCATAAATTAAACGAAGATGGAAGCAAATGCATTACTTTGTATGAGGACACCAGCTTTACCGAGCAATACATTCCTAATGTCCCTGCTATTACTAATGCTGCTGCTATTGCTGTGGTTGCCGCTAGCACTCCGATTCTTATTAATATTGTAAAACCTCTTGTAAAACAGATTATTACTAAATTGACTAAGAAAAAAAATAAAGTAAAATAAATATCCGTAGATGAGTGTAATACCCGTTGCTCGTCTACTTCTTAATTATATGTTTGTGTGGTAATACTTGATTTGGAGGTACTGTTATAACAATATCTTGGCAAGTTACTGCACTAGGGCTACCAGCGACAAAACTAACCCCAAGTTTTGCTTGCTTGGCACATTGCTCTAACCTAAACAAACTTATTTCATATTGTGTTTTCTTTATAAGAAGTTTTTGTGCTTCTATATTTACCTTTGCTGCTTTTTTACATAAATTACCACCATTACCGAGCGGTATATTGAACTGCATACTTATTCCGTAGTTTAAATTGTAGTTGTCTTTTTCAAAGCGTGGTGTTTCTTGATAGTACTTTATTTCCCCAGTATCTTCATCATATATGGCTTGTCTCGTTACAGTTTCAATAGGTCGATTAAATGACCAAGCATCTGTTAAATATGGGGTAATTGTAAGGCTAGGCGAAGTACAAACTATTCCTTGAGAATACCTGTTTTGAGGTAGTGAAGATGGGGTTATCATTGTGGCATTATTATTTACAACGCCTGTACTTTGCGATTGAGGAGAACTGACAGTTGTGTTAGCAAATGTTTTGATAGGCAGTAAAAATAAAATTACTGCCCAAAGGTACTTGTAGTTTCTGAAGTTGTTGATGTGGTTATGGTTCTTGTAATGTTTGTAACTGTGTCTAATCCGGGGGTTATTAATGTTTCTTGAATTGAAAAAGCTGCTCCATCTGTTGCAATTTTCCAACGTGGCACTTCTTCTAGGTTTGGACTTGTCCAACTAAAATTTACTCCTCCAACTGTTTGGGTGCTTTGAGTTGTAGCAGTAGGGTTGATATATCCTGTTTCAGCTTCGATATTATGTCCACTTGCTGCATATGAGTAACCAGTTCTGTATTGATATGATGTAATCGTTTCATTTATAACACTTTGACTTGTTGATGAGGTGGTTTGTGACCCTGAGCGAAACTGTGGAACCACAGGTGTTGCGTTTGCGAAATCTATCCATATAACTATTATTCCTATAAATGAAAATTTTATATAATGCAAAAGAACAAGTGCCATAAATTAAAATTGCTAATAAAGCAGAAACTAATGCTAATAACATTCAATCTATTGTAATTGTTACTTTTGTAGATCCGATACAACTTGTACCCGAACCACCAGCAGTACAGGTGTGAACACCAGAACTCAATGACGTTAAAGCAAGTGAGCCAGCTGTACCGCCTGAACCAATAGTAGTTTGTCCACCTAATACTGGTAATGATGCAATGCCCGAACTAGGAGTTACGGCAGATGGTGTAGCATCTCCCATAATTACAGATTCTGTTTTGCTAAAGGAAGAACCAGCAGTTGTTATTGATGTATCTGTTTGAATCATTGCTGGCACCCCGTCAGATAAACTGCCAACATTGATCCCTCCAATCTTTCCAGATGTTGTTGTATCTCCTACAGTTACAGATGGTGTAATATTATTACCACTTAATGAATATGTAGTTCCAACCTTATTTGTAACCACATATGGCATATCAACAGTTATTTGTGCTGATGTAACAAATTCCTGTTTTATATCAGCAAATGCAGCTGATGGGAAAAACAATAACAAAGCAAATAATTTTTTCATTTGATTCCTACATTTGTGTCCTTGTTATCTACTATCTTAGCAGCGTTTGTAGGTTTCTTTTTGTTAACGGAGATACCATAGCTGCCTAAAACCCCACTGGTTAAGCCGGCCAAAAACGCACCATCATTACGAATCTTGTCCATATATCCGAGAGTCATCATTGCCAAAGACCAGCAAAGAATCATAAATCGGACAGCATGACCAAAGATTTCTGCCCAATCAGTACCTTCTTTTTCTTCTTGTTCTTCTGTCATAAAATACTACCCAGAATAAAGACGAGATGACCACCGCTTAAGGGTAGTATGTGCCAAATTTAGCAAATACTGTTATGTTTGGAAAGTAACACAATAAATTATGATTAAAATTTTAAAACCAATCTTAATGACCTTTCTTACAACTACTACTGTAAAACGTCTTGTAGTTGATTTATTAAGAGCTATTTGTAAACAAACAACTAATACTCTTGATGATAGGGCTGTTGACATTCTTGAAAAACAATTATTTCCAAGTAAATGAACGTAAAAAAATTTCTCAACATAGAGATAGAAGAAGCACCAGCAGAGTTGCAATTATCTGTCGAAATGCGTTGTAGAGAAATTATGCAAAGTCAAGACTATGACAATATAAAAAGATACTGTACACATTTAGTAAGACACCAAATGCATCAAGATGTTTTTCTTGCTTCTATTCTTGGTAGGTTGGTAGAACTAGAAGCAGAAAATGTGGTTAAAAGAGTAAGGAATAAACCTAACCTTATAAAAAGATTTAAAAAAAGATTTTTTAAGTAATTTGAAAAAGTCTTTGTTTTTCAATAGTTTTTTTCATAGACCAATACCTTATAAGTGTTTCTAGTTCGTTAATACGTTTTTTTGCAGCAGAAATTTTTTCTTTTGTATTCATAATTAGCTTTCGTATTTTTTTATGTAAGCTTGGATTTCTGCATCTGAAAAGTCTTTTACAAGTTTTTTCTTGGTTTCATCAACTTGGTAATTAAATTTAACTATGGCTGTTTTTATATGTTCAACAACCCAACGACCTTCATTAGATACAAGTTGTGCTTTACCTCTTTCGTTTATAAAAACATAATGGTCATAGCCTTTTAAAGTATTGTCAAGTAACTCTTTTTCAAGATTTGCAAGACGCATTTGTTTTAATCTTCTTAATTTAATTGAATCACTCATTTGCTTCTCCTTTTTGTTTACTGTGTGAACCATCTTTAAAATCTTTTACAAAAACCTCTTTCATTTTTTGCCAGTAAGATTTTATTTTTTTATTAGAAAAGTTGTTACCAGAAATTGTTTCGCATTCTTTCTCAGAAAATTCATAATTAAGAAAAAAATCGTCCCAATTTATAAATATAGCTTTATTGCCAACAGCTTTTGCATAATCATCTACTGTTTCTATGTTTGTAAATTCAACGCAACGTAAAATGCTTACATATAAAATTTCCGTATTTTTTCCGTATTGTATGGTTACACATTTAAATTTAGCACCATCAAAGCTACGAATAACTGTTTTACCCATTAAGTCTGGGTAATCAATAGCAAGTTTTTTTCTCTTGTTAGAAAAGTCAAATAAAGTCATTTTAATGCTACCCCCTTACCAGTTAATCTTCGCATAAATGCTGCAAAGCCTTCTGCTACTGCCAATGTTTCTTTCTCCGTAAAATGCAGAGGTAATCTAAGGTCAAATACATTGTCTAAAATTGATTTGGTATATTTACAAATATCTTCATTTCTTATTGTATAAGGTAAAAATCGCCAATTCCAAAATAATCTTGCATTTGTATTATTAGTTCCACCTAACCAAGATATTGGTATATTTTGGTTATTACAAAGATGTAAAAGGCTTGCTTTACATTTTTCGTCTAGATCAATCTGCATTTGAATAGAATCTCTAACAGGTCTATTCATAGCTGTATAGCCAGCAAGCATACCTTCTGGTAATAAATTTTCTAATCTTGTTGGGTCAAATAAAAAATAAACTCTTTCATTTTTTCTTTAAACAACATATAATTTTTATTTGTTTGAAAAATAGTATTTTCAATTCTTTTTAATTGTGGTCTTGCAATAGCAGCACTTAAATTATTTAAACGACAATTATAAACTGGTAATTGACATCTATATTTATTGCCACCACGACCTTCTATCATATGTAGTTTGTAATTATTTTCATAAGCACCAGACATATGAATACATTGCCACATTAACTCTTCATTATTAGAAACTATAATGCCACCTTCCCCTGCATTAAGCATTTTGTAAGATTGCATTGAATAAATACCAATATCCCCCCATGTACCAGCCATTTTGCCATTATGTTTTACGCCAAGTGCGTGTGCTGCATCTTCAATAAGCACTACTTGAAAAGCTTTACATAATTCAACTACTTTTGACATTTCTGGCATATGACCACGCATATGCGAAAGTAAAAGAAATTTTGGTCTTTGTCTTATAATTTTGTTTTTTAAATCAGACAAGCTAATTACATATTGGTCATTACATTCAACAAGAATGGGATTACCACCAGCTTGTATTACAGCACTTGGTACCGCAACAAAAGTAAATGCTGGTATAAGTACTTTGTCATCATGTTTTACACCACAAGCTTTTAGTGCTAAAAAAATACCATTAGTGGCAGAAGAAACAGCCAAAGCATATTTGCAATTAACATACTCAGTAATTTCTTTTTCAAGGTGTGTTACATCACTTGTCGTTTCTTTGTATTGATAACGAAAAAGTTTTTTTGTTTTTAGTGCTGCTTGTACAGCGTCATTTACTAGGTCAGTATTAAGTTCTGCACCCCAGTTGATTTTTGCTAATTCAGTCACAGTCGGGACATTTAAATTGTAAAGGTTGTTTTAAGACCATTGCTGATAAAACCAGCATGGCCATTTTTGTTGGTGGTTGTTCGTTACTAAGTTTTTGGTCTGCCAGATGTAACCCTTCGTTAGAAACTATTAAAGAATGTTCTGCTGATAATTTTTCTCCATGGCTTTTATCTAGTTGGGAAAATAAAATCCCATCGCCATATTGTTTGTTATTACAAGTATGTGGTCTAAAGTCAAACCAATCGAGATCAAAGCACTCAAGACCAAGAGCAAGATGGTCTTGAAATACTTTTACATTATGTGGCAGTTTAGGATTAGATACTCTGCGAAGTACTTTTGTCATGGTTAAAAAGGCATTTCTTCTTTTTCTTTTTTCAGTACAGAGATTGACCCTGACACAAAAGATGAACCATTTTTAGACATTCTGTTCCAAGCACTAACTGGTATCTTGACAACTTTTTCGCCAGCATAATTTTCTTCGCCTTCTTGGGCTGTAATCCACTCGGTAAGTGCCATAGCATCTGACAAAGTAAATTCAATATTACCACCAAAGTCTGGTGACTTTTCTGACTTTTTATCGTTATTGTCAAAAAGAACAAGACGTCCTGTAAAAACGTTTTCGTAGGCCATAGTTAAAAAGATTTAATAGGAATAATTGAGTTTGTTTCTTCCCAAGCAAGAACTTGAGGAAGAGCATACCGTATGAGTGGTTTACCCAAAGCAGTAGCCTGTCGTGGCACGTTGTACCACTCTGGACCTTCTGCTTTACCTCGCCTAGTACTTGTTCGCCACTTCTTTATGGTTCTTTCTGTAATACCATATCTTTCAGCGAGGTCTCTGGTAGATAAGTAGGGCTGATCTTGTTCCATTACTTAAGCTTCATTTGTTTAGAAATAATTGCTCTGTCTAGTTCGATTTTTTGTTCTTGGGTTAGTTTACCTTGAGCAAATCTAGTAGCAATATTTTTTTTATGGTCTGTTAATTGATCTAAGGAAGAAGCAATTTCAATAGCTTTTTTTGCTAGACCAAAAGTTGCATCTGTATCTGGTTTGTTTGATACTTTCTCTTGTACTATTTTTATCTTCGACCTTTTCTTCTTCTTCCATATTAAAGTCCATATCTGTCTCAAGACCTAAGATCAACTTAATGCTGTATCTTCTTTGATATGTAACTGCACCACCCCAATTATGGGTTTGGTTTTTCTTAGGGTTTGCCATATCTCTTTCAGATAAAAATATTGGCAGTTCGCTTTTAATAACACCACCATCTTTATGAATAAGTCTTGTAACTATAAGTGTTTCGCCTGTAGCACTACAGCCAAAGCCTTGTGTTAAACAAAGACCATTCTTAAGAAGTACAGGTGTAACCAAAGACAGCATTTGTTCTAAAGGTAGATAGCTGTAACCATAAGAACCTACACCAACTTGTTTGGTCTTACCCATTGATGGAAATTCTGCTTGTGCTTTTTGTAAAGCTACTGCAAGTGCAGCGTGTGGGTTTGTTTCTGACATTTTTTTAATTTGTTTTGTAAGCCCAACTTGGTAGGCTGAGTGTTTGGATTTCTTCTGCATACCCATGCCAATAAGCATCTGTATGGCATTTAGAAATTTGTTTTAAGGCAGCTTGTCTAAGACGTTTGCCTTCGGCAAGTGCTTCTTCGTCTAGCTCGGTAATGCTTATGGCATATGGGTAGACTTTTTCAACTGCTATAAATACAAATCGCTTTGCACCAATTACTTCTAAGTAATGAGCAGCTTGCAGATGGTAAAGGTAATTTGCTACTGACTTAATAAATTTGTCTGGGTGGCTGTTACCCTCGCCAGTTGTTTTTAGGTCGATAATAGTATCGCCATTTAAGAAGTCGCATCTTGCTTTACAAGTAAGACCAGTTTCTTTGTCCTCTTTCCAAAAGCTTTGTTCAGCAAGACCAACAGAAAGAAGTTTGTTTGCTATCGGGTGCGACCAAACAGCGTTGGCAACATTAGATGCAAGCTCGTATTCTTGGTTTGTAATAGGCTCTATGCCTTTGGCTGCCATTTCTTCTGCTTGCACTTTACCAGCTTTGGTTGATCTACTAAGACAAACACCATAAGCTTTTTTTGCTCTGTCTGGTTCTAAAGTAAATGCGTGGCATAGCTCACCAGTTCTAAAAGCTTTTTTTAGTGCTGGTTCGTGTTCTAACTTTTTCTGTTCGTATTTGCTTTGGTAAAACACTTGCGGACAAGTGCTTGTAATAAGCTTCAAATCGCTGGCAGAATACGCTGGGTCTGCATGATATACCTCTGCTGGTATATACTCTGAGTCTGTATTAATCTTTGGCATTTAGTTTATCCTCTAAGTTTGCAATACGAATCTTAAGTGTTGTTAGTTCTTCTGCTTGTTTGACAATAAAATCTTTAATGACATTTATTTTGCCATCTAAGGCCATAACCGTTTGACCTGTGTTCTGGCCAAGCTGCTTTGTTGTCTCAGTAAGATGTTGCAAAGCATTTATCAGTTCGACCTTTGAGTCAGCTTGTTTCTTTTCAACCTGCTGTAAAGTCTCAATAATTTTTTCAATATCTCTTACCATTTAGCTACCTCTTGACAAGCTAGTTCTACACCAGCACGACAATCTGCTTTGGTCATATCTTTAAAAGATGAATCAAAAGCGGTAAACAGAATACTGCCAACCGCTAGATAAAGGAATAAATGTCTCATGCGTTTGCCCTCTGTCTTAGTAAGAATGAAAGCTGCTTTCTGTACTTAGCAACATTTTTCTTAGCTGTACTTAAGTCTTGCCAGTTACCTGTTGCGCAACAAAAAGCGTAGCTGTCTTGGGCTTCTTGAAATTTGACCTTGACTTGGTCTATCTCTTGCTGAAGTGTTAGCATTTGTTTGTGGGGGTTGTGGACTCTCGCCCTGATACTTCAATTATAGTCAAGCTTTTCCCCATTGGCTACCCCACCATGTTCGGTTTGTTGATTGGTGTAACATTTAGGGGTTATAAAAGTCGCCATATATTTCTTTACCTTTTTTGTCTCTTGCTTCTATCGCCATCTCCAATGTAGGAAAAGACCCTACATAATGGCTTTTGTTTTTTTGACTAATACAAACAACCCATGGATTAGATGTCTGCTGACTTTGATATGTAATAGATTTATGACCTGATGTATTATTAGAACCAATTTTTCTATTACTACTGTTTTGTTGTATTGTAGCTTGTCTTAAATTATGAAAAGCATTGTTTCCTTTATTACGATCTTTATGGTCTACTTCATAAGGATATGGGTCTTTAGTTGTTACTAATAACCAAGCAAGTCTATGTGCAGCATAACCTTTACCATTTATTGTTATATAAACATAACCTCTATCTGTAACCCTACCAGCAATAGAACCAGCTTTTTTGTTTGACTTTTTTACTTTCCAAGTAAAGACACCAGTTATGATGTTGTAAGCAAGTAATTCATGTACAACATCAAATGGCGGTAGTTTTTTTGCCCTACAGAACATCTAGTCAGTACCGTTAGATATTTTCAATAAAAGTTCCTTTTCTTTGATAGGGTCAAAGCAGATGTCTCTTTCAACTGGTAAGCCAAAAGGACCTCTTAGTTCTTTAATTTCTTTCATATCGAAAGAACCAAACTCTTGTTCGTGGCCTTTTACCAAACCCCAAGCAATTTCTGTCTCTGGGTCGTACTCAGCGATAAACCAAGTCCAGTTGCTGTCGGGTGTGAATAGCTTTACATAAAAGACCATTTCTTGTGATAGGTCATCATGTGCTGGTTGGCTGTAAAGCTTTGGAAGTTTTTTAAGGATTTCTTTTGTAAGAAGTTTCATTGTTTTTTGTTGTAGATTGATTTTAAGTAAGTTGTTTCGATAGCTTTGCGATGCTGTAGGTATAACTCATTGGTCATGTTTTCTTGCAAGTACCGATCATTTAACCTACTTATTGCTTCGTCAAATTCTTTCTTTGTCATTAAAAAGGTTGATGCCAATTAATGTATTGTGAAGTTGATATGTCTCCACTTTTACAGAGTGAGTCTGTATAATCATTCCACATTGTTCTTTTAGCAGTAACATCTGTTCTGCGGTAGATAGTATTTTTCCAAAGTTCGTTGAAACATCTAAGTGCTTCTGCTTTGGTCATGTAACGAGAGGTGGCCATTATATGACCCCTCTGTTCTTGTAAAGATGACCACCAAATGGGTCTAGATTCTGGTAAAGGCTAATAAGACTTTTTTGGTCTCTTAGGTTATACCTAGCACCTTTTGCTGGTTTTCTGTAACTAGCTGGTTTGTAAAGGTCACCTGTCTTTCTGTCGATAAAAGCTTCAACACATCTGTGGTTGTCGTCTGTCTCTACTCTTATGACTTTAAAATACTTACGACCTGTTTCGTAAATGTATTTAGTTTCCCAAGTAATAGCATTTTCTATTTTCTTAGCTTGGGTGTTCTGCCATCTGGCCATAGCTCTATAGAGCATATCGCAGTATAGCTTTGTTTGCTTTTCTACAAACTGTTCTTCGGTAAGAACTGTAAGTGTTTCTGAAGTCATGTAACTTAGAGGTTGGGAGCATCTCTGCCCTATGATTCAATACTATCATTCCCTAAAGTGTATGTACAGGGATAATGTTCGGAACATAAACCGAACAC
>LUMM01000387.1_pt1 | contig 12757 bp, 12 predicted proteins | sample 729971 | NCBI WGS metagenome assembly LUMM01 (sample SAMN03860263, study PRJNA289734) | marine metagenome | biome: seawater column; feature: ocean; material: water; isolation source: Red Sea water column Station 22 - depth 50m | place: Saudi Arabia: Red Sea | collected 2011-10-15 | depth 50 m | reverse complement strand
TCAAAAACAACACAACCCGTTTTCTGCTCGTGAAGAGTCGGGGAGAACTTCAGGATTATGATTTTACCCGGGAAAAAACTGCACTTTTTGTTGAATTCCAGGAAGATCGCCCAGGATTGCTTTACAAGATGCTGAGTGTTTTTAACCTTTTTGGGATCAACCTCTGTCGGCTTGAGTCCCGCCCTTCTAAAACCACTCCCTGGATGTATGTTTTCTATGTTGATTTCTACAACATTCCTGAGAGCCAAGCCTGCCTCGATGTACTGAAAACCAGTATGTTCAATTATCATATCCTGGGAAGTTATGATGTTTACTCACCAGAAAACTAGCTGAAGTTTTCTGATTCGTTTAAGTCGGTTCAAAAATGTGGTCACAAAGGATTGACAATTTTCGACCAAAGGACTGACGTTTGCACGCCCGTGGAGTTATCTTTTGAGAAAAAATCAGTTGGAAAAAATATCCAGCTGGGCTTGATTTCGAGACCATTTTTCGTTACGAATTAGAAAACAATGCATTTCTTTAGATTGGGGGTCGGCATGGAAAACCTGATAGAAAAAATTCAGAAAATCATTTCAGGATTAGGCTTAGCATTTCTATGGTTCATGCTTTGTGGGATTGATCGCTCCAATACACCTAGTTTCAGCACGAGCGATCTTGAGACATCGAATCTTTTTCAGTCGATGCCTCCGCCTTCAACATGGCCCATATCCTTCTGGATTACCTTATTCGTTCTCGTTTTCGGTTCGGTAGGAGGTTTTTTTGGGGTTAAATACCTTCGTGAAAAACAGGCCCAGGAAGAGCTTGATGCCATCGTTGATGAGCAGGCACAACTTGGTTTGGACACCGAGTTGGAGAACAAAAATATTGAACAGGAAGCTAGAGATTTTCTGGAAGTCATGTGTGGAACCAGTGATCCGGTGGATCTTCTTCCTGTTATCAGTTCCAGTGAACTCTTTGAAGAAACAGCTCAAGAATTCAAGGATTCCGAGCGTTTCGATGAGGAATTGCTGCCTCAATTGTATGATTTAAGAAGGAGTTTGGAGTTTTCCTATAAAAATCTGGAAGTGCCCTTTCTGAACACTCAAATGCTCGAAAAAGGGTTGAAACTTGAGTGTGAAATCAGACACAAATCGCGGAATGTGGTGTTCATGACCTCCATCTTGGATGCCAATGAGTCGCACATCTATGTCAAACCCCCGACAGTCAAGAGGAGACCCGCAAATTTAAAACAGTTTCCTTCCCTGCATTGCAGACTTCGAAGGGTCAATGATGCAGATTATGAGTTTGATCTGGAAATTGTGGATCAGCTGATAGATGAAATGAACGCGGTGATTCTGAAACAGACTTCGGATATCCGCAAAATGACCATCAGGGAATCAGAACGAGTTCCGATGGAAATGGAAATGGAATTTCAACGTGTCAGTGAGGCCCAGTACGATTTGGAACACAAGTTTGAAGCAGAGGAACAGGACAGGGAAAAAATCACTGCAATGATCAAAGATATGAGTTCAGGAGGGATGAAGTTACAGATGACCGATCTGCAGGGGTTGACAAAGGGAGAAGTACTCATTTTTCATCTTTCTAAAGCAAGCTTGAGGAGAGACCTGGCAGCATCGGTGATGAACATCGTTCCGAAAGGAGGATTATATGATCTGCATCTGAAATTTCGGGACAGTGACACCATTACCAGGATGAAAATCAACCAATATCTTCATCGCGCCACCAAGAATATGGAAGCGATGGCATCTTGATTTCTTTTCCAGTTTTTTAAATCCTGCCCTTTTTTGGTGGATCAGATTCACGGAATGGTTTAGCAGAATTGAACTTCAGTAAATTGTTCCCGCAGTCTTCCAACTTGCTGAAGTACATCCTTGCCTTTCATGACAGCACCCATCAGTTGAGCAATCTCTCCCATTTCTGATTCTTTCATTCCCATCCTTGTCATTTCCTGAACTCCTATGCGCAAACCCGAAGGGTATCGTGGATCGGGATCTCCCGGAAGCTGGTTGTAGTTACAGATGATATTTTGCTCTGCAAGTTGTCGGGCAATTGTTTTTGCCTCACCAAAACGGGTGACACGGACTGCAAGCTGGTGACTTTCGGTGAATCCAAATTCCTTGGCTTCAACATCTACTCCTTCCTCATCAAGAGCCCTTCCTAGAGCTTTGGCATTGCTGATGGTTTGTTCAGCATAGGCTTTTCCGTAAACTTTCATTTCCCGGATGGCAATCACCAATCCTGGAAGTGTATGCAGATGATGGCTGCTGGAAGACCCAGGCATCACACCTCGGTCGATACTGGTCCACCATTTCATTTCTTCATCACCTTCAAGGTTTCCTAGGATAACTCCGCGTTGTGGCCCGGGAAAGGTTTTGTGGGTACTGGCATTGATGAAATGGGCTCCTTCACCCAGTGGGTCCTGAAAACATCCCCCAAGAATCAATCCAAGAACATGAGCTCCATCATAAAGTAATGGTATTTTCATGTTTCTACATGCTTCTGCGATTTCCTTAACCGGTTCCGGAAAAAGAAAAAGACTTTTGCCGAGAATCGCCAGGTTGGGACGTTTATCTTCCAAAAGTTTCACACAGGCATCTGCGTCCAAATGATATCCATCAGGGGTGGTAGGCCAATAGTGGAGATCAATCGAATGGTCTTTTCCAGGAGTGAGAACCTGACCTCTTTTCTGTATCCTCCGCCCCACGACGCCGATTGGGTTATGGCTGATGTGCCCACCCTGTTCAATAGAATTGACGATGACTGAATCTCCGCCTCTGAGAATGCCCAGGGCCAGTGCAGTGTTGGCCGCGTTTCCACTAATGGGTCTAACATCCGCCTGCCGGCAATTCGCCAGTTCAATGATTTCCTCTTGTGCAATCCTTTCGATCTCGTCAATCCAGCGGGTTCCTTCATAATAACGTCGGTCTTCCGAATCCGTATTGGGATGTCCTTCAGCGTAGCGTCCCATAAAATCATTCGATTCAATACTTCTGACCATAGGGGATTGTGCATTTTCACTGGCAATCAGGTTCAGACATTCTCTTCCCCGCCAGTTATTTTGTGTTTCTACCAGGTTTTGGATGTCTTCAGTTTTTATTTTCATCGGTTTTCTTGTTGGTTTATTGGTTTTTGAAATTTTATCTAAGTTTTAGGAATGATATGTTTGGTCATTTGGGGAATTATTTTTTCAATACTCTGGAAAAAATTCGATTGAGGCACCCACTTCATCAATGGCTTCTTGCTCCGGAAGGGATTGATTCCGATAGTGTTCCCCTTTGACAATCATTTCGGGCCGAAGGGTTCGGATCAAATGAGAAGCATCAATATCATCAAAGATGATGACACGGTTAATGGATTCAATCGCTGAGAGGAGAAGCGCACGCTCACGTTCATTGAGAAGGGGTGCTTCACCTTCCTGATGCGGCAGAGATCGGCTTAATTGTTCTAGGGTCATTATTTTTCCGGAAGTTTCTCCATAATCAAATCGGTGGAGAAGTTCAGCACGGCTGAAGGAAACAACTCCCACATGCTGGATTGCCATACCGGCTGCGAGCTGGGCCCAGTAACCTGCCTGCTCGATACTTGCTTTTCCCGCCATCAGGAATGCAAGTACGCTGATCAGCATATCCCCTGCTCCGACAACATCGAATACTTCCTGGGTTTCGGGATTCAGGAACTGATAGTCATCGGCTTGATGGTAAAGGAGCATCCCATCCTGATCGAGGCTGATGACGACATATTCGAGATTCAACTCATTTTTAAGCTTCTGGGCTGCCTTTAGGATCGAGTCCTGATCCGTGAGAGTAAATCCGACAGCAGCTTCGGTTTCAGAGCGGTTGGGTTTGATCAGGGTGAAATTCTGGTAGATCTCATAGTTGGTGTTTCGGCGTGGGTCACAGAGCACCGGAATATTGTGTGTTTTGCCCATTGCCGCAATGTTTTGAAGCACCGAGTTTCCCAATAGGCCTTTTCCGTAATCTGAAACCAATACCGCGTCAACCTTGGGAACCGTCTTTTTCAGGTAATCAATCAATTCTTCCTGAGGCACCTCACTTTCAGGGGGCGGATCAACATCCATTCTCAAGAGGTGGGTATGTCCTGCAATCATCCTATGCTTGAGAACCGTTGTGTAGTCCTGGTGTTGTGACACTCCAGAAGTATCAATTTCCTGTTCCTGAAGCAGTCCCAGTACAATCTCTCCGGCTTCATCTTTTCCCGTCACTCCACAGGCCAGCACTTCGGCACCCAATGCTGATAAATTCATCATCACGTTGCCGGCACCTCCAAGTCTTTGATCGTCTTGCGCAACTTGTAAAACCGGAATCGGTGCTTCCGGTGAGATCCGATGAACCTTGCCCCAGGAATAGCGATCGAGCATCAGATCTCCCACCACCAGGATCTGAGGGGTTGCAATATCGGCTAGGCTTTGCCTCAGTTCTGTTTCGCTAGAAGGCCTCATCAGGGTTTGGCAAGGTATTTTGCAATCAGATTTTCAAAAGCACTAAGAGGTTGTGCGCCAGAAAGTAGTTCTCCTTTGATTCTGCGGTTTACGGAATCATATCGGCCAATGAAAAATCCCGGAGTTCCACTGATGCCCAGGCCGGCACCATCTTCCATATCCTGATTAACCAGTCCACGGTAACGGTCACTGTCAAGACACTGGTCAAATTTTTTCTTATTCTTGATGCCGATTTGACGGGCATATTTTTTTAAATCTTCAGGAAACTGGGCTTTTTGGTTCTCGTAAAGAATTTCATGCATCTTTTCGAATTGATTTTGTTCCCTTGCACATTCCACCGCAATGGCTGCTTCATCTGCTTCGGTATGAAATCCAAGCGGAAAATGGCGATAGCCAAAGGCAATATCTTGATCATATTTTTTGATCAACTTCTGGATGGTGGGTTGGATGCGTGAACAATATGGACATTGGTAGTCAGAGAATTCAAGAATCATCACCTTGGCTTTAGGGTTTCCACGGATGTAGGCGGTTTTGATGGGAGCTTCCTGGGTAAAATCGGAAGGAGGAGCAAGATAGGTTTTGACCCATCCTTTTTCCATTGCCAAGCCGTATTGGTTCAGCAACATTTCCTGTCTTAATTGTGCTTTCAGGAACTGTCGGATTTGAGGACGAAATTGATCCAGTGAGCCACGAGCCTTTAAATTGTTGCCTTCATAAATTGCAAGTATCTGCTCTTCCGTTACCGAAATTTCAGGTTTGCTGTTGATTTCTTTATGCTTCTTTTCGAGTTTTTCGAGAGTATGCACAATCAAACGTTCCTGAAGTTGTTGATAAAGTTGCAGACTGAGGTCGTAGATTTTTTTGTTTCTGAGGTCTTCAAGTTTTACCGGCACATTTTCCAGTTCTGCCACGACTGGGTTGGCGTCAAAAACCTTTTCTTCAGCAGCAGTGATTGGAGCTTTCAGAAAAAGAAAACCCAAAATAGTGATGACACTGAAGATTGGGTGATTGAAAAATTTAAACCGTTTCATGATTTCAGCCCGTTATAGTTCAATTGATAAAACCGGAGGGATTGGAGACTTCTTCCAGAGATGCCATTTGCATCAGGGCGATCAGATTATCCCAACGCTGATTTAAGTCATCTGCCTCCAAAAGCGCTTGTTTTTCGATGGGATTGAAATCCAGATTCATGCTCAGAATATTGACCAATAGATTCAGAGGAATGGATTCAATTTTATCCCACTCAACCTGAAGTTGTTTACTCGATGCATAGCTTTTAAACGCATTGAGCAAAGCAGTCATCTCTCTTTCCTCGATGGTCTCACTTCCATCGTTTTCATATCGTTGATAATCAACTTCAACTTGGCGATAGAGTGTTTCCACCTCGAGTTCTTTAAGGATTTCGAAGCGGATTTCTCCCTGCAAACGGATCAGGTAATTTCCTTCGCTTTGTTTCTGGCAATGATCAATTTTTCCCAAACAGCCAATTTGATGAATATTTTCATCAGTTTCGCTCAAAGGCTGGATCATGCCGATTATTTCTTCTGATTCCATTGCATGCTCAACCATTTGCCGATAACGGGGTTCGAATATGTTCAACGGAAGGATGGTTTTGGGTAAAAGAATACATCCATAGAGAGGAAAAACCGGTATCGTCTGCGGAAAGTTTTTAGGCATATCAGACACGTTCCGTTTCTGTTTGAAGGAATCCATTTTCGAGTCTTGCTTCCAGTTCGTCATGGTTTGCAGGAAGAAAAGGCATAGTGTTTTTCCATACCGCGGGTTTATCCATACAGATGTAATTTGGAATCTCTGGCGCGTATTTAGTTAGTTCCTGCTGAAGTAATCGGATCATTTGCTGCCTGATGTTTTTCAGGTAACGCAATTTCCCGTCATCAGACTGATAAAGCTCCCCAAGAAAAATCCTACTCGAAGGAAATCGATCTTCCACGATGGGTTTTAACATTGGCAGACACCTTAATGTCCCCATACTGATCCAGGCAATTCGCTCGGGGCTGACAGAATCAAAAAGGCGTTTTACGAGTCTCGGATATTCCTTCTCCCAACCTGGAAAATGGAGCATCGGGTCAAAATGAAAAGCAAGTTTATAGCCTGCGTCCGATGCCTTACGAGCCGCTTGCAGACGTTCTTCAAGTCTAGCAGTCTTGTGTTCCTCCTGTTCAATGACGATTTCAGGATTCAGCGACCATGCGATAACGGTTTTTCCACCATGAGGAAGATCCAGAAGATGGTCTACGTGATCCGATTTGGTTTTCAGTTCAAGAACGGCATTGGGAAGGTTACTGAAAAACCGGATCAGGTGTGGACTGATCCTGAGATAAGGATCCAGTGCCAGACTGTCGGAATGTTCTCCAGTTCCCACTCGAAAAAGTTGTCCTGGGCGTAAACTGATTTGATGACCAAGGTTTTCCAGGATTTCCTCAAGATTTGCGTGAACCGTAATCAGCGGCTTATTCAGGAAAGCTTGGAGGATACAGTAGGTGCACTCGAATGGGCAGTTTTCGACAAGATCCAGTGTGTAATAATTACAGCAAAGCGTGTCTTGAGAAAAACCTGGACAACTTTTGAAAGAATGACCTTGGAAATACTTGAGATGGAGGGTTTTCTTTCCCTGGGTCAAAGGATTTCTTCCAGGGTCAAGTCCCAGGGTTTTATGCTGTTCTACTCCATTTTCAAGAATCAACTAGGGCACATCTGAAAAACGATCACAGATTTCTCTGGTTAACTTTGAGTTTTTCACCTCAGGATCGATGAGAATTCTTTCAGGCCGGTAATTCAGCATGGGTTTCCTTCCTTTAGGCCCACGGGAGTTTCTTGAATATATTGCCTTGTCTGATTGACATCGATTTCAATCTGTTTTTTCAGTTCTTCCATGCCAGAAAATTTCTTCTCGGCCCTGAGAGATTTAAGCGGCCAGATTTCTATTGTTTCTCCGTAAAGCTCGCCTTCAAAATCCATGATCCAGGTTTCTGCACGAAATTCATCTTCACCGAAAGTCGGTCGGGTCCCGATATTGGTTACTCCGAAAAATGTTTCATTTTTCGTTTTTACCTTCGTAACGTAGACCCCTGCGGGTAGAGGTAATTGGATTTCGGGGATCAGATTCGCTGTCGGAAAGCCCAGAATCCTCCCGCGCTGTTCTCCTTTTTGGACGGTTCCCAGTAAACTATAGGGACGGCCCAGGTATTCTTCTACCTCAGAAAACCGCATTTCCCGAATAAGCTGACGGATCAGGGTGCTGCTTACGATTTGGCTTTTGATTCGAAATGGAGCGATTTCTTCCAAAGAAAACCCGTTGTCCTGCCCAAGCCGTTCGAGCAATATGAAATCCCCGGTTCGGTTTTTTCCAAAACGGAAATCATAACCGATGATCAGTTTCTCCAACTTAAAACGTTGAAGGAGGTAGCGAGAGGCAAAGGTATCGGCTTCCAGTTCTGCCAGCTCGGGTGTGAAGGGAATCACATGGACTTCATCGATTCCTGAATCTTCAAAGAGTCGGTTCTGTAATTGCGGGGTGCAAATACGCTGAACCGGTCGGCGGGGATGCAAAATTTCCTGAGGATGAGGATGAAAGGTCACCAGGGCAGAAGAAAGATCACGATCTTTGGCTTCGTTGACGACGGCTCCTGTCAAAGCTTGATGCCCAAGGTGCATACCGTCGAAATTTCCAATGGTGACGACACAAGGACGGTCCCCGGAGCGTTTTTCCCGGAAACGATAAACCTGCATGCTTGGCCCTGAGTTTCGAAAATCGGAAGGATTTAAAAGATTGACTTGGAATCAAAATTTGTAAAACCCTTTATGATAGAATTATTAGCCGAATATTCAAGCTGAGAACCGCTCCCTCAATTTCAGGAAATCCTCATTGAAGTCAAAGATTTCCGGATATTATTCTGGGTTTCTTGGATGAGGATTTTTCAAGCTTGGCTTGAAATATTTTGGCGTTATCGAGCCAGAGAAGGTAATTGACTTGAATCAAAAGCATGCTTTTCCATTTTCTTCTTCAAATTCAACATTTTCATTGGATCAAGTAGATTCTGGAAAGCCGAAACCCTCTGTGGATCACTCCGGAATATGTTTGGCTCTCAGAAATCCGATGGGTGGATTACCCTTGGATTGAAACAACAACTCAAACTCAGTTTTTATGTTGTACTCGGCAAATGGACTTTGATGCAGATCGCTTGTAAAATCTACGATTTCAAAATTCCGGCTGTTTCCGATCAGTTCTGCGGTAGATTGAAAATACTCGAGGTGATCTGTTTTGAAGAAGATTTCTCCAAAAGGAACAAAAAGCCGATGCATCATTTTCAGAAAATCCTGATTGAAAATCCTGTGTTTGCGTCGTCCTTTTTTGGACCATGGATCAGGAAAATTGATGTGGAGCACATTGATGCTCCCTTCCTCAAAATAATCATCTAAATATTCACCCCGTTCTCTCATCAACAGAATATTTTCAAGTTGCTCTCTTTTGATTTTCTTAGCTGCAAGCACAAGGCGTTTGAGTCTCAGTTCCAGCCCGAAAAAAGTTTCATCGGGATTATTTCTTGCCAGTTCCATAAGGTATCTTCCCGACCCGCAACCAATTTCAACATGGACTTTGGCTGAATTTTGGACTTTTTTCCGCCAGTGTTGATCAAAACTTTCACGGTTTGGATGGGGCAGGAGGTATTCCTCGTAATCATAAATCCTGGTGATATAGGGATTATTACGTTCCATCCTCTCCAGGTTGGATTTCGGGAGAAGACGGTAATCACTCGGTCGGTAACGAATATCAGCCATGCAGTCGATTGATCACGAACTTAAAATTGAAAAAGTAGCAGAAGCTCCGAACGGGGCAATGCGTTTGCTTCTCAGTGATGGAAGCGAATGGGTTGTAGGAATAAAATCCTGGAATCGTCTAAACCTTTCGCTGGAAAAAATACTTGATGTAAATGTTCTTCGTGCACTGGAAAAGGAATCTCAATACCATCTATTACGCACCAAAGCTCTTGAACTTCTTGGAATTCGGGAACATTCCCGCCAGGAATTGAAACGAAAACTTATTGCCAGGTTTCATAACCATGAACCAGAAATAGAGCGATGTCTTGAAGAACTCCAGTCAGAAGATTATTTATCGGACCAACGCTTTACCCAATTATTTATTGAATCCCGCCTCAACAACAAGCGCGTGGGGCCTTTTAAAATCGTGGCAGACCTTCAACAAAGGGGAATCGACCGCGATACGGCTCATTCGATCATGGATGAATTGGCAGACGAGGAATTCTGGTTGAGCAAGATTAAGGACAATCTTGAAGAACTATGTAAAGGTAATAAAAAAAATAATCGACAGGCTTTAGGACAAAAACTGTTCCAAAGAGGCTTTGCTTATGAATTGATCAATCAGGCCTTGAACGATTTAAATTTCAGCAGATATTGAAGATTTCAATGACAGGATCGAAATGGAAAAGGCTATGGAATTGATTCAGGAGGAAGCCCTTCTCGGTTTTGATACAGAAACCCGGCCATCCTTTAAACGTGGAGAAAATCATCCTGTCGCTCTGCTTCAACTGGCCAGCGAAACCGATGCTTTTTTATTCCAACTCCATGATTTGGGGTTGCCCGATCCCTTGAAGGAACTTTTTGAAGATGAATCGGTTTTGAAAATCGGGGTAGCAATCCACGACGACATCAAGGCTTTGCAGCAAAAATCAGAGTTTCATCCCAACGGATTTGTTGATCTGGCAGATATTGCACGTCGTTTTGGTATCATCACGACCGGATTGAGGAATTTGACCGGTATTGTTTTAAAATCCAGGATCTCAAAGCGTTACCAGCTTTCCAACTGGAACCGGAAAATACTGGATGAACATCAGCAACTGTATGCGGCCACCGATGCCTGGGTCTGCAGGGAAATCTATCTTCAAATGATGGAATCCGATTTAGAGGGAATGACTGCTCTTGATCAAGTAGATACTGAAAGCTTGGATGGAACCTCCTCGGAAGAAACCCAGAAAGAGGAACTTAGAAATGCCATATAGATTTATCGTCCTTTGGATGCGTAAATTTCTTCGCAGATGATGGTTGAAAGTACAGATCCATTAAAAATTGATCTTTCCATCATTCTTCCCACCTTGAATGAGGTTGAAAGCGTACCTGTCACACTATCTGTCCTGGAAGAGTTACTTCAGGGAGTTGCTTTTGAGTTGATCGTCGTCGATGACGATTCCAGTGATGGTACATGGCAGAAGGTTCTCGAGATTTCAAGAAATGATCCCAAGATTAGACTGGTGCGCAGGGTTCACCGGAAAGGTTTGAGCACAGCCATCATGGAAGGCTTTATGGCTGCCAAAGGTCAAAAACTGATGGTGGCAGATGCGGATTTGCAGCATGACCTCAGTATCATTCCGAAAATGCTTGAAGCATCTGAAGATCATGATCTGGTGGTTGGTTCACGTTATCTTGAACAAAGCCGAATCAGCGGTTGGTCTTCAGGTCGTCAAAGTCTCAGTATTTATGGAACCAGGTTCGCTTGTTCCCTCATCAACCATAAAGTCAGTGATCCCCTCAGCGGTTTTTTTCTGATTGATGCTGCAAAGCTTCATGGGATGGCGTCTTCACTACGTTCTAAAGGCTTCAAGATTCTATTTGAAATACTGCTGAAACACCCTGATTTGAAAGTCCAGGAAATTCCCTACGAATTCAAAAACAGACAGTTTGGTCAAAGTAAATTGACGGGTGCAGTGATTTGGGATTTTGCGGAAACCCTTTTGACCCGAAACCTTTTGGGGAATTGGAACCTGATTCTGCTTAAGTCAATTCTTGGAGGATTGAGTGGGATTGTGGTTAACCTATTCTTGTTTGTGATGCTTCGTCGAATGGGAACCGATTTTATGCTTTCACTGGGGTTTTCGGTGCATTTGGCATTGGTATGGAATTATTTGATGAAAGCCTACCTCTATGCGGTCAAACCAGGATTGAAACAGCTTTTGGAATACTATGCTGCCCATTTTTTGGGGACCATAGCGATCCTCGTTTCAGGATACTTCCTCAGTCAGCTTCACTTTGAAGAATGGTCCGCAGTCATGATATCGATCCTGCTGGGGTCAGGTTGGAATTTTTTCGGCAATCACATTTTTGAATTTTCCGACAAAAACTAAATGCTTATCCGATGCATGCCAAAATGGTAAAACAAGAATCTCCTCAAAGCTTTAGATTCAACCAAAAGTATGTGAAAATTATGTGTTTTGCCAAATTTGCAGAATTAAGAACAAAAGGATTTAACTAAGATGAATTGGGAGCGTTCGCATTTTTGCGGTGATTTAAGACAGGAACATATTGGGAATCAAGGTAATTTGAATCCCAAACTGCCAACGGGAGAAGTAGAAGTATTAGTGGACCAACTGGAAATCCTGAATCCATCAGAAACTCCACCATTCCTGCTGGAAGAAAGAGAGCAGGTGGATGAAAAAATCCGCCTCACCCATCGTTTCCTGGAACTGCGCCATCCTGATTTGCAGCACAATATGATGCAGCGCTCCAGGGCGATGCAGCTTGTAAGGAATTACTTTACGGAAGAAAAATTTTTTGAGGTGGAAACTCCGATCCTCACCAAATCAACTCCTGAAGGAGCACGAGATTATCTGGTTCCATCGCGAGTCAGTCCGGGTCAATTTTATGCCCTTCCCCAATCCCCGCAGATCTTTAAACAGCTGCTGATGATCAGCGGTTATGACCGATACATGCAGATTGCCCGTTGTTTTCGGGATGAAGACTTGAGAGGTAATCGTCAACCCGAGTTTACTCAGATTGATTTGGAATTGAGTTTCATTACTACAGAAGAAGTCTACAGGCTTGTAGAGGGTTTGATGGTCAAACTTTTTGGAGAATTGCTTGAGATTGAAGTTCCCATCCCCTTTCCAAGGATGACTTATCAGGAGGCGATGGAGCAATATGGATCGGACGCCCCGGACACCCGGTTTGAACTCAAACTGGTTGACCTTTCCGATATTGCTTCGGAATGCGGACTTCGAGTTTTTTCTGAAGTTGTCAAGAAGGGTGGTTTGGTGAAGGCAATTCGCGTCCCGGGAGGAGCTGACCTGTCCCGCAAAGCATTGGATGATTTGACCGAGTTTGCAGCGATTTATGGCGCCAAGGGGATGGCTTGGATAAAACGTAATGAGGAAGGCTGGCAATCTCCAATTGCGAAATTTTTCTCTGAGGAGCATCAAGCCGCTCTTGAAAAACGAACCTCCATGGAAGTGGGAGATTTGGTCTTATTCTGTGCAGATAAGCCACGGG